>Ga0078972_1001843_pt1 | contig 75240 bp, 75 predicted proteins | sample YelNatPaOPGAMG01_FD_67568 | JGI IMG/M metagenome (GOLD analysis project Ga0078972, IMG submission 67568) | Hot spring thermophilic microbial communities from Obsidian Pool, Yellowstone National Park, USA - OP-RAMG-01 (SPADES assembly) (version 2) | ecosystem: Environmental > Aquatic > Thermal... | reverse complement strand
GGACGGTAAGGGGGGTTGGCGTCATTTTCATGCCACCACCCTACCACATCAAAAACCTGGTGTCCAGTGGTCAAAAATTGATCATCTGGAGGGGCACCCCCCCTGAATAGTTACGTTGCAAGATCAGAAACGTGAAGTTGCCAGGCTCCCCAAATACAGGGTATCCCCCTTACCGGCTCAATAGGCCAGGATATTTCTTTGCGCGCAGTTCTTCGATCGCTTTGTCGGTCAGCTTCCAAGCATCGCCCTTGATGCCGACGATGAGTTCCTCCCAGACGCGCTCGAAAGCCTGTATCGCATCGTCGTCGTTGAAGCGGACGCCGGCCGGCAGTTGTGGTGCGATGTCTTCGATCAGATTGCGTGTGAGCTTTTCCAGCATGATCTGCTCGGCAACGGCGCGCGTGATGTGTTTGCCTTCAAGCGCCAGGTAGTGGTCGAAACAGGCGATGAGCTTGTCTCGATCCATGGCAAGCTGGTTGAGCCCATGGTGCAGATCGAAGAGGTCGCGGTTCTTGCGTCGCTGCAGTAGCGCACGCAGCTTGGTGCCGAACAGCTCTTCGGGTTCGAAGGACGCGATCTGGGTCTTGCCCTGATACCAGTCACTGTCTACTGCGAAGGGGTAAGCCCTGATGCCGAACAGGTGCTCGTGCTCGCGGGTATTGATCTCGACCTTGAGCTTCAGTTCTGCCTGCGGATCAACTTCGGGCGTGAACTTGAATACCAGGTGCATAGAATGTCCGGCCTGCTCACGATTGCACTTGCCGAGCCATGACAAAGCTTCGCGGATCGCATCGACCGTCGTGCCAATTGGCTCGGCCTGCGTCTGCACCAGGTCGATGTCCTCCGAATAGCGTAGCGGCTGCTTGAACAGCAGTTTGTTGATTGCGGTGCCACCGCGGAAAGCGATCTTGTCTTTTAGAATCGGCGCGTTGAACAAGTCGCACAACGCGCGGCTGATGATCAGATCCTGCTCGATCTGACGCGCGTCGGCCCAAGGGGCTTTCGTGCTCCAATCCTGGATGTAGGAAGTCGGAATCAAAAGTCGATCTCCACGGGTTCGTTGATGACGAGCTTCCACCGGTCGTCTTTCTCGTAACGCCCGGATAGGGATCCAAGGAGGGGCTTGACGGCAGGATCCAGCAGCACCGCTGTCTTCGACTTCTCGACGAAGGCCGCCAGCGCGTTGGCTTGGCGCGTGTGCCCTGCCCGTTCGAGCAGGTAGCCCAGCCGTCGCACGGACGAGTTTTCATAGGCAATGGCCGCTTTGGCAAGCACGCGCGGCTTGGCCTTGGCTCCAATGTCCTTGGCGATCTGAGCAACGCCGTTAATGCCGGCGGCCTTGTGGAAGTAGCGTATGCAATCCAGCAACGTCAGTTCGACGCCAGCCACTTGGGCAAAACCGGCGTCACTTTTCATCCTGTCGAGCCAATCGGGTTGATTGAGTTTTGCGAAGGCCTTGGGGGTCTGGTAAAGAAATTGGAGGCGATGGCGTCCGATTTCGAAGTCCCGCAATTGCTTGGGAACGACCACCTGAAAGACCATGGCGGCCTGGTGCGATGAACCGTGGAAGGCCGCAGCACGCAACAGCGAGATGCGGTAGTCGAGACACTGGTACTTCATCAAGGGGTCGATCCAACGCGCGGGATCGGGAGCGCCGGTCATCTGGTCCTCGGGACGCAGGATCAGATAGAAGCCATGGCGAGGGTTGGCCAGCCGCTGTTTTTTCACCAGCCGTGTGATCGCGGCGGTCAGGCCATCAGGATTCAGGTCGACCGCAGCCAGCGCCTCTTCGCGGTTGAAGTGCGCCCGACCATGGAGAAGCCGGTCATCGACGAATTGATCAATGGAAATCATTCCCGAATCATATGCAAAAACAGACAAAAATACAAGGCTTTTGCGTATGGGTTGGGAGGGCCGAATGCTGTATTCCGGGACTGCACAAATCAATGCCCCAGACCGATGCCAACCGCACCTCATTTGTCCGAAAAGCGTGGTGTCGATTCAGAAAAACATCCAAAGCAAAATTGCGCCCGCCACATCGTGCCGTCGGGCTCGCGGTCGTTTCACCACGAATCGACACGAGGCGCGGCCATGCGGCCGTTTGCGACCCTGACTGCTGCTTGTTGGTGCTCCTTTCGGTCGTGAGCCGCCGGATCCGTTCTGCCCCTGTGGATGAGAATCGTCCGGAGGTTCCGGTTCCCCCGTTTCCAGATCCGTGATCCGACCGAACGATGCCTTGAAGAAGCGGTCGTGCAGGGCGGAAATCTCGTTCATGCAACCCCCATCAGACACCGCGGACAGTCTTTCGGCAATGGAAGAGCGCCAAAAAAGACTCCATTCTGACGATGGGTGGAAATTGTGTAGTTATAATTGATGATAACTTAGTAAATTTTAAATAATCTATATTTCACAGCAACTTATAATTTTGCAACAGCCTCGATAGTGTTATATTTTTACTGGCCCTGAGCGCGATCGCTTCGAGTTCCTCCCGGGTAAAACCCCTGGAGGAGATCGCGGGGTCGGAAGAGGCTTCTGGACCGTTCGGGACGGTAAGGGGGGTTGTCGTCATTTTCATGCCACCACCCTACCACATCAACAACCTGGTGTCCAGTGGTCAAAAATTGATCATCTGGAGGGGCACCCCCCCTGAATAGTTACGAAAAGGGACTGAATCCGATGCAAGTATCGGCGATCACGGGGCACAAGACATTGCAGATGCTTCGGCGCTATACCCACTTGAAGGCGGAAGACCTGGCGAAGATGCTGGATGGGTAATTGTTAGACCTCCGGGTTCAATGCGTCGATCTTTCTTATCGACTCTTTCAAAGAGTCTCCAACCAACCCTGGCTATTCAAGCGATCAAACGCAAGACCGATCTGTGCCGGCGTGAATTGCCGCTTGCGATCGCTCCACGAATGGACTGCATGAATGACGGCCTCAAGTGTTTGCAGGCGATTTTGGCTGATCACCCAATGCACAGTGGAGAGAAGCTCCAACCCATAAGGGGTCTCGAAGCCTTCCACTAATGCTGTAGTACGCTTGATCCTCTCATGGGTTTCGGTGAAGTTCAGCAAAAATTCGGTAGCGTTCTTCACAGCCCCATCCACCAATGTCAAGGACTTCTCCGGCGTATCGCCATCATCCTGGTAGCCTGCCACCAAATGACCTTCAACCGACACCAACACATGACGAAGGTTTTCCGCGTAGGGCCCGTAATGTGCCTTTACATATCTGAGTTTCAGAGGCTCTCCTGCCTCCTGGAGAAAGTACAATAGCTTGTGCACCTCCAGAAGTGAGATATCAGGATCCAGCAATGCCTCGAGATAGCGACTCATCAGCATCACCAAAGCTGCGCGTCCCGCTGTCATTTTCGGTTTCATCGTTGGTCGAGGACTCTGTATATCGGAAGAAAAGTCCGCAGGATCGAACAGCAACACCTCGACCTCAGGCAAGTCGGCGAAGGCGCGTTCGATCAGGGGGCGCACATCGGACCAGTCCAGCCCTCCCAGTCCACTGCCCAACGGCGGAATTGCAATGGAGCGAATACCACAAGCCTGGACCTCCACCACCAGAGCCTTAAGTCCAGCGGCGATGTCCTCAATACGACTCTTTCCACGCCAGTGGCGCTTTGTGGGAAAGTTGATGATATAGCTTACTTTTCGCAACTCGATTTTTGACTTTGGGGAATTTCCGGGAGAGAAGGAATTCGAAGAGGGCCTGAAGACGCAAGTCTTGCGTACGGGCCGTTTCCCTTGTTTTGACGGGATCCGGCTCGATCAAAAGGCCAGGGGGAAAGTGCCTTCGCACCTGGTTGTCTCGCGCCAGACCGCAGCGAGACAGACGGGTCGTGTGTTTTTGTCAGGTCATGGGATCGATAGATCCTCCTTGGTTCGAGAACCCGGGTCCGTCCGCGCGGGAGGGCCTTGGGCGAGGGGATCGGGAGGTCGTCCGTGGAGATCCCGCCCTGTGCTTCGCGGGTAGGGCACGACATAGATCGATGGATCGAAGCCGGCCCAGCGGAGAACCTGGAGGAACCCGTTCTTGTAGTCGGGGGGGATCTGGATCTGCCGCTCTCCACCCTCAATGCGGACGACCATGGCGTGAGAGAGATGCTGGAGGGCCTCCCGGCTGGTGGGGTTTGAGAGAAGACCTCGGGGAGGTCGGTCGAAAGGTTCGCGCGCCTGCCTCATGCGGTACTGCAGCAGCATGTAGACGAGCGCAGCCAGGAGCAGGACGTGGCCCAGCGCATCGAGACGCTCTTTGCTTTTGAGGAAGAAGGCGTCGAGGACCACCGGATTCTTGACGAAGGCGCCGAAGAGGTTCTCGGCAACGACCTGCCCCTTGTATTCGGAGAGGACCTGTCGGGCCGAAGACTTCTCTTTGGTCAGATCGGTGATGAGGACGAAGCAGGAGGCCCTGTCGGTCTCGGCCTCAAAGACGGAAGTGTCGATCCCTCCCACGGTCACGTTCACGAAGAAGACGGTCGTCTCGGGGATCGCCTCGCCCTTCTTGGGGCGCCCCCGGCCTTTCTTCGGCTCTTTTGCGACCCGGGTTCCGAGGGTGAAGGAGAGCGGGAAGAGGCGGCTCTTGTGCGATTGGCAGAAGTCCTCGCCGGCCTGACGGGCATCGCGTTCGCAGAAGAAGATCTTTTTTGCGAGCTCCCTGGCAGCTTTTTCCAGAGAGGCCTTCTCGGACCCTGCGGCCTTGAGGATCCCCCGGGACTTTCTCTTGTCGAGGGTGGAGGAGTGGACGACGAGAAGACGGTAGGAGATCCCCCCGATGACGGCGGACTGCTCGGAGACGCGATAGGAGGCGGCGTCCTTCCGGGGGCTGATGGTCCCCAGATCCTCCCAGGAGCCCTCATCCCAAGCCTTCTTCCGGACCGTTTCCCCGCAGGAGAAGGTGCCTGGAAGAAGAGAGACGAAATGCATTTTCTCCTGGGAGAGTCGTGCAAGGTTCTTCTCCGTAACGAGGGCAGAGTCGGCGATGTAGACCATGGAGCTCCGGATCTCCGGAGGAAAGAAGGCCAGGATCTCCTCAATGGTCTCAAGGTTCGAGACCTTGTCGGAGGCGTTGCCGTCCTTTATGGCGCCGAGACACGGCAGACCGTGGCGATCGCAGGCGACGGCAATGGTGATCTGCAGGAGGTCGTTGCGGTGGTCCTTGGAGTGGCCGTAGGCGGGGTTGGCGGGCTGGCGCCCGGAGATTGCGGCCTCCGGAGGCGGCGTGGGAGAGGAGTCCGGCGCCTTCGGAGCCGTCTTCTCCGCAAGAGCCGAAGTCGCCTTCTTCAAGGGTGCGAGGTTCTCCGGCTCCGGAGGCTTATTGAAGCCGTATTCTCCGTACAGGATCCTCGTAGTCGTGTCGAAATGCAGGAAGGGGAGGCCCAGGCTCTCCATGGTCCGAACGTTGGCGGCCGCCCGGCGAAAAATAGCGGTGGGGTCGATCTCCCAGAGAGCGTCGAGCCCCCGCCCCAGGCAGTCGTCGTTGAAGTGGCTTGGAAGGATGCCTTCCCCGAAGAGAAGCTCCGTGTCGAGCTTCTTGAAATTGTCCTCGACTTTGTAGAGGGGACGGCGTTCTTCGCAGAGGAGGTTGATAATCAGCGCAGTGACGCGCTCGCCGGGAGAGAGGATGCATCTGGCTTTATCCCAAGTGGCCTCGGCGTCGATCAGCTGGGGGATGCCGATATCCCGGCAAAGGGCGGCAATCAGGGGCGCCGCCCCGACCGGATGGGCCAGGATCGATTCGACAAAGGGATCGGGGGGAATCTGGGGAAGGTTGGGCCCAAGCTGCAGACCCTTGCGGATGATGGACATCGCGATCTCCGGGATAAGAGGCACTCCTCGATGAGGAAGGTCTTCTCCGGAGTATAGCGAAAGACACAGTCGATGTCCAGTCTTGGCAACTAGCTATGGATAGAAAATATAAATACTATATCATTTATCCATGAAAACTTAAATAGTAGAATACGTAAGTTGCTTTAAATAAAGATAAAATAAATAGGTAAACTCGAAAATCGATTTGCGAAAAACAAGTGTGCGACGCGCAAAGCTGTCGCGATGATTGTTCAACATAGACAATAAGTTGAGTCTATGAGCTGAACCCCGTCTTCCCTGACGGGTAGCCTACCTGCCCATGCGCGACTGGTAACGGTCGGGTATGAAGCGGCAGGGACAACGTACCCTCCCCTTCGGGGGCGGATCGGACCGCGAGGCGAGATCCGGACCTGCCAGCATCGAGGCGGACCGGGGGCCAGGCTGGGGCGATAGGTGAACATAGTGAACCTCCGACTGAAGGGCCGTGAATTCGCGACAGGTCAAATGATGCTGACAGACCTGACCCAAAAGGGATCCGATCGGTTGCTCTCCTCACTTGTTGAGGGCACAGGGACACCACGATCGGCGGTCTAAAGGAGGCACCCTCCCGTCCCGTGTCATCGCGCCGGAACGCGGTAAACCGGTCATCTTGCCTGTTGACACTGGAAAGCAGGCAGGGGAAACGCAAGTGACCCCGTCGAGGTGGCCGGCAGAGGATCGTGGAGCAAGCGAAGGGTCGACTGTAATGGCCGACATAGAGGTTGAGCCCCCAAGGCAACATCACCTCCCGGGAAACCGGGCAGACTTCCACGTGTTGGGTCGTCCCAATGAACCCGAACGAACTCCGTCAGAGAGGAACAGCAATGGAGCGACGATTGGGTACGATGTTCGCGCGCACCTCTCAGCCAAAAGCTCCGGAGCATTCAGGACCTCACGGGAAGGACGGAGAGAGTGTTTTCTCCGGCCGGCTCTCTCCTGGAATATGGGGGGGCTTTGATCTGACCGAGCCGGATGACGCGAAAGTGTCACGTCCGGTTCTTCGGGGACTTGGGCTCAGCAATGGGCCCCGGTTACCCTACTTCATTGTGGATAAAGGCTTTTTATCTATCGTGGAGAGGGGCGGCAAGACCCCATCGAACCTGTTTTCGCGGGGAGTATTGGACAATGCGGCAATCCCCAGAAAATGGGACGTTGTCTGAGTGTTTGGTAAGGTTCGGCGAGGGCAATGGGCGGTCTTGTGTTGCAAGCTTCATGGAGAATATATTCGGGAGTGGATACGAAAATCCGTGGTCATAATATGGTGCGAGAGGGGGGACTTGAACCCCCACGGGTTACCCCGCCAGATCCTAAGTCTGGTGCGTCTGCCGTTTCGCCACTCTCGCCTGCTGGAGCGTTCATTCTATGAGGTTTGAGCCGCGTTGACAATCGAGGAGGGTTGGGGTTTCCGGAGGGGGCTCCGGATCATTGCCCTGGTGAACATCTTTCTTTCGTGTATTCTGCTGGCCTATTTCCGCCCGAGGCTTTCGACTCCCCTCCTCGAGTTCCCCCTCCTCGCCATACTCCATCTTTTCGTTCTCGGAGGGGTCCTGCCGCTTTTGATGGAGCGCTGGTGCGAATTCTCCCGAACGTTTCGCCTGGGCGTCCTTTTTTCCCAGACCGGGACCGCCGTTCTCGTCGCGGGATTTCTCCTTTACCCCCGATCTCCGCTCCCACTGGAGGGGGGCCTCCTCGTCAGTTCCGGCCTCCTTTTCGTCCTCCTGGCGCTCCCCCGGGGGAGCCGCTCCTTTCTCTCCTGGGTCTTTCTTTGGATCGCCTCCCTTCTGGGAATCTCTCTGGGAGGCGTCCTGGCAAGACCTGTGATCGACCCCATTCCCTTCAGTACGATCTCGGTGCACGCAATTCTTGGGGCTGGTCTCGGTCTCTACGCCCTCTCCTGGCTTGGCAACCGATCCGGGCGGTCTCCGTTTTGCGATGCCGCCATCCTTCTTGCGACGGTTTTGGGTCTCTTTTGGGTCCTCCGCCATACGCTTGTCGACAGGACGATGGTGATCTTTTCCCTGGGGGCACTCGGGATTCTTCTGGGAGAGGTCAAGGGATTGGGGCGGGTCCTGGCCGTTGTCCTTTCGGGGGGGATCTCAGCCGCCGGTCTTACCGGTCTTCTTCTCCCGGGGACCTGGGTCTCGGACCTCGCCGCGGTCTTTGTTCTGGGGGGGCTTGTCGGTTTCGTGATGTCGGTCAGCCGGCGATTGCCGAGACGACCGTCTGTTGAGGTTCGGGAGCCATCGGGGCCCCTTCCGTGAGTCGGATCTGGTTGTCGACGATCCCGATCAGAAGCGAACTCTCCGGGGTCATCGAAGCGGCGGCCTGCTCGAGCTCCTTGATTGCCGGAAGAAGAAGCGACTGGGCCTTCCGTTGAAGCTGGGGGAGCGTTACAAGTGCCGGATCGACCTGATAGGCAATGAAGGCCGGTACCTCCGGGTCGACATCGAGAAACCCTTGAAGGGGGTGGGTGGCAATGAAGTCGCTGAGCGTCTGGTAGACCGTTCTCCGGGCCAGATCGATCAGATCGGTATCGGTGTATGTGGGAAAGGGTACGATCAGGTCGAGTGTGCTCAGCAGCTCTCGGCCAAAGACCGGAAGATGGGCGAGCCGGCTGTTTTTTTCGGCAAGCTTTTCCAGGATCATGGCGGCGCGATTGCCTCCCCGGAGCTCCTCCATCTCGTCTCCGGAGAAGAGGGATGTTCCCAGGATGAGAGTGCTTCTCGGAACCCCAAGGCGCTTCTTCCCATCGCTCATGATACCGTCGGCCACATATTCCTGGAGAAAGTCCCAAGCCGAGGGGTGCGCCTGCTCAATGTTGTCGAGATAAAGGACGGAGTCGGGCCGATCTTCGAGAACCGATCGAAGCCCTACCGGGACGGGGCTCGATGCCGTCGACCCCAGGGGGCGCTGGAGGAGCATGCTGGCAAAGAGGCGATCGGAGAAGAGACCCATGTCCCGGACCACGAGGGAGGGTTTTTCGGGTGAGAGATACTTGGCCACGGCCTTGGCTGCCTCGAGCTTCCCCGTTCCCCGGGGGCCGGAAAACAGGAAGGCACCGAGAAGTCCGGAGCCGCCTTTTTTGATCCCGTATCGGCCGGCCTCAAGGATGGAGCGGATTTCGATCTGGGTGTCGGGGCGCCCCGGAAAGTCCGGAAGGGCCTCTGCGGCGGGTGGTGCCATGAGAAAGTGCAGGCCCGATTCCAGGGCTTCTGTCATCCCCTCGCCGGCTTCCGCCGCAGGCTCTTCGGTGTGGTCGAATTCTGCAAAGTTGATCTTTTCTGGCTCCACGCCTTCGAGGACCTTTCCCAGGGCAAACTCCTCGAGCTCGGAAAAGAGGGACCGGCCGAGTTCGGCAAGGTCGAGCAGGGAGGAGAATCGTCGGGCAATGAAGGGATCGATCTTGTTGACGTCGTCGGCTCCCCCGATGAGCCAGACGTTCTTGTCCTCGTTGGCTTGCGAAAGCTCCATGACCTTCTGGTTGTAGAGTTCCCCGTGGTAGCCGTAGTTCGAGAGCTGGACCTTGGGGAAGAGTTCTTCGACCGGATCCACAAAGATGGTCGAGGGACGGTGCTTCCGGCTTCGGAGCAAAAGGTTCCGGAACTCGCTTCCGTCGAGACGCTTCTCGTCGGGGGTCGTCATGAATGTGTAGCCGACGATCGCGGCGAGTTTTTCGGCAATCTGTCGACGGATCGAGCGGTTTCGGCCGATGATCAGGATCGATTCGTGGGACTTCTTCTGACGGCTCGAAAAGAGTTCGCTTGTTCGGCGAATCAGGAATGGCGCCATCGTGTCGTCGTTTAGGCGGGCGCGAACCCGTTCCATGGGACCTGCCGTCGGATCCTTCCAGTTCTGGGCTTTCCTCCGAATCGAGACGTCGATATCAAGCTGGCGCAAGGCGCGACGGAGCTTTCGGGCATAGTCGACGGCGTGGATAACGACCTCCCTGATATCCTCTGCGGCAAATCCTTGCATCAGGGTAGAAAGTTTTCCCAAGTCGAACCCCTGGATCATCTCTGTGGTCAGGAGGGGGACGCTTCCCGGAAGGAGTTCGTTCTTCTTGGCCTCTTCGAGGAGGAATCTCCCTAGCAGGGTTTTTCGCATCTCGGTGTCCGGCATGGGGATAGGGATCGTCCAGTGGATGATGGGGGGGGAGACGAAGGTCTTGGGAAGATCGTCGGGCTGGTCGGCCGATGTTATGAGAAGATGGGTCCTGTTCTTTGCCAGTCTCAAAAGGAAGCTCTGAATGTTGTGCAGCCCCTGGGGATTTCCCTGGGCGGCTTTAATGAGGGCTCCGTAGTTTTCGATGTAGATCACGAGGGGGTTGAAGGGTTTGATCTTGAAGAGAAAGCCCTTCCAGTGATTTTCGAAGCCCTGGGCGTCGAGTGTGAGAAGGGAGTCGAGGGTGAGGTTGAAGAGGGGGCGCTTGTACTCTCCGGCAAGGGCTCGGGCGAAGATGGTGCGTCCGACTCCGGAGGAACCCGTCAGGAGAATCCCGTTCTGGACGGAGCCGACTGTCTTCTGGGCATTGGTCACCTGATAGAGGATCTGGGCCATTTCGCCCTTTATCTCGGGGTTCCCGGCGAGCTGGGCGAAGTCCTCCGAGGGGACAAGGAGCTTGGTCTTCGTGGCCGCATGTTCGTCGTCGGAGATCCCCATCCGGAAAAGGGAAACCAGGGAGAGAATGGTCGCCCCCAGGAGCCAGCCGGCCCCTGTTCCCATACTGATGAGAGAGACTATCCCTGATGTGCTGGCGATGGTTGCCCCGGCGACCAAAAAAAAACCCCCGTAGACAATGGAGGAGCTCCAGAAGTAGACCGCCTTGGGGGCCATGCGGACCGGGTTCGGCTTGAATATGATCTCCCCTTCGGCATTCTCCGAGTGTACCTGAGAGGGAATGAGGAGAAAGCACAGGGAGGCCAGTAGGGTCACGCCCCCGAGGATCCAGAGGGCCATGGCAAGTGAGCCGGGCTGGGAGCGAAAGGCCGTTCCTCCGATCATGGCGCAGAGAGCGATGAAGCTCCATGTGACGACGAAGGAGAAGGAGGGGGGAGGGATACCCTGGCCCGATTTCCCCCCCTTTTTTTTCGACAGATAGGGTCGTCCGAGATTTCGTCCGATTCCGGCTAGGACAATCGCGTGAAGAAGCAGGACCAGAAGGATAACGAGACTTGCCATCAGGGGCATCTGGTTGTAAAGGGGGTCGATCTCGTGTCGGAAGAAGAGGGCGGCCGAGACCCAGCTGAGCCCCACGAACATGATGATGATGGGCTGGATCATGGCGTCTTCTCAGGGAGATCGGTCGCAGAAGGCTCCGGTGTTCTCAGGTGTTCCGCGATCCGGGTGGCAAGGGAGAGGGGGATGGCCCCTTTCCGGGCGATCGTGTCGGCGTCGGCTCCCCGGAGGGCCTCGACCGAACCGAAGGCCACGAGGAGCTGTCTCTCGCGAGAGGGGCCGATCCCGGGAATATCGAGAAGTCTCGATCGGGTCAGGGCCTCCTCCCGGAGCTTCCGGTGGTAGGTGATGGCGAACCGGTGAGCCTCGTCGCGGATTCTCATCAAAAGAAGGGTTGCCGGGGAATGGGGGGGAAGGATCAGCGGGGCATCGAACTCCGGGGCGACGAGCCGTTCGAGGTGACCCGTCCGGCTCCGTTCCTTGGCAATTCCCATCACCTGCCGGGGGAGGGGGATCCGACCGATCTGGTGGAGGGCTGCGAGGGCGGCCCGGAGTTGGGGGAGCCCCCCGTCGATCAGGAGAAGGTCGGGGAGCGGACGGTCGTCGAAATGGCGAGAGAGAACCTCGGCAAGCATCCGGAAGTCGTCCTGACCCCGGTCGTAACGGATCCTGAACCTCCGGTAGAGGGATTTGTCGGGAAGGCCGTCCACAAAGACGACGAGCGAGGCCACGGGATAGGAGTCTCCCGTATTAGAGATGTCGACGCATCCGATAGAACCGGGAACCCTGGAAAGGCCGAGCATCTCCCTGACCTCCTCCATTGCGGTAAAGAGGTTCTCCCTGCTCTTTCCCCGTTCTCTCAGCGCCTCTCTGGCATTGTTCTGTGCGAGCTCAACCACGGTCTTCCTCTCTCCTCGCCTGGGGGAATTCACCACGACCTTTGTACCTTTCTTTTCGGCCATCCAATCGAGGTTCTTGAGCCCTTCATCTGAAAGGGGGTGAGAGAGAAGGATCTCGTCTGGCAGGGCGGTGGTCTCTTGGGAGTAGTGCTGCTCGAGAAAGGCAAGAAGGATCTCTTCGGGGCTGTCGGGATCGTGGTTCTTTATATGGACCTCCCGGCGGCCGGCGATACGGCCGTTTCTGACCGAAAGGAGCTGGATCTGGGCGGCTCCGTCGAGCGTCTCGAGGGCGATCGCATCGAGGGGGTGGATGACCGTGAACTCGACTGTCTGGCGCTCGAGGACGGTCCGGACACTCTCGAGCCGGTGTTTGGCCCGGGCGGCCTTCTCGAAGTCGAGGTTCTTGGCGTGTTTCACCATCTCGTTGTGGAGAAGGGCCTCGAGGTCTGTATCCTTTCCTTCGAGAAAGAGGCGGACCCCGTCGGCCATTGTCCGGTAGTCCTCCCGGGAGACGAGTCCGGCGCAGGGGCCAAGGCACCGGCCGATCTGGTACTCGATGCAGGGTCTGTCGATCGTCTTTCCCAGGTCGAGAGTACATGTGGCGAGAGGGAAATTCCGGGAGATCATGCCGAGAGTCTCCCGGAGGGCGCCCGGGTTGGCGTAGGGGCCGAAGGTAAGGTCCTGCCCCCGCGTGACCCTTCTGGTGACCGAGAGGCGGGGAAAGTCCTCTGAGTAGGAGAAGCGGAGGTAGGGGTAGGTCTTGTCGTCCCGGAAGAGGACGTTAAAGCGGGGCCGGTATTTTTTGATCAGAGTGTTTTCGAGGATGAGGGCGTCGAGCTCGCTTCGGGTCACCATGGTCTCGATGTTGGTGACCCGCTCGGTCATCTTGCGGATGCGGGGGGATGTGGGCCGGGTCTTCTGGAAGTAGGAGCGGACCCGGTCCTTCAGGCACTTCGACTTTCCCACATAAAGGACCTCTCCGGCGTCGTCCTTCATGAGATAAACCCCGGGAGAGTCGGGAAGGAGACGGAGCTTCTCCTCGAGAAGAAAGGGCGTCTGGTCGTCCTTGTCCATGAAAAGCCTCCCGGGCGACTATTGTCGGAAAAGAGTCGGGTCTCTTATAATCAAAAAGGACAGAGAAAGACGGAGGTGGACCGGCCCCGGTTTCTTGTCCGGGCGCCCTTGCCGGACCCGGTTGAAGGTCCCGCAGAGAACCCCCGCCGGGTGCATCTGTTTCCTATAATTGTACCACGTCGCCCCTTCGGGGTAAGGAGGGCCAATGGTCCAGAATGAGGAGGAGCGACCTCCGACAGTGCCGAAGTCGCCTTTCGAAAACAAGCCCGAAAGCGACGACTCCTCCCCCATGCTCTCGGAGCCCATGACCGGAAGGGAGTGGTGGGGACTGGCCCGCTATTTTCTGGGGGGGCTGGCCGTGGCCCTCTTCTTTTTTTTCATGATGGCCAACGGGCCGAAAGGGGTCCTTGTGGGAGGGGTTTCGCTTCTGGCGGGGCTTCTGGTCTGGGTGGTCTACCGGTTTGTCTTCCGCGAGGTAGACTAGGAGAACGTGCCGGAGCTTCGTCTGTCTATGTCCTCTCCCCGAATCACTCGGCTCTCAGAATGGACCGAACGAACAGACGTGGGTCGAAGGGAAGGAGATCATCGGCCTTTTCTCCGACACCGATGAACCGGACAGGGATCCGGTGTCGTCGGGCCAGGGCGATGGCGACCCCGCCCTTGGATGTACCGTCGAGTTTGGTGAGGACCAGCCCCGAGATAGGGGCGATCTTCATAAACTCGTCGAGCTGGGAGAGGGCGTTTTGGCCGATGGTGGCATCGAGGACCAGAAGGATCTCGACGGGGGAGCCCGGCGCTTCCCGCCCCACGACCGATCCGATCTTCTTGAGTTCGGCCATCAGGTTCTGCTTGTTCTGAAGCCGACCGGCGGTGTCGATGATCGCAAGGTCGAGACCCCGCGCCCGGGCGGCCCTGACGGTATCAAAGGCGACAGATGCGGGGTCGGCGCCGGGCTTTTGGTGGACGACGGGAACATCGAGCCGTTCGCCCCACTTGAGGAGCTGCTCGATCGCCGCCGCCCTGAAGGTGTCGGCCGCTCCGAGGATGACCGATTTCCCCTCGCCCTTGAACCGGGCGGCAAGCTTTCCGGCCGTTGTGGTTTTCCCCACACCGTTGACTCCCACCATGAGAAGGACAAGGGGCGAAGGACAGGAGGGATCCTCCCAGGACGGGGGGGCTTCGGGAAAAAGGGCCGACATCGTCTCCTCGAGGTGGGCGAGGCTCTCTCCGGGAGAGGCGGGGGAGGAGGTTTTCTCCCAGCCCATGAGCTCCTCGACGATCTCTTTGGCCACGACGGGGCCGACGTCGGCAGAGATGAGGATCTCCTCAAGTTCCTGATAGAAGCCCGGGTCTCGCCGGTGGAAGAGCGACTCGACCGACCGGGCGACCTTGTCGCGGGTCTTCTGAAGGCCCTGCCTGATTTTTTCCAGAAATCCCATCAGACCGTTTTTCTCCGTTTCCGCTGAGTGTTTTCTGCGGGCATCGTTTTCTCCGACACCTCTTCGGGAATCTTTCCCGTCACATTTCTTAGCGTTTCCGGGCCTTCCTCCCTGTTCCGGATCTCCCGGGCGGCCTTCTCCTCGGCCTTCTTCATGAGGCGCTGCTCCCTGTCTCCCTTTTCGTGGTCGTAGCCCAGAAGATGGCAGATCCCGTGAATGGCGAGGTTGGTGAGCTCGTCATCTGGCGAGATGCCGGCTTCCCTGGCCTGACGGAAGGCTCGGGGAAGAGAGATCACGATCTCTCCCAGAAAACGGCTCCCCTCTCCCGGAGGAGTCGGGGCGCCTTCGAAGGAGAGGACGTCGGTCGTGGCGCTCTTTCCCCGGTAGGTTCGGTTGAGAAGACGCATCCGTTTGTCGTTGACGAGGACAAGGGAGAGGGTGTCTCCTCCCCGCCGATGGGCTTCGAGTGTCCAGGCGGCATGGCGGATAAGCCGATCCCGGTCGAACGAACAGGTGCGCTGGAGGTTGAGGAGGTCGATGGCCATGGGGTTCCCCTCAGGATGTTCTTCGGGGGGGGCGGGGGGACCTGACGCGCTCCCTGTCGGGCTTCTTGTCGCTGGCCTCGTAGCGCTCGTAGGCCTTGACGATCTCCATGACAAGGCGGTGGCGGACGACATCGACGTCGGAGAAGTGGGTAAAGGCAATTCCGTCGATCCCCTTCAGCACCTCCTGTGCTTCGATGAGCCCGCTGTAGCGGTCCTGGGGAAGGTCGATCTGGGTGGTGTCACCGGTGATGACCGCCTTGGAGTTGAAGCCGATGCGCGTCAAAAACATCTTCATCTGCTCCACGGTCGCGTTCTGGGCCTCGTCGAGGATGACGAAGGAGTCGTTGAGCGTTCGTCCCCGCATGAAGGCCAAGGGGGCGATCTCTATTTCCCGGCGCTCCATCATCCGGTTGACCTTCTCCACGTCGATCATGTCGAAGAGGGCGTCATAGAGCGGGCGAAGATAGGGGTTGATCTTCTCGGCGATGTCGCCGGGAAGAAAGCCCAGGCGTTCTCCGGCCTCCACTGCGGGACGCACCAGAATGATCCGCCGGAAGGCGCCCTTGAGGAGGTGGTGGACGGCCAGCGCCACTGCCAGATAGGTCTTTCCCGTTCCGGCAGGGCCGATGCCGAAGACGATATCCTTTGTCTTCATTGCCCGGATGTATTCGAGCTGGTGGAGACTCTTGGGGAAGATCACCCGCTTTTTGCTGTTGATCGGGACATACTCGGAGAGGAGATCCTTGAGGGAGATGTGAGGCGAGTTCCGGGAGACGGTGATTGCCTGACGGATCTCCTCCTCCCGAATCGTGTATCCGGCCGCCATGAGGGAGGTCAGGTCGTCAATGACCCGTGCCCCCTGCCGTACCGCTTCCTCTTCGCCCACCATCGTGAGGACGATTCCGTTGACGGAGATACGGAGCCGGAAGGCCTCCTCAAAGAGGTGGATGTGCCGGTTCATCTCGCCGAGGAAGCCGGCCGTGTCGAGGTTGGGGGGAAGATCGAGATTCTGCCTGATTGCCATCAGCCGACCATCACTGCAGTGGATTCTTCGAGGGGGCGAAGCGCCTCCCCGGAAACGTCTTCCCGTGCCTCGTGTACGAGCTTCTGGCATCGGCTCGGCTCTTTGAGGACGAAGGTCGGATGAAGCTCCTCGGGAGAGTCCAGGCCCTTCGGTCCGGAGATGGACCGCATCTGTTGGGGAATGTCCTCGGGAAGGGGCGAGAGGTCGGATGCGACAAGATTGCGACGATAGGGTGCTGGCATAAAGCGCAAATCCCCCGGGTGATGGTGCTTGGAGACATAAAAGGGAAAAGGGGCGAAGATCCGCTGGATGCCGGCGGGAGAGGCCCCGACAACGAAGTTCTTTCCCGAAGATCCTATCACACAAGCCCCGCAAAAGCACCCGTCGGGAGATCGGTCCCGAAGGGTGGAGGGGCTTTTGCAGCTTTGAAAGGCGATCTTCCCTGAAGGGTTCAGGCATCTGAACCCCCAATCCAGAATGGCATCAGGGATCTTGTGACTGCTCCCCGGCTTGAAAGCCTGAGCTTCCAAGAGATGGGGCGTTTACCGGCTTACGGAGAGCATACAGACCTATGCTCAAAAGTATTTTTCTGGTAATCTCGTTCATGCGTTGAGAGTTTTACTCCAAGGACTCTCCTTGGAAACCCGCTACTTTCAATTGTCAACGAGCAAATAACCCATGAGGCTATTCTCCTGCTTGGGTAAAGGAAAGAATACTTAAGGAAAACAAAGAGAGTCAAGAACACGCCTTATATCCCCGTCCTGAAGAACGGGGTTTTACGGCGCTTTCTTATAAAAATGCCCCTACGGGATTCCTGCCCGGTCGTAGTGGGAAAGGACGATGGCCGACCAGTCGAGGGGCTGGCGGCCCCGGGCCAGTCCCGCCAGGAGGGAGTCCCGGATAACTCCGGCCAGGGGGAGCGGAACCCGGAGCGTCTCCGCGGCATCGAGGACGAGCCGGAGATCCTTGAGCCCCAGGTCCATTGTGAACCCTGCCTGTTCGTAGCGCTTTTCCGCCATGATCTTCCCGTAGTTTTCGTAAAGGGGAGAGCGAAAAAGCGCGTCGTTGATGATCTCGAGAAAGAGTCCGGGGTCGACCCCGGACTTCTGCACCAGTGCGAAGGACTCTCCCAGGGCTTCGAGCGCCGCCCCGATCATGAAGTTTCCCGAGAGTTTGACCAGGTTGGCAACCGGAGGGAAGTCTCCCAGCAGGAAGACCCTCGATCCCAGGGCCTCGAGGACGGGAAGGACGACTTCGATACTGTCGGGCTTCCCCGCACAGAGGATTCTGAGACGACCTTCGACCACCGCGTCGGGCCTCCCGAAGACGGGGGCCGAGACATAGCCCTGCCCCCTTCTGGCGTGTTCTTCCTCGAGTATTTTGGATGCGGCCACGCTGATGGTCGAAAGCGACACATGGATCGCCCCTTTCGGAAGGGCGTCAAAAACGCCTCCGTCACGAAGAAGAGAGAGAACGGCGGAGTCGTCGGAGAGGATGGTGGCAAAGACCGCCGCATTCCCTGCCGCCTCTTTGGGAGAGTCTGCCCAGCGGGCTCCCTTCACAAGAAGCGGATCGGCCCGCTCCCGGGTTCTGTTTGTGACGGTGAGAGGGAATCCTCTGTCGAGGAGGCGGTCGGCCATGGGCCGACCCATGTTCCCGAGTCCTGCGAGGGCGATATTCATGGCATGATCTCCAGAAGCACCTGGTTGATAAGCCGGGAAAGCCCGGGCGCCAGCAGCGCGGTCAGAGCCCCCAACGAGAGAAATGGGCCGAATGGCATCGCGATGGAAAAAAGAGAAGTTCGTGAACGGGTCCGGTTGTAAAGACCGTAGGCATAGACGAGAAGTGTGGCGAGGATCCCCGTCGATGAGGCGACGAGGAGAACGAGAGAAAGGGCGACAGGGCCGGTAAAGGCTCCGATGGCGGCAAGCCAGAAGGCATCCCCCATACCGATTCCCCGGGGGTAGAAGGCTGCCACCAGTGCGATGGGAAGGAATCCCAGAAGGGCCCCGAGAAGGGCGTCGATAACTCCCTGCGGGCCCCGGAAAATCCCGACGGCAAGTATCCCCGCCGCAAGGCAGGGGATTGTCAGCCGGTGGGGAAGGCGGTGGTACCGGATATCGATCATTGTGAGCGGAAGGGCAAAGGAGAAGAAAAGTGCAGCCAGGAGTCCCCGGGGAACGGATGGCGCAAAGAGAACCGTCGCCCCCATGAAGAGGGCGGTCAGGAGCTCTGCGAGGGGGATTTCGGGAAGGATCCGCTCATGGCAGGTGCGACATCGGCCCTTGAGAAGGATCCAGGAGAGGAAGGGGACGAGATCGCGGGGGGAAAGGGGCGTTCCGCAATGGTCACAACGCGATCCGGGGTGGATGATGGAGGTCTTTCCAGGAATGCGGACGGCCAGCACTCCCAGGAAGCTTCCCCAGACGCCTCCCCCGAGAAGTGCAAGCGGAAGCGCCAGAGCCGTGGGCACTCATCCCCCCTGTCGGCTTGTCGGGAGAGGATCCCCCTTCAGGCCGTGGCTCCGCTGTCCTGTGCAACCAAGGCAGGCTCCTTAAGCCGGATGTGGAAGCCCAGACGTAAAAGGATATTGATACGTTCCTTCGTGATGCGGTCGCGCTCTTCCTTTGTCGATTTCTTCTTTTCGAGAAAGGAAAGGGAGTTTTTGATGGTGGAGATCGCGTCCTTGATCGCGTCCTTGTTCAGGTCGTTTGACAGTGTTGTCGACTGTTCGACGAGATGGTCGATGTCGATCTCGGTCCATCGGTCGATGTCGGTCCATGTGCGAAATCCCACGGCAGGGTTACTCCTTGGAGAATGTGGTCGAAAAAGGGAGAGGGTCCATCGTTCCAACGATCAAGAAAAAAGACGGCGTCCCGCCCCCATGGGTCTGGGGTCGACCTCGTTCTTGACGGGGCTTCGGCTCGATGATGAAACTATTCTATCCTGCGAGAAGGTTGGACTCAAGGATCTTGGCCTCGGACCTCTGTCAGGGCGCTTTTGAGGTCGACAACGCCTGCTTGATCTCTGCGTATGTAAGATAGCCTTGCCTCACCTGTCCGTCAAGGATAAAGACGGGAGGGGTCGGTACGCCCATCCTGGCGGTAAGAGTATTTCCGGCCTTTGAGATCGTCGGAAGAGGACGGCTTTCGTCCATGCAACGCTTTACGGATGTCGTCGAAACCCCTGCCTGCAACATGAACCCGGAGAAAATCGGGGTCAATCCCGCCTTGTCGATATCCTTAAGTTCGACGCGGCGGTCGATCTGGTCATGGATTGTCCAGAAGGCGGCGGGCTTGGCCTCGAAGGCGCACATTTCGAACAAGGCCGCAGGAAGGGCATTCCTGTGGACCGTAACCTGGGGATAGGGAATGTAGACAAATCGGATGGAAGGATCTTTCCTGACCGCCTCCTCTTCCTGACGGTTCCATCGTCTGCAGGGGCCGCACTGTTCATCTCCGAACAGTATGACCAGGTGAGGCGCATCCTTTTTGCCGGTCGAAGGGAAGCTGTCGAGATCGAACTCCGTGGATGAAAGCGAGAGTGCGATCGGCTGTGGGGGAGGAATGCTCGGAACGACGGAGTAGTGCCGGGCGATATCGAGGAGAGGGGTGGTCACGAGATAGCGATGGTTGATGACATAGACCGGAAGGACGATCTTCTGCGCGCCCACGTCGACGGAGAAGGGGAGTGCCAGAATCGCACTGTCGACCACCTTCGGTGCCAGCCAGGCAAAGTTCTTGTAGGGGATCCTCTGTCGGGAGAGGGATTCGAGGATGACTTTCTTGAGTCGGGTCTGGAAGGTGGCAGGATCGTTTCCCAAGGGTTCCGGGGTGGTATCGGAGGCCGGCGCCTTAGCGTTTGGAGAGGCCTCCTGTGCCAGAACGATATTTTCGGGATCATCCGGGAAAATGGAGGGCCCCGAAAGGAGACCGGCAAGAGCCATTGCGGTCAGAAGAGCGTTAAGGGAAAGTTTCCGTGGGCGCAGGTCGGTGGGAAAGGGCATAGGGCTCTGTCTTTCTTTTTGGCTGGCGGGGCGAAGCGTCCTGTGGTCGGATATGCCCTGAACTATCTGTCGCGAGGGCCATCATGACGGCAAATGCGGTGCATGGTTGTGACTTGAAGGCCAGATTCAACAACGACACTTTACTGTTTAGGTTATAATCCAACAGGGAGGAAAAGACAACCGGTTGGGGCCGGTTGCCGGAGTCTTTTCTGTCACTATTGAAAAATGACCTTTCGATGGGGTAGCCTCTACTCCTGTCACCTCTCTCCAAGCTCGCTCCTGTAGCTCAATTGGCAGAGCACCCGCCTTGTAAGCGGAAGGTTCGCGGTTCGATTCCGCGCAGGAGCTCCATATATTTCTATTGCCATATAAGGATTTCCTTGAATTCGTTCCAGAATGCCCTCCTCTAAAAATTGACTTTTGGGAACAATTTTGGAACACTAAACCTCGAAGAATGCATTCACTTTCGGGAGGTGCTTCAGTGGCTACGATCGACAAACGGGGCGATCTGCAATGGCGAGCCCAGATTCGGCGCAAAGGCTACCCTGTTCAGAGAAAAACATTCAATTCCCGGGCAGAGGCGGAAGCTTGGGCCGCCGTGGTTGAATCGGAAATGGCCCGGGGTGTCTTTGTCTCACGGTCCGAATCGGAATCGACCACGCTCAAAGACGCGCTGGACCGCTACAAACAGGAAATACTTCCGACGAAGAAAAGCCAATATTCCATCCTGTCGCAAATCCGGCTCATTTCAGATCGTCTAGGGCAATACTCCCTTGCGGCGATCACCCCGTCCCTTCTTGCCAAATATCGTGATGAACGAGGGAAAGAGGTCGGTCCTCAAACCGTCAAGCATGATCTTTCCCTTCTCTCCCGTCTGTTCAATGTTGCGATCAAGGAATGGGGAATCGCGCTTCCCATGGGAAATCCCTTGCGACAGGTCCGGATGCCAAAACTACCTTCGGGTAGGGATCGTCGGGTTTCTTCCGAAGAACTGGAAAGGATCGCCACAGCGGCCGGATCGAAAGAGTTCGGGAACCTGCTTCGATTCGCCGTCGAAACGGGCATGAGAAGAGGAGAGATTGTCTCCATGAAGTGGGAACAAGTGGACCTCAAAAAACGAACCATCCGAATTCCTGAAACAAAAAACGATACTCCAAGAACTGTTCCCCTTTCTCGGGAAGCCGTCCGAATTCTCTCCGATCTTCCTAGGCGTATCGATGGATCCGTATGGAGTTTCTCTCCCAACTGGCTATCTCATCTTTTCGCCAATTCCTGCAAAAAGGCAGGGATCGCGGATCTTCACTTCCACGATCTCCGGCACGAGGCCACCAGCCGATTCTTCGAAAAGGGGTTGAACCCGATGGAGGTTTCCGCCATCACGGGCCACAAGACGCTCCAGATGTTAAAAAGGTATACTCATTTGAAGGCTGAGGATTTGGCGAAATTATTGGATGGGTGAGGAGGAGGAAATGATTCTGGGTTGCGCCAGAATCCCGCAAGGTGAAAGTGCGGTTGATTTTTCCAGTTGGAGGAAACCTCATGACAAATAGTACAAAAACTTTATTATCGGAAGCCAGGGACCTTCCACCTGAGGAACGAGTGAAATTGGTTGAACAAATTATCGAAACTCTGGACGCATCCGATCCCTCTCTTGATGCCGTGTGGAGCAAGGAAGCCGAATACCGGCTGGCCGCTTACCATCGAGGGGACATTGCTGCCGTACCTCTATCAGAAGTCCTCGCAAAATATCCGAAAGCATAATGATCCGGTTGCTTGAACCTGCCGCGCAGGAATTGGATCAAGCCATTGTCTGGTACAATGCCCAGGCTCCGGGTCTTGGAGATGTTTTCTTGATCGAGGTTATCAAGGTGTTCGGGCTTATCGAGAGGAATCCCGAAGCATGGCATCCCTTGAGCGAAAGCACGCGGCGATATCGTATGGCACGCTTTCCCTACGGAATCATTTACACAACCGATGGAAATGACCTCTTGGTGATTGCGGTGGCTCATCTGCATCGCCAGCCCAATTATTGGCGTGACCGCAAATAGAAAACAGGTGGTTGATCTCATCCATGTCTGAAAGTGGAGAATAGTTCGTAAGTCGGGTAGGGACAACGCATTACTGCGCCATCCCCCCCTCGGAACCCGGCGTACGACTTTCGCCGTACCGGGCTCGGGCCGCTACGAAGCCCTGGATCCCTCCAGAGCCGGCAATTGACCACGATTGATCGGAGTTCCGATGGTCCCGCCGAAGAAAGTGTCAAGCTCTCTTCGGATCTTGGCAGTAAATTTTCTCTGCGCGAAGTAAGGGAACCAGTCGGGATGAAACGGGTTGGCATGACCTTTGATCTTGACATGCCGGCGGATTGGCGTCGAAGCGGTGTTGTAAAGGCAGTGCTTCTCCGTTGTCTGCGAGGCGAACACCCAGTTCCGGGTTCCTATGCGGTGAAAATATCGCTTCTTCACCCACCGGGCCCCCTTGTTGGGATGTCGCCGCTTCGCCCATCTCCAGATCATGCGGAAGATTTGAGTATCGACCCATCGGTAAGTTTCCTTGGCACAGATGTGCCGATGGAACATTGCCCATCCACGCAGAATGGGGTTGAGTTTCTCGATCAGCCATTCCTGCGTTTTTGCCTTGGCCTGATTCACGATGTCCCGGACCTTGTCCAGTAGCGCCTGGACATTTTTCCACGCCGGAGTGATGAGGAGTTTGCCATCGTACTTCCGGACGTTCTGGCCGAGAAAGTCAAAGCCCTCCGCGATATGCACAACGCGGGTCTTTTCCTGAGACAGTTCGAGACCCCGTTCCCGCAGGAAGAGTTCCACTGCGGGGCGGACTTCCTGTTCGAGGATCTCTTTCGAGGCCCCGGTCACAACGAAGTCGTCGGCATAGATCACGATATTCACCCGGTGAGACGAGGGAAACCGGGACTCGAGAAACGGCCCCAGCCCCGACAGCGCAATATTTGCCGCGGTGGGTGAAACAATACCTCCCTGTGGAGTTCCTGCAAGGGTCGGGTAGAGGGAATGACGGTCGATGAACCCTGACGTGAGCCATTCGTGAAGCATCTTCCGGTCCAAAAAGACGTTCCGGAGAAGCCAGTCGTGGGAGATGTTGTCGAAACATCCGACGATATCCCCTTCCAGAACCCACACTGGTGCATTCGAGCGCGAAAGAAGAATGAACGCCTGTTTGATCGCGTCGGCCGTGGATCGATACGGGCGGAACCCGTAGGAGTGAGGATACGCCTCTTCCTCCGCGACGGGCAGCAGGGCCAGAAGGTACAAGGCCTGCATCGCTCTGTCGAGCATCGTCGGGATTCCGAGAGGTCGGAGCTTGCCGTTTCTTTTGGGAATGTAAACGCGGCGCAGCGGCAGGGCATGATACTCCCTGCGTTTCGACAACTTTTTCAGGGCCTTCATCTTCTGCTTCGCAGTGGACCAACGTACTCGGTCCACCCCGGGCGTCTTGGCGCCCTTGTTCGTGGTGACGCGCCGGACCGCCAACGCTCTGGCGGCCAGCGAGCGGGTGAGGATGTTCTGGAGGGCTCGCGCCTTTCCGAATTTCCTCTCCCGGATTGCCTTCGCGATTCTCGTCTGGAGCTTTTGAACCCTTTTCTCGAATTGGTCCCAAGGGATCTGGGACCACTCCTCGAAGGGAAGGTCCGAGGGAGCACACGATTGTTGAGATCGTCCCATTTGCCTTTTCCTCGTTTAAAAGTTCGCCAATGAGTTTCGCGACAAACGACTATCGGGAAGTGGGCGACCTTTTGGTCCGGGCCATGACATCCGTGGAGGATGCGGACCCTATCCCCGCCATTACAGCGGGGCATTGGCTTTCTCCCGATTCCTCTGCCCGCTCGCGTATCGGCACCTCTTGCGAGGGGCTTTCCCGAGAAGAAACGCCTCGGGACGCGATCGGGTTTACCGAGTTGCGCGTCAGAAACACGACCGATTTAGGCTCTGTCTTTGGACCGGAAGCCGTAGTGTCCCTGTATCCCCAGAATGCAAAGGGATAACCGGCTCCGTTACCGTTTGGTTCAGGCGATCTTCTTGAAACATAGCATCTTTCGCCTGTTCTATATGACGGTCCTTGCGACAATTTACTTGCGTTAGCCGTGTTGGCCAGCCTGGCCCGGGACCCGCGTGATGCTCGCAGATCTCAACCGTTCCTCGCGGTTCGGTTGTCCCCGGAATGGGGCCGGTACGTTGTCTCCGAGGCTCCGCACGGCTCCGTTACCGGAACCGCACGCCCGGATAGGCTACTCCCGAGGGAACGGGAGGTTCTCTTCGTAACGTACTGTCTACGATGAACAATTTCTGACGAGCCTTTGCTCGTCGCACGCATTCGTTAAAGCATTGAGCCCCCAGTCCTCCGACTGAAAAAGGGGGGGACTGGACACGATAGGGCCCTTCATGATACAACGGGGGCATGCAGACTCCCGAGACCCTCCCCCAAACCTATCCTTCCGCTCCCACCGAACAGCCTTTCTCTTCGGAAGAGTGTCCCAACACGATCCTTCACTGTCTCTCCTGTCCTCACACTCAGACTCCCGACTTGTGGGAAGAGCGCCACAAAAAAGACAAGGATCCAGCGCCTCCTCTATCGCCCGTCGAGGTGAAAGAGTTGATGCACCTCGATGAGCCCTGGGAGCGGCCAAAGAGAAAAAAAGGACATCAGCCCGGCCGAAAGAGCCCGGGGCGAACACGTCATACAGAGCTTCCCGCCTCTGTCGAGGTTCATGAGCCTTCCGAAAAAGACTGCCCCTCCTGTCATGCCCCCTTTGCGCCCTACGGCTCCCCGGAGGAGACCGACATCACCCGGATCTCGGTCTGGGCCTACAAGCGGAAATTCAGGCGACCCCGATACCGGAAAACCTGTTCCTGCCAGAACACGCCGAGGATCGCGATCGCTCCTCCCGCTCCTCGTCTCGTTCCCCGAGGCAAGTTCGGGATCTCGGTCTGGGTCACGGTCCTGATCGACAAGTTCGACAGCAGTCGTCCCACGGCCAGACTCCTCAAGGACCTGAAAGACAGGGGACTCTCTCTGTCCCAGGGGACGATCACCGATGGTCTCAAGCACATCTCGGATCGCTTCAAGCCTCTCTACGAAAAGATCGTGGACAGAAGCCGTACCGCCTCTTTTTCCCAGGCCGACGAAACACGCTACTACGTTTTCGGAGACACGGAAGGAAAGACAAACAACAGCAAGACGAGTCCCCACCGCTGGTGGCTCTGGATTATCCTCACCCTGGATACGGTGGTCTACGTGATCGATCCCTCCCGTTCCTCAAAAGTTCCCCTTGCCCACTTTGCCGACAGGGCCTGCACCCTCCTCACCGACCGCTTCTCCGCCTACAAGTATGCTGCGGCCAGAATCGTCGGACTCGTTCTCGCCTTCTGCTGGGCCCATGTCCGAAGAGACTTCATCCGAATCCTCACCAAGCATCCCAGCATGAGACCCTGGGTCGCCGCCTGGATCAGCCGCATCAGAAAGCTCTATCGTCTCGGGAAAGAGCCTGAAAACCGGATCAAGAACCGCGATGCTCTTGTGTCGCATCTCGCCTTCATGAAGCAGGAGGCCGAAAAAGACCTTCACCAGAGCCTTCCTTCCCCGGCCATAAAAGCGGTGAAGAGTCTCATCAGGCACTGGGACGGGCTCACTCTCTTCCTCGATCGCCCGGAGGTCCCGCTCGACAACAATGAGACCGAACGGGATCTCCGACGCGAGGTCGTGGGGCGAAAGAACTTCCATGGAGCCGGCTCCCTCTGGTCCGCCAATCTCGCCGCCTGGATCACTACGATCTTGGGCACCTGGTCGAAAAACGGGATCAACATTCGCACCGCCCTCACCGACTATCTCACCGTATGCGCCGCGTTGGGCAAGGCCCCCGACGATCTCTCTCCCTGGCTCCCCTGGTCCATGGACTCGGACCGGAAGGCTTTTCTCTCCCGGCCCCCGTCCGACGACACCTCCTGATCCCCTCCCGTTCCCCTGATCGTCCGATCTCGTTACATTGCCCTCCGAGGAAGGCTTCCCTTGCGTCCTTCGTCTCCCCCCACTGAGGAACGCCTCTTCCCCCCCCCACAACCTTCAGAGAAGATCAAACACTGACGAGCCTTCCGTCATTTTTGAAAGCATGAATGACCCGCTGGAAAGGCTTCAAGGGGTTAACGAATGCTTACAAATATTGATATTTATGAATTGTCCTGTTTCGCGCTGTGAAAAATAAGGTTATTTTTCTGCCTTGTAAGCGGAAGGTTCTCGGTTCAATTCCGAGCAGGAGCTCCATATTCTTTTCTTGCCCTGACCCGGGATCAGGCCTTCTGATCCGATGGCGCCGGAGTCTTTTCACCTGCTCTCTCTTTCCGCTTCTCCCTTTTCGTGGAATTCATCCTTGCCGGTATGCTTTAATAACAGGAGACAAGTTGCGTCTCTTGATGGCAGTTGCCGCCTGAATGTTGCGTCAGTCATCACTCTGTGTGCCCGCTGGGATAGGCTGAAAGGATATGGATGAGCCAGGAGTCACTTGAAGCGCATGATCTGATGGAGTCGCTTAGCGAATCGATCGAGAAGCGCGAGGAGAAACGTGACCAGTGGAATATCCGTGTCGCGCTGACGACCTCGATACTCGCCGTCTTTGCCGCGCTCTCCAACCTCGAGTCGGAACAGAAGACGTCGGAGGCGATCATGCTCAAGAATTCGGCTATTTTTTACCAGGCCAAGGCCTCCGATCAGTGGTCCTTTTATCAGGCCAAGAAGATCAAGCTCCATATGTCCTCCAATCAGGCCCATCTCGTTGAATTCTTCCATTCTTCAACGAAGGAGCGCGACCGTCTTTCGGGTCTTGTCGCAAAATACAAAGGGCAGGCGGGCAAGATCAAGGAAAAGGCGATCGCCTTCGAGAAGGAGCGGGACAAGATGAACGTTCTTTCGGACAAGGCGCTTTCGCATCATCATGCCTTTGCTCTCAGTGTCGTCTGCTTCCAGATCAGCATCGTCCTGTCCTCGATGGCCGTCATGCTGCGAAGAAATGCTCTCTGGTATATCAGCATGGGGCTGGGAGGGGTGGGATGCCTGGCTTTTCTGAACGGGTTTTTCATGTTTTTTCATTTCTTATCCAGAGATTGAGGAGGGCCGCGATGGTCTCGTTTCGCATATGTATGGGGGGAGCCCTCGTGGCAGGAACTCTTTTTCTTTCGGGATGCCACTCCTCCCAAAAGACGGGAGCCCAGCCACTGAAACCGTCCTCTTCGCCTCCCGTCACGCTGGCGTCTCCCACACCGGTTGAAGGCGTTTCCCATGCCTTTGTCCCCTATGCGGACAAGCCGCCTCTCGGGACGCCGGTAGAAACACACTGAGGGGCATTGTGGAACCTTGTTCCCGTTTTTTTCCCGAGGATGGCTTGCTTTTTTATTGGAGAGTAGTAAAATATGTCTGATAACCCCGTAACACCCCCCTCCGAGCGTTTGACTGAAGAGATCACTCTTCTCCTTGTTTCAATGGGACTGACACTTTACGATCTTGTCCTCCCCAAGAAAAGTGGCGGTGTTCTGCGGGTTTTCATCGAAGGCCCCGATGGTGTGACGATTGAGCAGATCGAGAGCGTCAGTCGTCGTATCGGCGTCATCCTTGACGTTCTTGACCCGTTTCCTGGCCGATACCACCTCGAGGTGAGTTCGCCGGGCCTTGACCGAATGCTCAAGATTCCGGAGGATCTCCGGAAAAATCCTGGCCAGTGGGTGAGCGTCAAGCTCAGCGAGGAACTCGAAGGCCAGAAGGTCCTTAAGGGACGGATCGGTCCGGTCGGGGAAGAGGGATTCGACCTGATCATCGATGCCGGTAAGAAGTCCAAGACTCTTGGTATCTCCTTTGCGATCCTTCGGAGTGCCCAGGCGGAGTTCTGGCGCCCTGTTCCGGGAGCTCCTCCGTCCCGTCCCGCTCCGGGGCAAGAAAAGATTCGGTCATAATGAAACGGCATTTGGCCAGCCAAGGACATTTCCGGGGAACTCCTCCGGTTTTCGGAAGCATCTCTACCTGTTTGGGAGACGTGAATGGTTAATCAGGAACTTTTGAGTGTCATAGACCAGCTTCACCGGGAAAAGGGAATTCCCCAGGAGACCCTGATCGAGGCTATTCAGTCGGCTATTCTGACTGCGGCCAAGAAACGTTATGGGGGAGGGGAGAACTTTCAGGTGGAGATCGACCCCAGAACGGGCGAGATTCAGGTCCTGCACATTCGGAGAATCGTCGAGACAGTTGTCTCTCCGATGGAAGAGGTCTCCCTTGCCGAGGCGATGGAGTCGGATCCCGGTGCCGAGGTGGGGGACGAGATCGGTGCCTTCCTCGAGATCGACGACTTTGGACGGATTGCCGCCCAGGCTGCCAAACAGGTCATCTTCCAAAAGGTTCGCGAGGCGGAGTGGTCTGTCGTCGCTCAGGAGTTCGGTGGACGGAAGGGAAATGTCGTGGCCGGCGTCTACATCGGTCAGGAAAAACGCAACTTCATCATCGATCTCGGGAAGACGGAGGCGGTTCTGCCCTTCAAGGAACAGATCCCCCGCGAGTCCTTTCACCGGGGAGACCGGGTTAAGGCGCTTCTTCTCGATATTCGTACGACGACCCGCGGTCCCCAGCTTATCCTGAGCAGAACTCACCCGGACTTCCTTGCCCGTCTTTTCGAAAAAGAGGTTCCTGAAATCAGTGAGGGTCTGATCGAGATCAAGGGGGTCGTTCGCGATCCGGGCGAGCGGGCAAAGGTGGCCGTACTGTCCCGCGACCCCAACATCGATCCTGTGGGTTCCTGTGTCGGCGTCAAGGGCTCGAGGGTCCAGGCCATTGTCCGGGAGATTCACGGGGAAAAGATCGATATTATCGACTGGAGCGCCGATCCTGGAACTTATATTGCCCGGGCCCTGTCTCCGGCCAAGGTTCTTCGTGTGGCGACGAGGGATGTGGAGTTCGACAAGGTGGCGACTGTCGTTGTGGCTAACCAGCAGCTCTCTCTCTCCATCGGCCGCCGTGGTCAGAATGTCCGGCTTGCCGCGAAGCTGACCGGCTGGAAGATCGACATCTTCAGCGAGCAGCAATATGAGGCCGACCGTCAGGCACGCTCTGGCGGCGAGGAGGGTGAAGGAGAGTTGCCGGAGTCCGCTCCCGTTCTTCTGGCGATCGAGGATCTTCCGGGAATGGGTGGAAACATGGCGGATACTCTCAAGGCGGCAGGCTTCGATACTGTAGAAAAAATTGCCGATGCGAACATCGACGAGATTGCCGGACTTCCGCGGTTTGGGCCCAAGACGGCCGCAAAGCTTGTTGAGACTGCCAGAGACTTCATGGGATACCCGAAGCCTGCGGAGGTGACTGCCCAGGAGTCTGTGTCCTGATTCCTTGAGGAAAGAGGGCGCTCTGCAGGGAGCTCCCGGAGAGGAATGTTTGCCTCTCCCCGGCGGCTTGTGATTGTCAAGATCTGTTGGTGACTGATTCGCTTTGGATAGATGAGGGGGAGTTTCTTTGAAAGTTTATGAATTGGCGCGCGAACTCAAGTTGGAAAGCAAGGCACTTCTTGCCAAGCTCAATCTCTGGGGGATTCATGCGCCCTCCCATATGGCAACGCTCGATGAACGAGCGGTTGCCACCGTCCGACAAAAGATGAAAAAGGGGAGCGATGCGCCGGAAGCCCCCAAGAAACCAATTCTGATCAAGAAAAGAAACCAGCCTTCCTCATCCGAAGAGGGAATCGAGCCCTCCCAGCCTTCCGAGAGCCCCTCGTTGGAGAAAGAACCCTCGGAGCATCACCCCGTCCCGACTCCTGCCACTCTCTCCGCTCCGGAATCCGAGGAAGCTCTCCCGAAGGAGAAGCTTGCAGCGGACAAGCAGAAGTCTTCGGAAGAGACCATTCAAACGCCTCCTCCTTCTCCTCCGGCTCCGATCAACCAGCCCTCCGACCTTCTTCCCCGGATCCCCGTTGAGGCTTGGACCGACAGTCCAGTCGGGGAAGGGACTTCCCGCCCTGCTCCTCCTCAGCTCACTGCGGCGGAAAAGGAGAAGGCACTCAAGGATCGGGCTGCGGCCGGCGACAAAAAAGGAAAGGCTGTCAAGGGGGCGAAGGAGAAGAACCAGAAACTCGACCGCCTTCATCTTCTCCGTGAAGAAGACTTTGTCGATCTCGACGATGTCGGGGAGGGGGGCCCTGCCAAGCCGCCCGCTGCGGTGACACCCCCCGTTCGCGCCGTCGTTCCCGGACTTCCTCCCGAAGCTCCGGCGGCCGGTCGACCCTCTTTTCCGCGTCCAGCCTTCAAGAAACCTGCTCCCTTCAAGAAAAAAGGGAAGGGCGGCATGGATCCCCGCAAAGGGGGCGCCGTGCTCGACGGAACGAAGGCGCGAAAGAAGTCCATCCGGATCGATGCGGGAATCAGCGTCAAAGAGTTTGCCGACCGTATGGGAGTCAAGGTTCAGGATGTGATTATGCGACTTATGTCCATGGGCGTCATGGCCACCATTACAGAACCAGTTGATCCCGATGCGGCTCTTCTCGTGGCAGAACAGATGGGCATTGCCGTGGAGGTCCAGCAGGAGGAGCCGGAAGACGCCATCCTCGGGGAGACAGAGGATTCCGAAGAGGATCTTCTGTCGCGGCCTCCTGTCGTGACGATCATGGGCCACACCGACCACGGAAAGACCTCCCTTCTTGACGCAATTCGTCAGACAAAGGTGGCGGAAGGGGAGGCGGGGGGCATCACTCAGCACATTGGTGCCTATACCGTGTCCATCAACGGCCGGGACATCACCTTTCTCGATACGCCAGGACACGAAGCCTTTACGGCCATGCGCGCCCGCGGAGCCAAAGCGACGGACGTGGTGGTTCTGGTTGTTGCGGCCGATGACGGTGTCATGCCTCAGACCATCGAGGCCATCAACCACGCCAAGGCAGCCGATGTTCCCATCGTTGTGGCTCTCAACAAGGTCGACAAGCCCGAGGCGAACCCCGACCGGGTCAAGCAGGCCCTTGCCGAACATGGTCTCTCCCCTGAAGAGTGGGGGGGGACTACGATCTATTGTCCCGTATCGGCCAAAAAACGGACGGGTCTCGATCATCTTCTCGAGATGATTCTTCTTCAGGCCGATGTTCTGGATCTGAAGGCCAATCCGAACCGGCGGGCTCGGGGCCTTGTCATCGAATCCCGACTTGACCGCGGCCGGGGAATTGTCGCCTCGGTCCTGGTTCAGAAGGGGACGCTCCGCGTCGGAAACTTCCTCGTCCTCGGGGCCCAGGTCGGTCGGGTCAGAAGCCTGAACGATGCCTTCGGACACAAGGTTAACGAAGTGACGCCCTCCCACTCGGCCGAGGTTGTGGGGCTCGACGGCATGCCCCAGCCAGGGGATGTCTTTGTGGCCGTTGAAGACGAAAAGCTCGGGCGCCAGGTTGCCATGGCCCGTCAGGCCCGCCACAGGGCGGCACAGCTCCTCCAGAACAAGAAGGTGACTCTCGAGGATCTGTACACCCAGATCGAGGAAGGGATCATCAAGGATCTGAACCTGATCCTGAAGGTTGACGTTCAGGGTTCGATCGAGCCAATCCGACAGGCGATCGCCAAGCTTGAAAACGCGAAGGTCCGGGTTCGCTTTATCCATGAAGGGGTGGGAGGAATCCGGGAGACCGACGTGCTTCTCGCCCAAGCGTCGAATGCCGTCATCTTCGGCTTCAATGTTCGCCCTGAGCCGAAAGCCCTGGCCCTGGCCGAGCGGGAAAAGGTCGAGATGAAGTTCTATTCGGTTATCTACGATGCGGTCGAGGATATCAAGAAGGCGATGGAAGGAATGCTTTCTCCCATCATCAGGGAGAAGTTCCTCGGGCGTGCCGAAGTTCGGCAGGTTTACAATATCACCCGCGTCGGGACGGTCGCAGGATGCTATGTCTCCGAAGGGATGATCCAGCGGTCCGGAACCCTCGTAAAGCTCATCCGTGACGGAGTTGTCGTATACGAGGGCAAGATCGAGGCCCTCAAGCGCTTCAAGGACGACGTCAAGGAGGTCGCAACCGGATACGAGTGCGGTATCTCGATTGAAAACTACCGGGACATCAAGACGGGCGACATGATCGAGTGCTTTATACAGGAAAAGGTGGCCGGAAAGCTTGAAACGGTTTCCTCATGACCGTTCGCCCGAAAAACGTTCGGCGATTGGACATCTGATCCTCGTTCTCTTCATCCCGGGGGCTCGTTCGCTCAAGGACAAGCGCCAGGTACTTCAAAGCCTCGTCTCCCGGACAAGGGACCGTTTTCCGGTCTCAGTCGCCGAAACGGGCTATCAGGATCTCTGGCAGCGTTCGGTCGTGGAGGCGGTCATTATCAGTTCCGATCCAGATCTTCCTGGAAAGGTCTTTGAAAAAATCCTCGAGCTGTTTCGTTCGGATCCTGCGGTCGATGTTCAGGATACGCATCAGGAGTTCCTTTGAAAAAAAGGGATCATGGTTTCCGCCGGGCGGACCGGGTAGCCTCCGAAATCCGGGAGATCATGGCTGTCGTCGTGGCCCGCTACTTCCGGGAACCCCGCATCGCAAGTGTCACCATCACGAAGGTTCGACTCTCCGACGACCTCAGGAACGCCACAGTCTTCTTCTCCGTTTTTCCGGGTGAGGATCCGGAGATTGTGGGCGAGGCGCTCGAACGTCATGCGCCGACCCTGAGGAAGGAACTTGCCAGCAGGATTCGCATCAAGTATATCCCCCGCCTGACATTTGCCCGTGATGGAGGGGAGGACGAGATCGGCCGCATCGAATCCCTGTTGAGCGGAGAGTTTGGAGCAGAAGAGTCGTGAGCCTCTTCACTCAGGCGGAGGCGGAAGAGCTCGCGGGACTCATTCTCGTGGACAAGCCCGCCGGTCCGACCTCCCACGATGTGGTAGACAGGCTGAGACGGCTCTCGGGGGTAGAAAAGATTGGTCATGGCGGGACCCTTGATCCCATGGCTTCCGGTCTCCTGCCACTTCTCGTGGGCGAGGCGACGAAAATGTCGGGCTTTCTTCTGGCCGATGACAAGTCCTACGAGTTTGACCTGACGCTTGGGGCGACGACGGACTCCGACGACAGCACGGGGACTGTTGTTGCAACCTTCCCCGTGCCGGAAGACCTCTCTTTTGAACGGATTCGCAAGGCAACAGAGGGATTCGTAGGGGAGCGCCTCCAGGAGCCGCCCATGTACTCGGCGGTCAAGCAGAAGGGCGTCCCTCTCTACAAGCTGGCGAGAAAGGGCGTGACCGTTGCCCGGGAACCCCGGAAGATTTCGATCCATTCCCTCGAGATCCTCGCAGTTACCGCTCCGGTGATCTCCTGCAGGGTCCACTGTTCGAAAGGGACCTATATACGGGTTCTAGCCCGGGAGATCGGTGAGGCGCTTTCGACCGGCGCTCACCTGAGCCGACTCCGAAGGCTTTCTGTCGGCGCTTTTTCGATTGCCGAGGCCGTCCCTCTCGAGACGATGGAAAAGATGTGGACAGCCCAGGATCTTTCCCGGGCTCTTTTGGGGCCCGACAGGATCTTCTCCGCACTTCCGGGGGTCCGTCTTCTCGGAGGAGCCGCTTCCCGTCCCCTGAAGGGGAGCCTTCTTCCGGCGGCGGCAATTTTTCGGCGCGAAGGATTGTTTCACGCGACGGATACGATTAGAATAATGGGACAAGATGGAAAGATTCGGGCGCTGGCACAGGCCCTTCTTGACGAGGAGAGGATGGGGGATTTTCCCCTGGGGGTTCCTTTTGCAAAAGTCTCGCTCGTTTTTTGAGGGATACATCAAAGTCGTGTCGCTTCAAACCGGGACCCTTGGGTTTCGGAGTCCGGGGCGGCCTTTAATCAGTCAGGTCTAAACAGGGAGCTTTTCGAATGGCATTGAGCAAGGAAAAAAAACAGGCAGTGATTGATTCCTTCAAGATTTCCGGCAACGATACCGGTTCGGTCGAGGTTCAGGTTGCGATCCTGACGGAACGGATCAACCAGCTGGGCGAGCATTTCAAGAAGTTTCCCAAGGATGTCCATTCCCGCCGGGGTCTTCTTTTGATGGTCAGCCGTCGGCGTCGCCATCTCAAGTACCTCCAGTTGAACAATCCGGCCAAGTATCAGGAAGTCATCGGAAGGCTCGGTCTTCGCCGCTAGAACTGACAAGGGGCCGGTCTCCGGTCTCCAGAAAACAGGCGAGGTGGGTGAGGCTTTTGGTAGTGTTTCATTCTTCCCTGCCGCAGGAAGGTCTCGCGTTACACTCGAGCCTTTCTCGCCATGGACGTCTCTCATAGTTGATGGTCTTGCACAATAACACGGAAAGGATTCCCCCCAGAATGAAACCAGTGACAGTTGAAGTGGCCGTCGGAGGAAAGACGGTCCGGATCGAGACAGGCCGGATGGCTCGCCAGGCCGATGGAGCCGCCGTCCTCTGGGTGGAGGGAACCGTCCTCATCGCGACAGCGGTGGCTGCGAAGACCATCAAGCCGGGAACGGACTTTCTTCCCTTGACCTGCGATTACCAGGAGCGGGCCTATGCGGCCGGCAAGATCCCCGGCGGATTCTTCAAGAGAGAAGGGAAGCCGTCCGAGCGGGAGATCCTAAACAGCCGCCTCGTCGATCGCCCCCTTCGCCCCCTCTTCCCTGAGGGGTTCTACTACGATACCCAGGTGATCGCCTCGGTGGTCTCCGCAGACCGTAGCGGTGTCACCGACGTGATGGCGGTTGTGGCGGCATCGACGGCCCTTACGATCTCGGACATCCCCTTCGACGATCCTCTCGGAGCCGTCCGGGTCGGATATGTAGACGGTCGGTTCGTCATCAATCCCGACATCGAGACCCAGGAGCGCTCGTCACTTGACCTCGTGGTGGCCGGAACTGCCGATGCCATCATGATGGTTGAAGGCAAGGCCGACGAAGTCTCGGAGGAGCTCTTCCTTGAGGCCATCAAGACGGCCCATGCCGCCTGTCAGCCGATTATTGCCGCACAGAGGGAGCTTCAGAAAAAAGTCGGGAAGACGAAGCGCGCCCTTCCCAAGGTGCCCGTTCGCCCCGAAGTGATGGAGAAAATCCGTGCGGGAGCCCGGAACCCTCTTAGCGAGATCCTTGTGGTCTCGGACAAGAAGGTTCGGGAAGAGAAGACCTCTGAGATCCGGACGGCCCTTGTTAAGGAGCTTTTTCCGGGAGGCTTTGCCGACGCGATGGAGGAAAAGGAGTTTGCTAACGGCTTCCATGAGCTTGAGCGCGAGCTTCTTCGTGCCATGGTCCTCGACAAGGGGATCCGGGCCGACGGCCGGAAGACGACCGAGATCCGTCCGATCACCATTGAGGTGGGGATTCTTCCCCGGACGCATGGCTCCGCCCTCTTTACCCGGGGGGAGACCCAGAGCCTCTCGGTGGCCACTCTCGGAACATCCGATGACGAGCAGCGCATCGACTCCCTCGAGGGAGAGTCACACAAGCGCTTCATGCTCCACTATAACTTCCCGGCCTTTTCCGTGGGTGAGGTCAAACCGATGCGCGGTCCCGGACGTCGTGAGATCGGCCACGGCAACCTGGCCGAACGGGCCCTCGTTCCCGTGCTTCCTTCCAGAGAGGCCTTTCCCTATTCCATCCGTCTCGTCTCCGACATTCTCGAGTCGAACGGGTCGACTTCCATGGCCACCGTCTGCGGGGGCACCCTCGCGATGATGGATGCGGGCATTCCGATCAAGGCTCCGGTGGCAGGAATCGCCATGGGGTTGATCAAGGAAGGTGACCGGATCGCCATTCTCTCCGATATCCTCGGGATCGAGGACCATCTCGGGGACATGGACTTCAAGGTGACAGGAACCGATGTCGGGGTGACTGCGGTCCAGATGGACATCAAGATCAAGGGCATTACCCTTGAGATCATGAAGAAGGCTCTCGATCAGGCCCGGGCTGGCCGGATCCATATCATGGGCAAGATGAAGGAGGCCCTCCCGGCGGTGCGTTCGCAGATGTCGCAGTTTGCGCCCCGGATCGTGACCATCCAGATCAAGCAGGACAAGATCAGGGAGGTGATCGGGCCCGGAGGAAAGATGATCCGGAGCATCACCGAACGAACCGGAGCCAAGATCGAGATCGAGGATTCCGGCGTGATTCATGTGGCGTCTGCCGACGAGGAGGCTGCGAAAAAGGCGATCGAGATCATCCACCAGATCGTCGCCGAGGCCGAGGTCGGGAAGATTTATCTTGGCAAGGTCAAGACGGTGGCCGAGTATGGAGCCTTTGTTGAGATCATGCCCGGGACGACCGGACTGTGCCATGTCTCACAGCTTGAGCCCCGACGCGTCGAGAAGGTGACCGACGTGGTGAACGAGGGAGACGATATCGTCGTGAAGGTTCTTGAGGTGGATCGTCAGGGCAAGATTCGGCTTTCCCGCAAGGAGGCGATCGCCGAAGAGGGCGAGGGTCGGGAAAAGCGGGCCTCATCCGCCCAGTAGTTTTTTCGGCAGACCGTTCTTGTTTTTTTGATTTCGGTTTGCCATAATGCTTCCTGTCTTGTGAGTCAGGTGATGTGGGGTCCCTACCCGGGGGCCTTCTTCCATGACCTTCCCCTCCGGGGGGACGGGCAGGAGTAATCCGCGGTCTTCCCATGAGGAGGGACGCGAGACAATCATCAAGGAGGATCTGTCCATGGATGTGAACAAGGGTGCTGCGGGACTTGTGGTTGTGGCTATCATTATGGCAGTTGTCTGGGGCGGTCTTTCGGCCTATGTTGGTGTCAACCCCTTCTTCCTTCCCACTGGGGTGCGCTAGTCCTAAGGACGTTCGTTCCTTTGTGCGCCGGAGTTCGCTTCGGCCAGATTTTTCGGCCTTTATTCTTATCTTCCTTATGCAGGGTGCCTGCCTTCCGGTGGGCACCTTTTTTTTCATGGATGCCTCTGTCGGGAGGCACTCTCGATCCCTCCCCCCATTCGTCTAAACGAGATTTTTTTCCTGCCACCGTTTCCGGGCAAGGGTTTTCCGCCTAAACGATTGAGTCAGGAGACTTTCAAGAAAGAGTCGCGATGCCCTATATCAAGCACACCCTGTCCAACGGACTCGCGGTCTACAGCGATCCCGTCACATCCTCGAGATCGGCCGCCATCGGAGTTTGGGTCCGGGCAGGTTCTCGGTTCGAGTTGCCTTCCGAAGCAGGAATGACCCACTTTCTCGAGCATATGTGTTTCAAGGGAACGCCCACGCGAAACGCCCAGCAAATCGCCAACGAGATGGACCATCTCGGAGGGGAGATGAATGCCTTTACCTCCCAGGAGATGACCTGTTTTTATGCGCATCTTCTCTCGGAAAACGTCTCCCGCGCCGCACTTCTCCTCGGAGATCTTCTGACGCGCTCGGTCTTCGATGCCGAGGAGCTCTCCCGGGAGCGGGGGGTGGTCATTGAGGAGATCGCCGAGTCCCGGGACGATCCTGAGGATCAGGTGACCCAGAACCTCTACGAGGTCCACTTCGGCGACCACCCCCTCGCCCGTCCCATTCTCGGGACCGAGCGATCTCTCACCTCATTCTCCCGGGAGCATGTGGGAGAGTATTTTCGACGCAACTACCATAGCGGATCGATGTTCGTGACAGTCTCTGGGCGCTTTTCCTGGCCAGCTCTTCGCGAGGCCCTGGAGGAGGCTTTTTTGGACCTTCCCAAAGCCCCCCCCCATGCTACCCGGCCGGAGGTTCCCTTTCGTCCGGCCTACAAGCAGACTCGGCAAGACAAGAAGCTCGAGCAGGTCCATGTGGCGATCGGCATGCCGGGACTCCCTGTCGCCCATCCTGACCAGACCCTCCTTCGCCTCATGAATGTCCACCTCGGCGGCGGGATGAGTTCGCGACTTTTCCAGGAGGTTCGGGAAAAGCGGGGACTCGCCTATTCTGTCTATTCGACCGGTCAGTCCTTCAGCGACGGAGGACTTCTCCGCATCGCCGCCTCGACTCGCCCTTCCAAACAGAAGGAGCTTCTCGAGATCCTGGGAGAGGAGATTGCCCGTCTTGAGACGGTGCCGCTTTCGGGGGAGGAGCTCTCCCGGGCTAAAAATCAGGTCAAGTCTTCCCTTTTGATCGGCCTTGAGTCGATCGGAACCCGCATGAACAAGATGGGGCGCGATATCCTGTATTGGGGAGAGGAGGTTCCGGTCGAGACGATCGAGTCTCTGATCGATGCGGCCACTCCGGACGATATCCTGAGTTTTGCGCAAGGGCAGGGATTCTCGGGGCAGCGTTCCCTTTCGGTTCTGGGTCCGGAGAAGGAGTGATGGGAGAGGCGACGTTCGGCCCTGTGAGGCTGGGGGTCAATATCGACCATGTGGCAACCTTGCGGCAGGCCCGGGGGGAATTCGAGCCGGATCCGCTCTTTGCCGCCCACCTCGCACGCCTGGCAGGGGCCGACCAGATTGTTCTTCATGTTCGCGAGGACCGTCGCCACGCAAACGAGAGTGACCTCAGACGTCTTCGGGAGACCGCCTCGCTTCCTGTAAACCTTGAGATGGCCCTCTCTCCCGAGATGGAGCTCATGGCGCTTGAGCAAAGACCTGAGCGGGTGACCCTGGTGCCGGAGAGGCGGCAGGAACGGACGACCGAGGGGGGGCTGGGACTTGATGGCGGGTTTCTCGACCGCCTCGTTCCCTTTGTCTCACGGTGTCGGGCGGTCGGAATACGGGTTTCTCTTTTCATGGATCCCGATCCGGAGATGATCGTTCGGGCATCGGGATCCGGGGTCGACCAGATCGAGCTTCATACGGGGCCTTACGCCCGGGCCTTCGGAGGGCCCGATGAGAAAGGGGCTCTGGAGGCATTGGTTCGCTCCGCCGAGACCATCCACTCCCAGGGACTGCTTGTCGCTGCGGGCCATGGGCTTACCGTCCATAACCTGTCGACTGTTCTTGCCATTCCCCGACTCTCCGAGGTCAATATCGGCCACAGCATCATCGCCCGCGCGGTTTTTTTCGGAATGCGGGAGGCGGTCGGCGAAATCCGGGGCCTTCTCCTCGGTGCCGGTCTCGGGAGGCGGGCGTGATCCTTGGCATCGGGGTGGATATGGTCAGCATCCCCCGCATCGGGCGCCTTCTCGAAAGGTATGGGGAACGCTTTTCCGGCCGGGTCTTTACTCCGAAGGAATGGTCCGAGTCGGGGGGGAGGTCCTCCTTCCTCGCCGGCCGCTTCGCCGTCAAGGAGGCTTTTCTCAAAGCCCTGGGGACCGGGCTTTCAGACGGGATTGCCTGGCGGGATGTCGAGACCCTGTCGAGAAGGTCCGGGGCGCCGGAGGTTCACGCCTCGGGGGTTGCCGGCCGTCTTCTCGCGGACCGGGGGGAGGTCCGGATCTGGACCTCGATCAGCCACGAGCGGGAGAATGCCGTGGCGGTGGTGGTGCTGGAAGGGGGAGAGCGGTGCGTATCGTAACGCCTCTTGAGATGCGGGAGATGGATGCTCGGGCGACGAGTGAGTTCCTGATCCCTGAGGAGATCCTCATGGAGCGGGCGGGGATGGCCGTATCCTCAGCCTGCCGGGAGATCCTGGGTGCGTCATCCCCGGTTTCCCGCCGGATCGTCGCACTGGCGGGACCGGGACACAACGGGGCCGATGCCCTGGTGGCACTTCGGGACCTGGCTTCGCGCGGCTATCCTGCGGAAGCGATCCTTCTTTCTTCCGATGTCGGAGGAGGAACGGCTTCTGCCCGGGAATGCTCCCGTCTCGAGCGGATGGGGGTTTCCGTCATCTTCTGGTCCGATCCGGGAGCCCGTCACCGGGTCTCCCATGCCGCACTTGTCATCGACGGACTCTTCGGAACGGGATTCCGGGGGGAGGGACCGGCAGGGGGCGCGCGGGAGATGATCGAGGCCGCGAATCGGGCCGGAGCCTCCGGAGTTCCGGTCATCTGCGTGGATATCCCCTCCGGGGTCGACGGTCTGACGGGTGCCGTTCCGGGAGTTGCGATCAGGGGCCTTCGGACGGTAACATTCGGGGCCCCGAAATGGGGGCTTCTCTGCGATCCCGGCACCCGGTATGCCGGGGAGATCTACCTCTCCTTGATCGGCTTCCCCCGGGAGCTCCTCGCCGGAGGCAATCTCTCCTGTCTGATATCGGCGGAGGCGAGGGAGTTGATCCCTCCACGATCCCCTTCCGTCCACAAGGGGGAGGCGGGCCACGTTCTGATCGCCGGGGGGTCCTCCGGCAAGACCGGCGCCGTGATTCTTGCGGCCAGAGGCGCGCTCCGCGCCGGTTCGGGGCTTGTGACCGTCCTGTGGGATCGGGCCTTCGGAGAGTGTGCCCTCTCTCTTCCCGAGGTTATGACAATGGCGGTCGATGCCGGGAGCCTCTCCCCCGGGACGGTGCTCGAAGCCACCATGCGGATGGATGCGGTTGCCTGCGGTCCGGGGGGAGAGGAGGGAGAGGTCGGTAGGAGGCTTGTTGAAGCCCTTCTCTCAGATTATCCGGGTCCCCTCGTCGGGGACGCGAGCCTTTTTACACTCTTTGCCGGGACGCCCGAGAGAATCGCCTCCCTCCGCAAGGGTCCTCTTGTTCTGACGCCCCACCCCGGGGAGCTGGGGCGGCTTTTGGGACGCGAAACGGCCCGGATCCTCTCCGAGCCTCTGGCGGCGGCCAGGGAGGGGGCGGAGCGGACGGGTGCCGTCCTTCTTCTCAAGGGGGCCCGAACCCATGTCGTCGGTCCGGAAGGTCAGACCAGCCTGAACCTCACCGGCGATCCCGTCATGGCCGGGGCCGGCATGGGGGACGTTCTGACCGGTGTGATCGCCTCTCTTTTAGGGCAGGGGCTCGCCCCTTTCGATGCGGCCAGGCTCGGGGCCTTCGTTCACGGGCTGGCCGGAGAGCGGCTGGCCCGGGGGGCCACCCGGGGTCGGCTGGCCTCCGAACTTGCCGACCATCTTCCCGGGGTTCTCTTCGACCTCTCGAGCGGGGCCGCTTCCTCTGCCGGTCATTTGGCCCCCCCTGATCCCGCCCTCTTCTGGCCCTTTGGGGGGGGGAGAGGATGAGTCAGTTGCCGGAGCTTTCAGGGGGAGAGGGACTTGCCGTCTACCTTCGCTACCTCCAGGAGACGGTTCCCGACCTGGCCCTTCCGAAGAGCTCCGGGCGTCGGGGCGGTGAGCGGGTTCCCCCTCCGGCCGGGGAGGCTCCCCCGTCTTCCGGGGCTTCGCCGTCTTCGAACGACCCTTTGGAGGCGCTGCGATCAGAGGCGTCAGCGTGCCGGCTTTGCGGCCTTGCGGCCACGAGGACCCATGTCGTCTTCGGAGAGGGGGATCCCCATGCGGCCCTCATGTTTGTGGGGGAGGGACCCGGGGCCGACGAAGATGCCTCCGGCCGCCCCTTCGTTGGCCGGGCGGGAGAGCTCCTGACCCGGATGATTGCCGCCATGGGCTACCGGCGAGATCAGGTCTACATTGCCAATGTCGTCAAGTGTCGTCCCCCGGGGAACCGGGTTCCTGAGGAGGCCGAAAGAGCCGCCTGCAAGCCCTATCTTGCCCGCCAGATTGAAATTGTCTCCCCCCGGGCACTGGTTCTTCTCGGGCAGACGGCGGCCGCCTCCCTCCTGGGGCGCTCCGAGGGGATCTCGAAGCTCCGGGGGCAGGAGACGAGGATCCCGGGGTTTTCGGGGATCCGGACGATGCCGACCTATCATCCGGCCTATCTCCTCCGGAACCCTTCGGCCAAGGGGCAGGTCTGGGAGGATCTGAAGCAGGTCATGGACTGGCTGGAGAAGGAGAGGGGATGAGGGTCGCATTTTTAATTGCTCTGGGAGTGTTGGGCTGGATCTTTACGATGGAGAACGACCAGCAGCATGTTATGGTCGTCATCCCGGGATCGGGCCAGGTCGGTCCTTTTTCTGTGGGGGTCGTGATCCTTGGAGCCTTTCTTTCCGGGGTCCTCCTGTGCTATCTGGGAGGGGGCATCGCAAGCCTTATTTCGCGGACAAGGAAAAAAAATCCCCCCGCATCGGGCCGGGGCGGAGGGCACTCCGATGGCGGCCATGATGGCCACTAGCGGAGTGCCGGAAGGAGAGGCTCCCTCCTCTCCCTATCCCGACACGCCGCTGTTTCGACAGTATCTGGGCCTTCGGAAGGAGGCGGGAGAGGCGCTTCTTTTCTTTCGCCTGGGCGACTTCTTCGAGCTCTTCGGGGACCAGGCGGAGCTTGCCTCGAAGCTTCTCGGCGTGACGCTGACGAGCCGGGACAAGAATCGTCCCGACCCCCTGCCCATGTGCGGGATCCCGGCCAAAAGCCTCGACATGTACCTTCCCAAGCTCATCCATGCCGGCTACTCCGTGGCGATCGCAGAACAGTCGACCCAGGAGTCAGATCCCTCGGGCCTCTTTCCGAGAAGGATCGTTCGCACGGTCACTCGCTTTACTCTTCTCGAGGATCCTTCGAGGGAGGAGGGGGCTCCCCAGAACGGGGTGGCACTCGTCCGGCGCGGGGGGGCCTTCGGAGCCGCAGTCCTCGATCTCACCAGCGGCCGCATCGCGGTCTGGGCTCCGGGCGATGCCACCGACATCGACCTTCTCCGTGACTTCATCGGTCGAAAGGAGGCCCGCCAGCTCATTGTCGAATCTCCGGAGATCGCAGGGAGCTTTCCCGGGATCCCCTTCCTGGTGCACGATCGCCTGGCTCCTCCCGATCTTTCCGGCTCCCTTCCTCCTGCCTATCGTCTCCCCGAGCTCCCGGAGACCTCCCTTGATGCCGTGAGACTTCTCTTTGGCTTTTTGTCCGACTACGAAAAAAATATTCTGGGCCATCTTCGGGGGGTGCTCCTTGAGGGGGCGGAGAGCACCCTTGCCCTCGACCGCTGGACGATCCGCCATCTCGATATCCTTCCCCGCGAGGGCCAGGGACAGGAGCGGGGCAAGGCGGCAAGCCTCGTCGCCCTCCTCGACCGTTGCCGGACTCCGCCGGGGAGCCGGATGCTCCGGTCGTGGCTGCTTAATCCGGATGCCGACCCCCGGGCGGTGCTTTCCAAACATCGGGTTATCCGGGGCTTCGGCGAACGTCCGCGCCTTTCCGACCGCGTCGACCCGGTTCTGGGAGCCGTCGGAGATCTCGAGCGGATCCTTTCTCGTCTGGCCCTGGGCAACCGCCTTCACCGGGATCTCCCCGAGTTCCGGCGATCCTGGGGGGCCGCCCTCGATCTTCTCGATGTGGAGGGGTTGGCCCCGCTCTTTCCGGAGTTTGTCCGGGAGTTGGACCTGCGCGTTACGGGAAAGCCCCTGAGGGATCTTCTCGAGAGAGCCATCGTCGACGATCCCCCCACCGTGGCGGGGGAGGGGCCGGTGATCCGGGACGACTTCGACGAGACCCTCTCCGGCTACCGGCGGATCGAGTCGGAGGGGGACCGCTTCATTGCCCAGCTCGAGGAGCGGGAGCGGGCGCGGACGGGGGTCGAGAATCTGAGAATTCGCTACAACCAGGTGGCGGGCTACTATATCGAGGTCTCCCGCGTGCAGGCGCCGAAGATGCCCGGGGACTACCTCCGGAAGCAGACGCTCACCAACTCGGAACGCTTTACCCTTCCCGAGCTCGTCTCCTTTGAGGGGGGACTCCGGGAGGCGCGATCCAGGGTGTTGGCCCGGGAGGCGGAGATTCTCGAGGAGCTCTGCCGTACCGTCCTCTCTCAGCGGGAGACTATCCACCTCCTGTCGGACTTTGTCGCGCGGGTCGACGTCCTTCTCTCCTTCTTCGAGGTCGGCCGGACGATGCGCTATGTCCTTCCCGAGTTTGTGGAGGAGGGGGCGTCTCTTGAGATCGCAAACGGGCGCCATCCCGTTCTCGAGGCCCGGATGGCGCCGGAGCCCTTTATGCCCAACGATACGGTGCTTGTTCCGGGGGAGTTTATCGTTCTGACCGGACCCAATATGGCCGGAAAGTCCACCTACATGCGCCAGGTGGCGCTGATTGTCCTCATGGCCCAGGCCGGAGCTCCGGTTCCGGCGGATCGAGTCTTGCTTCCCCCCGTTGACCGGATCATCGCCCGGGTTGGAGCCCAGGACAACATTCTCGAAGGGGCCTCGACCTTCATGGTCGAGATGCAGGAGGTGGCCCGCATCCTGACTTCGACGACATCGAAAAGCCTTGTTCTTCTCGACGAGGTGGGCCGGGGAACGGCCACCTACGACGGGATGGCCATTGCCTGGGCCGTGAGCGAGTTCATCCACGACAGGATCCGGAGCCGGACCCTCTTTGCCACCCATTACCATGAGCTCTCCGAGCTGGCAAAGCGGCGGGAGAGGGTCAGGAACCAGACCGTCCGGGTCTCGATCAGGGAGGGGAAGCCTTTTTTTGAGCACCGGATCGTGGACGGGCGTGCGGAGCAGTCCTACGGGATCGAGGTGGCCCGGCTTGCCGGGCTTCCGGAGGAGGTGGTGGGCCGGGCCTCGGAGGTGCTGGGGTTCTGGGAGGGAGGGGCGAAGACGACGGTTCTTCCGAAGAATCGCACCCTTCCCCCCGACCGGGATTTTTCCATGCCGCTCTTCTCCTGGAAAAAACGCCTCGAGGAAAAGAAGGAACAGAAGATGTCCACAAACGAAAACCCAGGGAGCCAGACGTGAGTGACGTAGAAGTCGAAGAGAAGACGGGAGGCGGACCGGATCCGCTCGAGAGGCTCGATGCGATCCTCCGCTTTGGTTCCCCCGAGGAGGTATTGGCTGATTCCGGGCAGACGATGGAGCTCTCGGACATTCTCGATCTTCTCTCGGAGGAAGGGGGGCTGACGCATCTTGGCGAACTCTCCGCCATGACCCCTGCCTGGTCCCTTTTCATCCGGAACTACCTCGAGCTCTCCCACGACCGCTTCGACCTCGATCTCGACCTGGAGGAGGGATCGGAGCCCGACTTCCGGGAGGAGGCCGTCTTCGGAGTGGGGATTCTTCTCGATCTCGACCGGCCCCTTCCCGGGAAGATGACACTTGAGGCCCTGGGGCCTCTCGCGCGGCTTCTCGAGACTCTTCTCTCCCCCTCCGGCACCGGCGCCCAGGTCTTTCTCCACCCCCGTATTCTCTCGTTTGCAGATCTTTATACTTTTTCGTATGATGCAAGGCGGGGTTTTGTGGAGGAGCGGGTCACCTTCGGCTTTTCAATGGACTCGTCGGGATCCTTCGACCGGATTCCGGTCATGACGGGGGACTCTCTCCCGGGAGACTGGGATCAGCCTTCGGAGGATCTTCTTTTTCCCAACGATCCCGTCAGGAAGGCCTTCGGCGGGACACTGGAGAATGGGCGGGGGGCCATCGTCGGCGTCGTCCGCCTCACTCCCCCGGAAGGGGAGTGGGGAGAGTTCCTCGATGAGCGCTTTACCCCCGAGATCCAGGAGGAGATGGGGGCCCTTGTCGGCCGGATCTTCGATCTGACCGCCCCCTTCGAAGGCGGGGAGGAGGACGGGGCAAGGGATGAAGGACAGGTCTCGCTGGTTCCCTGGTCCCTGCTTCTTCCCATGGGGGTGACCATCGAGATGGGGGCCTTCCTCTCGGAGCGGCTCTCCGATGACTCAAGCAGAGAAGGCCGGAGCGGTTCTCGTGGCCAGGGATCTAAAAAAAATCAGGGGATCGCCATGACACCGCTCTGGCGAGAGGGGACGCTCTTTCTCGACATTGAGGGGCTTCCTTCTCCTGGCAATGCTCCGGTGAGATTCCCCGCGGTGGACGAGTATGTGGCGCATTTTATGGAAAACTACGTTCCGGAGATCGTTGAGTCGATGATGGGCCTTACGGTGCAATGGAACAAGAGAAAGGGCGGGGGAAGGTTCCTTTCCCTGGGGGTCATCTAGTCTCTGTGGTTCGCATCGGTCTTTCGGTCGCTCTCCGCCTCCTTCCGGCACTTCTCTGCGCTTTGCCGGTCTTTTTTTCCTCTTCTTTGGCTTATCCCCAGCCCCGGACAGTGCCCCTTTCTTCCCCTCCGATCCTCTCTCTCTCCTATCCCCGGGGGCGGCTGACCCTCGCGGCCGGGGGAGCTCCCCTGCGGCTCTATCTTCTCTCCAAACGCTCCGGCTCCCTTGACAGGATCGATCCGGAAAATGGCCAAAGTATTCGCCGTCTTTCCTCTTTGCCCTCCCCCGAAGACCTTGCGGTAGGGCCCGGAGGCGAACGGATCATGATCTCCCTTGACTCAAGCCGGAGGCTTCTGGTGCTTCCCGTCTCCGCCGGTCCTCCCCTTTCCCTGACGGTGGGACTCAACCCGGGCCAGATTGCAAAGAGCTCCAACGGAACGCTCTATCTTGCCGCCCGGGCCGTCCACATTGTCTACCGGCTGAGCCCCGACCACTCCCATACTACAGACTGGATGGCGGTTGGGGATGTCTTTCGCCAGATGTCTCCTGACGGGAAGGGGGATCTCTGGCTTCCACTGTCGCGCGGGGAGCAGATCGTCGACCTCGATGCCGAACATCTCCGTATCCGCAAAAGCTACGATCTTGAGTCCTGCCGGAAGCCGACCCGTGTGCTTCCCCTCTCCGGGGGGGGCTTTGTGGTGGGGTGCCGAAACGCCCTCCTTTCGGAGGATCTCTCTGGTGAGGATGTGGCCCGCGTCAGACTTCCCTCCTTTCGCCGGGGCGGGGGGGTTCGGGACATGCTCGGTCTTCCCGGAGGTGACCGCCTGATGGTCTCCTTCCGAAAACGCAAGATCCTGAATGTTTACCATCTCCCTGATCTTTCTATGATTTCCTCTTTTCGTACGCATTATCTCCCTGTCCGCTTGTATCTTTTTGATGGATGGTCTATCCTTTTTGTGGTGATGGACGATCCGGACCACGACAAGACATGGCTGTTCGGGTATCCCCTTTCCGCTTTCGGGAGCCTTTTCGTGACCAAGCCCGCAAGCGGCCCATTCACCTCCAGCCCAAGGATAACTCCGTGACCGATACTCCGCCCCTTTCCTCCTCGATTCTCGACTCCCGGCACATTCTCGTCACCGGCGTTGCCAACCGCTGGTCGATTGCCTGGGCGGTGGCCCAGTCTGTCGTTCGGGCCGGAGGGCGCGTGACCTTTACCTACCAGGGAGAGTCCCAGAAGACCACGCTCGAGAAGCTCGTCTCCGAGCTGCCCCGGAGAGGGGCCGATCCCCTGATCCTCTCCCTGGACGTGAGAAATGATGCGGAGATCGCTTCGGTAGCCGACCGCCTGGTCTCGGAAGGCCAAAGACTCGACGGCCTCGTCCATAGCATCGCCTTCGCAAAGCGTGAAGAGCTCGACGGTGCCTTTCTCGACACCAGCCGCGACGGATTTCTTCTGGCCCAGGAGATCAGCGCCTTCTCTCTCGTGGCCCTCTGCCGGGCCTTCGGTCCGCTGTTTAACCCAAGCGCCTCCATTGTCGCTATGACCTATCTGGGCTCTGAGCGGATCGTCCCCCATTACAATGTCATGGGGGCGGCCAAGGCCTCTCTCGAGGCCTCGGTTCGGTATCTGGCGCATGATCTGGGGGCTCGGGGCATCCGGGTCAACGCCCTGAGTGCCGGCCCTATCAAGACGGCTTCGGGGCGGGCCATCAAGGGTTTTGTCGACATGCAAAAGACGGTCTCCGACCGGGCGCCGCTCAAGGGGCAGGAACTCACCTCGGAGGAGGTGGCCGACGCCACGGTGGCGCTCCTCTCCCCCCTCATGAGGGCGGTCACGGGGGAGGTTCTCTTTGTGGACCTGGGCTACCGGCAGATGGGGATGTTCTGACGTCAAAGGAGCACAGCATTGGGGGTCCCCACTGATCCGGCGGACCTGAAAATTTTTCGAGGGGGAGTCATCCATGGACAAAGAGGTTACCTACCGTGTCGGCATCCCTGTGATGGGTCCCCGGGGAGAAACCCTGGGGCGTCTCGAGAAGGTTCTCCTGACCGAGTCCCGCCATCTCGTGACGGGCCTTATCGTTCGGGCGCTCGAGTCCCTTCATATCCTTCCGCTCGACCGGGTGACAGAGGTGAGCGCAAGCGAGATCCGCACGACGGTCCTGCCCGAGGAGTTCCACGGATTTCCTGTCTTCGACCCGACCCAGTACGAGGAGGTTCCCCCCTGGTTCTTCCCCCCCGGTCACCATATCGAGCTCGGTGCTCTCGTCACGATCAAGCCTCTTGACGTCAGGGAGCAGGGAGAGCACGAGGCGATGAGCCGTCGCGCCTTTATGGGGCGCTCCGTCGCGATCGTGGCGGCGGCGATCGGCGTCTCGCTCCTGGTTCCCATCGGGGGATACATCATGGCCGCGGCGACCACCCCCATGAAGGACTCCTGGCGGGAGCTTGGCGTGAAGCTCCAGGATCTTCCCTTTGACGAGCCCGTCGGGCATTCATTCCGCGCGGTCTCGGTCAGCGGCTGGATGCGGGTCCCCGAGGAGAAGTCCGTCTGGCTCATCCGCCATTCCGGGGCCTCCGATCCCGCATCGGAGCCGGAGGACCAGGTGCTGGGTCTCGACTCCCCTCTCGAGTTGAAGGATTCCGATCCGCGGCTGACGGTTCTCTCTCCTATCTGCCCCCATCTTGGATGCGAGCCCCAGTGGCACAAGGGCCAGAAGCTTTTTATCTGTCCCTGCCACCATTCCATCTACCAGTTGAATGGAAAGCGCATCGGAGGTCCGGCGCCCCGCCCCATGGACACGCTTCCTGCCCGTATCGCCGACGATGGAGCGATTTCCGTCATTTACGAGCAGTTCGCCATCGGCATTGCCGCGAAAAAGCGCCTGGCCTGACAGGAAGGACGAAAAATGGGACACAAGATATTTGCCTATCTCGACGAACGCATCCGTATCTCGAGCCTCATGGGCTTTCTTTTGAACGAACCGATTCCGGGCGGTTCCCGGTGGGCTTATATTCCGGGCTCCATGGTGTTTTTTGTCCTGATTCTCCAGTTTGTGACGGGAATGATGCTGGCCTTCTATTACGGCGGCACCCCCGACCATGCCTGGGACAGCGTGAACTATATCGACCACCTGACTTACAACGGGGTGGCGGTAGGCCGACTTATCCGCGGGATCCACTACTGGGGATCCTCGATCATGGTCATCGCCGTGGGGATCCATCTTCTGCAGGTCTTTCTCTGGGGTGCCTACAAGCGTCCCCGGGAGATCATGTGGCTAGTTGGGGTCCTGCTCCTGGCGCTTACGATGACGGCCTCCTTCTCCGGATACCTCCTTCCCTGGGACGAGCGGGCCTATTGGGGTACGATCGTGGGTACCAACATGATCGGTCTCGTCCCCTTCGTGGGAGAGGTCATCAAGGACGCGATCCGGGGTGGCGTGGGTCTGGGAGCTCTGACCCTGTCACACTTCTTTACCCTGCACACGATGATCCTGCCGACGCTCTTCATCCTCTTTGTCCTGCTCCACATGGTGATCTTCCGCCGGGTGGGGCCGGCCGGACCCTTTTCAGGCTCCCCGGAAAAACTCGAGGCGACCAAGGATACCTTCTATCCCCGCCAGGTGCTGATGGACTCGTTTGGCATGCTGGCCATCTTCATTGTGATCCTGGCGCTTGCCGTTCTTCGCCCTCCGGGGCTCGAGTCGGTGGCCAACCCCTCCAATGCGGCCTACAGCCCGACGCCCGCCTGGTACTTCGACTGGATCTTCGAGCTTCTCAAACTCATCCGTCCGGAGATCGTGGGGGTTGTGGGACTTCCCGTCATGATTGCCATCGTGCTCGTTTTTCTGCCATTTGTGGACAGGAAACCCGTACGTTCCCCGTTCAGACGACCGATCTCGGTTCTCTCGACCCTCTTTGTCCTCTCGGCAATGCTCGGTCTTTCCATTATGGCGGAAAACGGCTACAAGAAGCTTGTCGACGTGGACCGTGTGGCCATGGTGCGGGGGCAGGGGGTCTTCAACACCGCGGGCTGCATCGGCTGCCATACGCTTTTTGGCAAGGGGGGCAAGGTCGGCCCCGACCTCTCGGAAGAGGGGTTGGTCGGACACTCCGAGCACTGGCTTACGGTGCAGTTTTTAAACTCGAAGGCACACTTTCCCGACTCCATCATGCCCGACTTTACCTATCTGACGCCGCAACAGCAGCATGATCTCGCCATGTACATCTCCTCGCTCGGGCGTATGGGCTGGCCCGATCCGACAAAGACTCCCTGAGGCTCTCTGTCTTATGAAAAAGGCCCCGTAAAAGGGGCCTTTTTTATGTCGATTCCCGGGCTCGGTGTGTGGGGTGGAAAGATTACCGGGAGGACTTGAGAAGGGAGATGGCCCGCTGCCTCTCGGGAACTCCCACAAAATAGGGCCGATCGTTGACGAGCGAGGTCGGGACGGACTGAATATTGTAGCGCTCGGCGAGCTCCTTGCCGCGGGGGCTGTCGATATCGATCTCTTCGTAGCTGAAGGGAAGTTCTTGCCTGAGCCGGTTCCAGAAACTCTTTGCCGCAGGACAACTGGGACACCAGCTGGCATAGACGAGCTTGACCTTTGGCATGGAAGCCTCCGGAATGCAGGATTGTTGGGCCGGAGGCTCGTTGTCAGCCTCCGATGAGGGTTCTATAATAAGTATAGCAAAGAGGTGGGGGGCAGTGGCCCCTGCCACAAGGAATATCGTCCATCAAGGGAAGATCGGGGGGAGAATGGACTACAAAGCGATGGTTGTGGGCGGTCTGGGAGGGGCGGCGTTTGGCTTTCTCGTGAGCTCCTTCCTGACCCGGAACGGGTGTGGGGCTGTGGCGTGCCGGATCAACCGGAGCCCCCGGGTGGCGACGCTCTACTACGCCTTTATCGGGGCCTCCCTGGGGCTGACGCTCCATGCTTTTTGAGCCTTTCAAGCCTTCTGACCCTTCTGGCCGGTCCGCTCCTGCGGAGGGGGACCCTCGCCGTATTGTCGGCTCCCCTCCCGGGGCGCCTCCGCCGGTCGGCCCCTATAGCCCCGGCGTCCTGGCGGGGGGGTGGCTCTACCTCTCCGGGCAGATTGCCCTCATGGAGGACGGAACGCTTGTCCCGGGGGGTGTCGATGCAGAGGCCCGGCTCGTCTTCGAGCGGCTGGGACGGATGCTCTCCATGGCCGGGGCCACGCCCGCCCACGTGGTCAAGGTGACGCTCTACCTGACCGATATGGCCTCCTTCCAGACGGTCAACGCGGCGTGCGCTTCTTTTTTTTCCGAACCCTACCCCGCCCGGGTGACGGTCGGCGTCCGGGAGCTGCCCCGGGGGGCGAACCTCGAGGTCGATGTCGTGGCCTATCTGGGCTCCGGGGAGCATCTTTAGGGAGAGGAGTCTCCAGAGGGTTGGAGAGAGAAGCCGTTAAAGGGGCAGTCTCTGTGGATTTTTGGGGTTGCAAGGGCTAAGGATCGCCTTGATGACGAAAATAAGAATAAAACAGCCGAGTTTTCTGTCCTGGTCTGGAGTAGGCATAGCGTGAATCTCACAGGCATTGAGTCACAGACCCAAAACCTTCGCTCCCGCTACCGGGGATGTCTCCTTGCCGGGGCCGTGGGAGATGCCTTGGGTGCCCCCATCGAAATGATGTCGCTCTCCGAGATCCGAAAGCAGTTCGGAGAAGGCGGCTTGACCACCCTTGCTCCTGCCTATGGTGGGATCGGAATGATTACCGACGATACCCAGATGAGCCTGTTTACTGCCGAAGGGTTGTTGCGTGCACAAGCTCGTCAAAATGATCGAGGACTCTGCAATCCTCAGTGGATCATAAAAAGGGCCTACTTCAGATGGCTGATGACCCAAGGTGTTGAGGCGCCTGAGGATGAGATGCCCGTCAAGCCTGAGAGCAGCTGGCTTTTCAATGTGCCCGAGCTTCATGCCCGTCGCCTTCCGGGAACGACCTGCCTCACTTCTTTGCAGAGGCCCCAAGGGAAATTCAAGGAAGACTCTCTTGTTGCAAAAAACAACTCAAAGGGGTGTGGTGGGGTGATGCGGGTGGCCCCTGTCGGACTTTTCCTTGCCGGGCCGGGCTCGATCCCCCATGGCAATCACGCCAATTACGTTCGCCAAGATTTTTCCTTTGCCGGCAAGATCTCTTTGCTGACCCATGGACATCCGCTCAGTACTCTGTCGAGCGGTGCGATGGCGTCGCTGGTCCATCTGCTGGTCTGGGAGAAGAGCCTTCCCGAGGCCATCTCGATCGTCAAGGAGCTGTTGGGGGAGAGCGACGACGGAATGGTCATCTGGCGTCTCCTTGTTCAGGCGAGCGATCTTGCGGCCTCCAAGCTTTCGTCTGCGGAGGCGATCAAAAAACTCGGCGAGGGTTGGGTGGCGGAAGAGGCTCTTGCGATCGCAGTTTACGCCTGTCTCCGGGGCTCCACCTTGGAAGAGGCGTTGCTTATTGCAGTGAATCATGACGGGGACTCCGACTCAACGGGGTCAATTGCCGGCAATCTCATGGGGGCGTGGCATGGGGTTGAGGCTATTCCCCGACGATGGAGGGAGAAGCTGGAGTTAGTTGAGGTGATTGGGCAAGTTGCCGACGATCTATTGGACTACCATGGATGGGAGCAAGAGGACTGGGCGAGGTATCCCCCCTATTAGACTGACTCAAGGCCGGTTAAGGAAAGCGCGAAATATTTGGGTAGCGTAGCCAAGGATTGGGCCCGTGGTGCGAGAGGAAAAGACCGTTTTGAACGATGGCCTAGGTGGAGTCTATCTGCCGGTATTTGCTGGCATGTTCCTGTGTTCATTGGGGCCAGCGGACTTGGGGCTTAAATAGAGCCTTCGGAAACATAGAGATGTCGAGGCGGGAGGAATGGGGAAAGAATAGAAACGGGAGATCCCGGAGGCGTTTACCCGCGTCCGGATCTCCCGTGGGGGATCAGATGGCTTTCTGGACCTTCCCGCTCCGGATGCACCGGGTGCAAACGCGGATACGACGGGGCTGGCCATCGACAAGGGCACGGACCGTCTGAAGATTGGGCTTGAAGACCCGCTTGGAGACGCGGTGAGAGTGGCTGATCTGGTTTCCGACAGCCTTTGTCTTCCCGCACACGAAACAGTTTGCTGCCATGATAAGCTCCCGTGTAAGTCGTTCAATCGAAAAATTCTTTGAATTCTACTCCATTTTTGATGTCGAATGCAATCCTCGTTTTGCCCCCGAGGGCGGGAGAGGGATTTTCGGGGGTGCCATTTTTCCATGGTCTGACGTATGATGGAGGGCTCGGGAGGGGGTCTGGCCCTTCAATCCTGGCCCCCCCCCGAAAAAAATCCGCCGGCCTCCGGCTCGACATGTGTTCCCAGATAGAGAGAAGGTCTTGACTGCGACTCCCTTTCCCCGCCTCAAGCTGACTGCCGGCCTTTCGAGCTTCCCCTCGATCGGGCCGAGACGACAGGCCCGACTTGCCCGGCGGGGCATCTCGACCGTCCTGGACCTTCTCTACACCTTTCCTTTCCGGTACGAGGACCGGCGCGTCCGCCTCTCGATTGGGGATCTGTGCGAAGGAAAGGAGCAGGGCTTTGTCGCCACCGTCCGGACGATCCGGAAGAAGGTGGTTCCCAAGCTCAAGGCCCCCCTTGTGGAGGCGACCGTCTTCGACTCCACGGGGGAGATTCCCGTCGTCTGGTTTGGTCAGGAATACCTTCTCAAACATCTTCCGGAAGGCTCCCAGGCCTTCTTTTTCGGCAAGGTGGAGTACTCATCCTACTCCCGGAGCCTGGTCCTGCGCTCGCCCGTGGTGGAGCTCATCGATCCCGACCAGGGGCTTAAAAAATCCTACCATATCGGACGGATCGTTCCGGTCTACCGGGAGGAGGAGGGGCTGTCGACGGGGGTCTTTCGGCGGGTTGTGGGCGATGTCCTGCGCTCCCTCTGGGGGGAGAGCTTTGACCCCCTTCCTGAGTCGGTCCGGCGAGAGGCCGGCCTCATGGAGTGGTTTCCGGCGATCGTGGAGATGCACTTCCCCCGGGACGGGGACCGTCCCATGGAGGAGCTTCTTTTGCCGGACTATCCTCCCCGCGGCCGGATTGTCTTCGAAGAGTTTTTCCTTCTCGAGTATCTCATGATGCTCCGGAGGCAGAGCGTCCATCGTTCCGGCCGTTCGTGGGATCCCTCCCCCCAGGCGGAGGATCCGCTCGAGCCATTCGAGCGGGGGGCTCCCTTCGTTCTGACCGGGGCGCAACGCCGGGCTTGCCGGGAGATCTCGGAGGACTTCTCGAAGGGCCATCCGATGAACCGTTTTCTTCTGGGAGACGTGGGGTCGGGGAAGACGCTCGTCGCCGCCTATGCGATGCTTCAGGCGCTCCGGGAGGGTTGTCAGACGGCCTTTCTGGCGCCGACGGAGATCCTGGCCCAGCAGCATGCCCGGACGCTTTCGAGCCTTTTTGAGGCCTTTCCTGCGGTGGGGTGTGCGCCGGTTCTTCTGTCGCACTCGGTCCGGGGGGTGGACCGGCGGCGCTTTCTTGCGGGGATCGCAGATGGCACCCACCGGGTGGTGGTGGGAACCCATGCCATTCTCGAGGAGGGGGTGATCTTTTCGCGGCTGGGGCTGGTCGTTATCGACGAGCAGCACAAGTTCGGCGTCGCCCAGCGGCGAGCCCTCTGGTCGAAGGCGCAAAATCCCGATATTCTCGTGATGACGGCGACCCCCATTCCCCGCTCTCTGGCCCTCTCCTATTACGGCGATCTCGAGATCTCCCTTCTTGACGAGCTTCCGCCGGGGCGCAAGCCCGTCGTGACGCGCATCGTCAAAAAGGCCGACGAGGGGTTTTGGCGGAAGACGCTGGGGCCGGTCCTGGCCCGATCGGAACAGGTCTTCGTCGTCCTGCCGTTGATCGAGGAGTCGGAGAAGGTCGACGCCAAAAATGCCCTCGAGTCGCACGCCGCCCTCTCGGCGCTCTTCCCGGAGGTTCGGGTGGGTCTCCTGACCGGACGGATGGAGGGGGCCGAGAAGGAGCAGGTCATGGAGGCGTTCCGGGGGGGCGAGATCGCCATTCTCGTCGCGACGACGGTGATCGAGGTGGGGGTCGACATTCCCCGGGCCTCGGTCATGGTGGTCGAGAATGCCGAGCGCTTCGGCCTGGCCCAGCTCCATCAGCTCCGGGGGCGGATCGGGCGCGGGGGGCTTCCCGGGACCTTCTACCTCGTGCCGGGGGGGGCGATCGGCGAGGAGGGGCGAAAGAGGCTCGAGGTCCTAGTCGAGTATTCCGACGGCTTCCATGTGGCGGAGGAGGATCTCCGGATGCGGGGTCCGGGGGAGTTCATGGGGGTTCGCCAGTCGGGGCTTCCGATGTTCGTTGTGGCCGATCTTGTCCGGGACCGCGAGGCGCTGATCCTGGCCCGGACCCTGGCAGGGAACTATGTGGAGTCCTCCGGGGGGAGAATGGAGGCGGCCTGGGAGCAGACCGGGCTCGAGGAGTTTCTCCGGGTCCGATACCGGGAGGTGGATGTGTGGCTGTCAATCCGATAGGAGGGAGTGTGAAGAGTCGGTATTCCCGGGGGCTCTCCCGGGGGATGAGGCGGTTTGGCGTCTCCCTGATGCGGCGCGGCACGGCCCTTCTTCGCCTCGACCACCGGTTTCGGGGGGGGATCCGAAGGCGCCTTCTCGATCTTGAAATCGAGAAGGCCACGCGCGATCTGGGGGAGTTTCTCTATGCGAGGCTCCAGTCGGAGCCTCTCGATGAGGGAGACCTGGTCCTGCTGGACCTTCTCCGGACAGACATCCTTCGCCTTGAGGAGGAGCGGAAGCTTGCCGAAGCGGTGGCCCAGGGCGAGGTGCGGGGCCAGAAAAACAGGAAGGAAGGCGAATGAAGGGAACGCGCAAGGTCGCGGTCGTCGATATCGGAACGAACTCTGTCCGGCTCATGGTGGCAGAGGCGACGGGCCGGCGGATCGAGAATGTCCTTTATCAGGACGGCCGGATTACCCGGCTGGGGGAGGGGCTTGCCGCCACCCGATCGATCGCCCGGGCGGCGGTGGACCGGACGGTGACCGTCCTCGCCGAGTTCGGGGAGCGTATCCGGTCCTACGCCCCCGACCGCATCAGCTACATCGGCACCTCGGCGCTCCGTCAGGCCGCCAATCGCTCTGAGGTCCTCGACCGGTTCCTGCGGGAGGCAGGGGTGAGCGTTCGGGTGATCCCCGGAGAGGAGGAGGCCGCCCTTACCTATCGGGGAGCGCTCCAGGGGCTCGAGGGGGTCCGGGGGCCCTTTCTGGTCGTCGACATTGGCGGCGGTTCGAGCGAGCTGATCGTCGGGGAGAGTCCGCGGGAATTCTGGAAGGCCTTTTCCGTGGAGGTGGGGGTGGTGACGCTCACCGAGGGATGGCTCCGGACCGATCCTCCCACGGAGGCGGAGTTCTCTGCAGTTCGGCGCTACCTCTCGGAGCGGTTCAGGGAGCCGGTGGGGATCCTCTCCCCCTATCTGGCCTCGGGGGCCAGGCTCGTCGGAACCGCCGGTTCGGTGACGACAATCCTGACCTTAGTCCGGGGAATGGCCCGCTACGATCCGGCGGGAGTGCACGGCCAGAAACTTTCCCGGGCCGAGATCGATGCGCTCTTTTCCCGGCTCAGGGAGATCCCCGCGCGAGAGCGCCTCTCCCTTCCTGGCCTTGAGCGGGGGCGGGAGGACATCATCCTGTCGGGGACGGTGATCCTTCTCTCACTTTTAGACTTTCTCCGGCAGTCGGAGCTTCTGGTCTCGGCCTACGGGCTTCGGGAAGGGGTCGTCATGGACCTGGCGGGCGATGACGCGGGTCTTTCCTGAAGGGACCCAGAGAGCTACGAGAAGAGCCGTCTCCAGCGCTCGGGCTCGAGGCTTCGGTAAAGGGCAAAGAGGGAGGGATCCTGCGGGAAGGCTTCCATGCCGGCCTCAAGGATCCTGAGAGCCTTCGTCTTCTCGGGGCTTCGGGAGGCGACCTCGAAGAGGACGCGGGTGAATCCCGGACGCGGTCCGTAGATCCCGGAAAAGGTCTCCGCCAGGGGAAGAAGGTCGGTGGTCGGGTCAAGGTTGTGGCGGTTTTCCGCGATCCGGTGAAGGAGGGTGACGGGCTCCCGAGTGGAGGAGAGGATCCGTTCGTACCAGCCGAGAGCCGCCTTCCAGTCCTTCCGGTCTTCGTCGATCATCGCCAGGACCCAGTAGGGGACTTCGCTCAGCGGGTCTACCGTGACCGCCTGTTCGAGTGATCGATAGGCGGCCAGTCGATCCTCCCTGGGAAGGAAGGCTCGGGCGAGGCCCTCTGTGGCAAGCCGATGGGCGTCGTCCGACTCCCTTTGTTCCCCTTGCTGGAGGCGGTCTGCTACCCTCCCCAGAAGTCGTCCCGAGACCGGGGTCTCCGGGAAGAGGATCCGGACAAAGGCGAGGGTTTCGAGGAAGGTGAACGTGTCCTCGAATTCTGCCAGAAGTTTCAGGAGCTCCGGGATGTAGTAGGGATCAGGCCGGATGAGAAATCCCCGGTGAAGGGCCGCTGCGGCCATTTCTGGCCGTTTCTTCCGAAGCCAGAGCTCCCCGAGCTGGTAGTGGGCGGCGGAGGAGTCGATGCCGGAGAGGGCGTCCCCGGCCTTTTCGGCATCTCCGGTGTCGATCAGGATCTGTCCCAGGAGAAGGCGGGCTTCGCCCCTTTCCGGGGCGATGGCCAGGGCCCGCCGCGCAAAGGGAAGTGCCGCCAGGGGCTTGCCTGCCATTTTGTGGGTCTCGGCCATGAGAAGGCAAAGCTCGCAGGTCTCCCCTTCCTCCTCCATCAGGAGCCGGAAGGTGTCGAGCGAGCGTCCAAACTCGTTGACGTTGGCGGCAAGCCGTGCCACATGGCGCATGAGCCGGCGGCTCCGGGGAGTTTTTCTCAGGAGTTTTCTGAAGAACTTGAGAGCCTGGGAGGATTTTTCGATCCTCTCGAGGCTTCGCCCGTACCAGTCCTGGATGTCTGGATTGTCGGGATTTGCTGAAAGCAGGAGCTCGAGGTTTCTGTTCATCGTGGCGTAGAGGTCAATGATCTCGAGGGTGTCGACGGCCGAGGCCAGTGCCAGGATGTTTTCGGGGGAGGAGGGAGACCGCCGGTGGGCATCGAGGATCAACGGAAGGGCCCGGGGCCAGCGCCCCTCCAGTCCGTGGAGGATTCCGGCCTCCCTTAAAAGGTCGGGGTCCCCGGGAAAGAGGCGGAGTCCTTCATCGAGGACCCAGAGCGCCTTTTTTCGATCATCGGTCCGGTCCTTGAGAAGTCCCAGAAGGAGAAAGGGGAGGGGGCTCCGGTTGCTTTCGGAGGCGACCGCCTTCCAGTACGACTCTTCTGCGGGCCCGAGAAGGCCAAGTCCCTCCTGGGCCATCCCCCGAAGGGTTTCGACCCCCGAATCCCGGCCCCGCTCGGGCTCCTCCCGGTCGAGGAGCTCAAGGGCCTCCGGAAAGCGTCCTTTCCGGATCAGCTCTCCTGCGGGTCCGACGGAGGCGGGTGGGGTCATGCGGCATCCTTCCATGCTCGTGAGGCTATGCTCGTGTGCGGCAGATCCCTGCCCGGGGGAGCCGGGGCGAGGGAGGATTTTTTGACCATGGTATCACAACCGCGCCCCGGACGGTGCGGAGGAGGTCGAATGCGGGGGGAAGAGCCGGAGGGCATCGAGCCGGGGGAGAGATGGAGGAAGATTCTCGAGCGAATCCCTCCCCCGGAGGGAGGACATGTCTATGTCGTGGGGGGATGGGTCCGCGACCGGATCCTCGCCGGGTCTGCGGGAGATGAGGGCGTCGCTCAGGGGAGGAACCTTGAGCGGGAGATCGATCTTGTCTGCGACCGGGGATTCTTCCCGTGGGTGGAGGCGGTGGCCCGGGCTCTTCCGGGGACGCTTCGCGTCGAACGGGACTTCCTCACTGCCCGGATCGAGTGTTTTGATGGGGCGGAGAGCCTCCGTGTGGATCTGGCCGGATTTCGCCGGGAGATCTACGAAAAGGACGGGAGGTTGCCCCGGGTCTTTCCGGGAAGCTTTGATGAGGATGCCGCGCGGCGCGACTTCCCCATGAATGCCCTCTACCTCAGGTGGAACCCCGCCCGGAGGTCCTTCGACCGGCTTCTCGACCCGTTCGGGGGCGCCTCAGACCTCAAGCAGCGCACGATCTCCCTCCTCCGTCCGAATGCCTTCCGGGAGGATCCCACCCGGATCTTTCGCTGGGCCCGGCTCTCCACCCGATTGGGACTTTCCTCTCGTGCTCCCCTTCTCAAGGCGCTCAAGGCGGATCTTTCTCTCCCGGATCTTTGGCGGGAGGTTGGTCCGGCCAGGGTCGGGGCGGAGTTTTCGCGACTTCTTTCCGAACCCGATCCCCTTGCCGCCCTTGAGTCCCTTTTTTCTTCGGGGGCGGTGTCGAGTCTTACTGCGAGAGGGCTTGTGACCCTCTCTCCGGGCCGGAAAATGAGGCTCGAGCGCTGGAGGGCGGTGCGGGGATCGCTCCGGGAGGCGGCCAGAAAAGAGTCCTCGCTGGCCGACGCCGACCGGGAGATGTTCTTTCTTGGGCTCTTCTTTGGCCTTCAAAAAGAGAGATTCGAGCGGTCGGTCCAGGCTCTTGGGGTCGGATCCCGACTTGTCGACAGACTTTCGGAGACGCTTTTCTCACCCGCTTCCTGGCCGGGGGGAGGGGGCTATCCGGGACTCAGGCGCCGCTCGGGAGGGGATCCGGGGAGGATGCTTGCATTGGCCGACCGGATGGAGACCGGAAAGGTTCTTCTTTCGTACCTCCGGTGCCCGGGGGAGGAGAGGGCTATCTGGGAGGACTATCTTGTCCGCGGGCGCTTTGCCCCTCCGCTCGTGGGAGGAGAGGTCCTTCTCCGGTATCCCGGTATTTCTCCAAAGGAGAGAAAGGGTGTCCTCGAAGAGATCCGGTGGGAACAGCGGACAGGAGCGCTCACCAGCTTCTCCGATGCGGTGATCTGGCTTGATCAGAGGTTTTCGGGGTAAGGGCCCGGGCCTCTTTCTCCCGGAGTATCTCCCCTGCCAGCATTTATTGGTGAAGGATTTCCTTGACCATCCGGTTGAGGGAATAGTAGTTGGCGTCCCCCGGAATCACGTGGCGGATAACGCCCTCCCCGTCGATCACCGCGACCCAGGGCTCTCCGTGGACCCGCCATTCCCGGACCGTCTTCTGCTCGGAGTCTTCGTAGTCGTCGATGTGGATGAAGGCCATATCCCGATTATAGGTTCCCTGGAGCCCCTGGACGACCCGGTCCTCGTGGACGCAGGGGGTACAGTGGATCGGGGCCCCGAAGAAGACAAGGATGGGCCGGTGGTGGTAGATGGCATGGGAGAAGCTCTCGCGGTGAAGATGGTCGGGCACATTCATCGTGCAGATGTCGCCGAAGCGCTCCCCGACGGCCAGGACGGGATTGTGGCTGATGGGGGCCCGGGTTCCCTCCTTGGGAAAGGAGAGGAACCAGTCGCACCCCGAGAGGGCGAAAAGGGACCCGGCGGCAAAAAGGCTCAGGGCAAGGCTCCGGACGAAGCTTCCGGAAGGGAGGGAAAGGGCCTGCATGCGGTCTCCATTTTGATGAACACGGTCGGCGCCCCGGTCGTTTTTTGACCCTGCGAGGTTCCGCGGCGCTTTGACTTTAGAATAATATTCTAGGACCGGAGCCCTCCACTTGTCATCCCCCGGGCTCTTCGGGTAGGCTCAATAGCCTGATCCCCAAAAAATGGCCGGCGGGCAAGGTGCCTTATCCCGCTCAGGCCTTCTTTCATCTGATCGATCGAGGATGCGGTTTGCCCGAAAAGAAGAAGACTCTCTCCCTGACCGATCTGGCTCTCGGCCACCCGTCCCTGACCCTTCTCCTTCTCCTCGGGACGATCGTCGCCGGTGTGTTCTCCTACCTTCAGATGGGGGTGGACCTCTTTCCCCGGGTGCGCTTTCCCCTCGTGAGCGTCACGATCATCGATCCGGGCGAGTCTCCCGGCGGCATCACGAAAAGAGTCGTCGTACCGCTTGAGGCAGAGATCTCGGCCCTTCCGGGGATCCTGCATGTCCATTCGACCGTTGTCTCGGGGGGGGCGGTCGTGACGGCGGTCTTCAAGGATACGGAGCTTTCCTCGGATACCCGGGCCCGAGTGGGACGGGCGGTGAGACGTCTCCGGGCCTTTTTCCCGAAGTCGGTCTCCTCGGTTTGGGTCAAAAGGGAGAACCCGACGCGCCAGCCCCTTTTGTGGATCCTCTTTCCCGAACGGGTCGGGGATCCGTCGTCGGCCTATGTCGCATCGACCCTTGTTCCGGCTCTCGAAAGGCTTTCGGGGGTCGGGAAGATCGAGGCCCTGTGGCCTCCTGAAGAAGAGGTGCGCCTCACACTGACCGCCGAGACCCTGAAAAAGGAGGGGATCTCGATTCCGAAGCTTGCCCTGTGGCTCCGGGAGCGGGGTCGGGACTATCCGGCAGGGCAGGTCGCAGACGACAGACAGTCGACGGCCCTTGAGGTCCGGGGAATCCCTCTGGACCGCCGTAATCTTGGCGCTCTCGCCGTCCCCCTTCCGTCGGGACACAGCGTTCCCCTCTCATCGATCGCCACCATCTCCACCGGCCCCCGGCAAACGGCCGACCTATTCCGCTTCGACGGGAAGCCGGCCATTGCGCTCCGCGTCTTTGCGGCTTCGGGAGCCAATCTTGTCGCCCTCTCCTCCCGGATTCGCCTTCGTCTGGAGGCCCTGACCCGCCCCGGTGCTCCCGGCCTTCCGGCCTTGAAGGGGATCCCGGCCGCCGTTCGCATGGACCGCTCCGTCGAGATCGCGAAAAACAACCGCGAACTCCTCGAGACCCTTGTCCTGGGAGGGCTCCTTGCGGTTCTTTCGATCCTTGTCTTTTTGGGCAATCTCCGCGAGACTGCCGTGGCAGCTGTGGCAATACCCGCCTCCATCCTGGCCGTTTTTCCCCTTGTCCACCTCTTCGGATTCACCCTCAATACCCTGACGATGCTGGCGCTCTCTCTTGTCGTAGGCATTCTCATCGACGACGCGATCGTTGTTCTCGAGAGCATCAACCGCCACCGATCGATGGGGGAGACGCTCTCCGATGCCGCCCGCTCCGGGGTGGGAGAAATCGTGCGGGCGGTAGTCGCCACCACGCTCTCCGTCGTGGCCGTCTTTGCTCCCATGGCCATGATGCACGGAGTTCTGGGCGAGTTTTTTCGGGAGTTCGGCTGGACCGTCTCTATTGCCGTTCTGGCCTCCCTCCTTATCTCTCTGACAGTCACGCCGGTCCTCGCCGGATGCTCCCGGAGGCGGGGCGGCTCCGACGATCCCCGCCCCTTTCCGGCGATCGTCCGGTTCGGACGCCGGGTGGGAGACCTCTATGAACGGGGGCTTGAGGTTGCCATGGACCGCCCCCTCCTCCTGATCCTGGGATCCCTGCTTCTGCTTTCCGGGTCGCTTCTTCTGGCAAAGCGGCTTCCCTGGACCCTGATTCCGGAGGAGGACCGGGGAAGCTTCCTCGTTCACCTCCGGGTCTCCGGCTCTCCCAGCATCGAAAGAACCGACCGGATTCTTGAGGCGATTGCCGGGAAGGTCCGGGGGCTTTCGGGGGTGCGCTCTGTCCTGGCCAGGGCCGGGGGAAGAGACGGAACGCCTCCGTCGGAGGGCTTTCTCTATGTCACGTTGGTCGACCTCTCCCGCCGCACCGTCTCGGACACCCGGGAGATGGAGCGGACCCGGAAGATTCTTGTGGCGACCCCCGGGGTCTCGGGTTCCGTCGGCCGGGCGGGACCCTTGGGGGGGACAGGTGAGACACCGCCCTTTCAGTGCTTTCTTCTCGGTCCGGATTCAAAGATCCTCGATCGGCTGGGGGAGGATCTCGTCGCAACACTCGCCGCCATTCCCGGGATGCGGGATGTTCGGACCTCCTCGGGGGGGGCAGGATCCCGCATTGTCGTGCAGCTGACTCCGGAGGCCATGGCGCGCTTTTTTCTCACGCCAGGACGTCTGGCTGCCTGGCTTTCGACCTTGACCGAGGGGGCCCCGGCCGGAATGGTTGAGACCGCCTCGGGGCTCCGACCTCTCCGGGTCCTCCTGTCGCCCTCCGATGCTCTCTCCATGAGGAAGGTGGGCCAGCTTCCCTTTCCCGTCACTCCCGGCCGGACCGTTCCTCTTTCTTCGGTGGCAGCACTTCGACGTGAGACGGCGAGCCTGAGGGAAAACCGCGATGACCGGAGTCCCTCCCTTACCGTCTCTGCCCAGATTCTTCCGCCGCTCTCCCTGGGAGCGACGATGGACTCGGTCGACCGGTGGGCCCGGAAGTCTCTCCCCCCGGCCTATCGCCTTCGATATGCGGGCAATGCCGATGTTCTCCGGGATGCAAAGGGACAGATCCTGACGGCGGTCCTCGTCTCCGTGGCGGGCGTCTTCCTGATCCTTGCCCTCCTCTTCGGGAGCCTTCTCCTTCCGCTTGTGATCATGGTCTCGATTCCCTTCGGGGTTATCGGGGCGGTGCTGGGGCTCTGGATTTCCGGAATCTCGGTCAATATGATGGGAGCTATCGGCCTCATCATTCTGTTTGGATTGGTGACAAAGAATGCTATTCTTCTAGTGGATCACGCCAACCGGCAGCGGCGGCTGGGAAAGGACCCGCGGGAGGCGGCGAGGCTTTCGGCCAGGATCCGGCTTCGCCCCATTGCCATGACGACCCTTGCCATGGTCTTCGGAATGCTCCCCATGGCCGTGGGTCTCGGTGCCGGCGGCCGAATCCGAGAGTCGATGGCGGTCGTCGTGATCGGGGGGCTTCTGTCGTCGATGATCTTTACGCTTTTTCTGGTGCCCGTCGTCTATGCCAGGGTCGTACTCCTGTCCGAAAGATGGGGACAAGTTGAGGAACCGAGGATACACAAGGAGGAGGAACGTCATGGGACTTGAGAAGCGGATCGGACGGACGGGGGCGATGGGGCTCCTTTTCGGAGCGATTCTTTTGATGGGGATTCTTGGAGGGTGCACATTCAACCACCCTCATCCGACCCTTAATTCGGCTGGACTGACACCCGACGCCAGCCCCAACGGGATCATCGTGCGGGCCATCAATCCCTTCTACAACAGGAAGGCCCTTCCCTACGAGCTTCCCTATACAATCCGTCTCGATGCGGATCACCCATATGTAATCCACTGTGAACATAACCGCGTCGTGAAGTTGCCTTCCCGATACCGCAACGTGATCGTCCGCTTTATTGGACGGGAAAACGGGTATGTTCAGTCGGTTGAGGTCAAGGGAACGGACTGGAATAACAGGATCGACCGGAGGTTCTACTTTCACCCCGACCTTGACCGCTTCCTGCGAACGCTTTCTCCCGTGGCGGTCGACAGCCAGAAGGGCATAGGGGTCGGAAATTACGTCAACGGCTGCACCGATCCTCTTCTCATTCTGACGGTCGCGCCTGGAACCTCCAAGGTCGTCAACGAGTTCACATTCCTCGGGGACTTCATCCAGAAGCTTCTCGATCCCCAGAGCCCCCTTAAGGTCTTCTCGTTTCTCTTGGTCGACCGTTGAGTCCTCTCATCTCCCGGACATCGGCAAGAAAGGATCTCCGTGTATACGGTTGAAGAGATGCGTCGGACCATCGAGCACCACGGTGTTCGGCTGACGCCACAGCGTTCCGCCATTGTGGCGGAGCTTGTCCATTTTTCCGGGATCTTTTCCGTCGCGGATCTTCAGCGGCGCATGGAGGAGACTCATCCCGATCTTGGCCGGGCGACCCTGTTCCGGACCATCGACCTGTTCCTGCGTCTTGGCGTTCTCGAGCGGATGCACCGGGAGGAGGGGGAGGATGGCTATATCGTGGGGATGGCCGGCCACCACCACCACCTGGTCTGCCGGGTTTGCGGAGAGGTCCGTCACATCGATTTCTGTCCTCTGGAGGCGGTGATCGACGAGAGGGTAAGGCGGGAAGGGTACTCTGAGGCGGTGCATCGGTTCGACATCGAGGGAATCTGCTCTGCCTGCCGCTCGAAACGGGAGACCGCTCCGGGAGCGAGGGGTCAGGGACCCAGAGGCTTGAAGGTGGGGAGCTCGCTCGAGGCAAGATAGAGCCCGGCACCCAGAAGAAGGAGCAGGGCCACGATGAGAAGAACAGGCTTCAGATAGGAGGGAGGGTTTGTGGACACGAAGGCCATTCTAGGAAGAATCGGGGGGGGAGTCAAGGGATGGACGATTCCTTTCATGCTGTCGGTCGCACTTCTCGTTGGAGCAGGATGTGCCTCGAATGCTCCCGAGGAGGGGGCGGTGTCGGTGGACGACCAGCCTACCCCGATCCGTTTTGAGGGGCAGTCGACCCCGGTCCTTCTTCCCCGGACAAACCTCTATATCTTCCTGACATCAAGCCGTCCCCTCTATCTGCGGGACGGGGTCTACTACCAGTACTATCAGGATCAATGGTACCGGTCGGAAGATCTGAAGGGCCCCTGGGAGGCCATCGAGGGAGACAAAATTCCCGACCTGCTCCAGAACCTGCCCCCCGACTATTATTACGACAATTTTCCCTACAAGCTGAGAAAGGATCACTGAGTCGGCGAATCTCCCCGACCGGAGAATCGTAGCTTCCTCCCCGATCCTCCTTCGATTTCTCCCGCCACGCGGTCCATCACGCCGAGTCCCGTTTTCTTTGAGGCGTCTCCCTCCCGGCAGAAGATCTCAAGCCACCCGGTGCTGTTGATGAGGCAGCCCAGCTCTCCCCGGGCGACCTCCTGGTATCGGGAAACATAAGGAATACGCCGCCCCCGATGGACGACCCGAACATCCTCCGGCGGGAGCGTCGCGAAAAACTCGAGAAGGAGGTTTCCGAAGCGATCGGTATTCCAGATGAGGAGCCGGTCCGCCTCTGCCGGTCCGAGCCCCTCCTCCGGCAGGAGCGACCCCGTCGGGACGAGGGGGCCGAGCTCTTGCGGGGTGGCCTTTCCGGTGGCCAGGGCGGCTACAGCCGGGGCAAAGAGATCCCGTCCCTGGAAGGTGGCAGTGGCCCGTCCGCCAAAGAGCTCGGGGTGGTCGAGATGGTAGAACCGGATCTCATCAAACCACTCCGAGAGCCGGGCGGGAAGGCCGTTGTCCGGCAGGACGAAGAAGTACCCCCGCCCCTCTCCCGCCAGGGCTCTCCTCTCGCTCCCTACGCCTGGGTCGACCACCACAAGGTGGATCGTACCGGGAGGGGCGACCTGCATGATCTCGATGAGGGGGGGCAGGGCCAGAACCGGGGTGAAGGCCCGGACGTCGTGGGTCACGTCGACTATCATGGTTTCTGGAGCTCCGGCGAGAATGCGCGTCTTGACACTGGCGACGTAGGAGTCCTGTCCTCCGAAGTCGGATGTAAAGGTGACGAGTCTGTTCACGGAGCGCCTCCCGTCTTTTTCCACCAGTGCGGGGCGGTGAGGGCGATCAGGAAAGAAAGCCCCGCCGCCGTCCAGAATATTTTGATGTCGGGCGTGATCCAGAAGGCGAGAAAGCCTCCTAAAAGGGAGACGTTGGCCGCCTCAGACCTGAGGGCCGCTCCCCCGCGACGGTCAAGCGGCAGGAGGGCCCGCGCAAAGATCTTGTCGGGAAGCGGCCGGCGGGGCCAGAATGCGGGAACGCTCTTTTTGTAGTCTTCGAATTCTGGAAGAGACCTTGACAGGAGCGCCTCCTCGTGCCGGGCGAAGAGGGCGAGAAGGGGAAGGTCCAGGATCAGAAGCGCGCCCGCTCCTTCGGGGGACGAAATCATCGAAAGGGCGACTATGAGGCCGGCCGATCCCAGGTAGAGCGGGTGGCGAACGACCCCGAAAAGTCCTCCGGTCTCGATCCTGTTGGCGACGGGCGCCCCGGACCAGACGGTCCGGGAGCCCAGGCTTGCCGAGGCCGAAAGTCTTATGGTCAAAGCTGCTGCATAGAGGCAAAGGGCCGGAAGCATCAGAATATGCCTTGAAAGTGGGCCAATGGGGGCGGAGCCAGCCGCAATCCGGTAGGCCCCTTCCCAGAGGGGGTGGGGATGGCGGGCGTTCTCGATCATGGCTATAAGGAAGGGAGTCGCCAGAAGCGGCACCCGGAGCCGATAGGCTCTCTCCGCGAGCGCGTTCCATGGTTGGGGGGCACGGGGGAGGGGCGGGACGGACATGGCTGGGATCTCCCGGGAGTTGAGTTGACATTGGAAAACAGGGTCATCCTATCAGGAAGAGGGAGAGTGGTGAAAGATCTGGGGAAAAGATGGCAAGCGGGACTTGTCCTGGTGGCGGCGAGCCTTCTTTCCTCCTGTGCGGAGGGCGGAGTGCCCACGCCTTCCGACAGGCTCGCCATGAGGGCCCATCGGGCACTTCTGTCGGGGGATCTTCCGACGGCACTTCGTCTTGACCGGGAGGCGCTTGCCGAATCTCCCGGCGACGTCGCCCTTATGAACAACCTTGCGGTGGTTCTCTGGAAAACGGGGAAGAAGGCCGAGGCGAAGAGTCTCCTCGACCTCGCCCTCTCCCGGGATCCGGACAACCCTCTCTTTCTTATGAATCTGGCCCGCATTGAACTTTCCCTGGGCCATGCCAAAGCGGCCTACGAGGACGCCTCCCGGATCATCGTTCTCGACCGGTGGCCCAACGGCTTCCGGACCCTCATGGGGAAGATCGATATCGATCGAGCAAGCTACGGAGAGGCCCATATCTATCTGCACGAAGCCCAGGAGCGCCATCCCGGGAACCCTCTCATTCTGACCTACCTTGGCATCGTTCACTACCGGATAGGGAAGCCTGAGGATGCAGCCTCGAACTTTCGCTCGGCCCTTGCCCTAAACCCTTCGGCCGGTCTCGCGCGGACTCTCAGACACCTCCTCTCCGATCCCGGCAAGGTTCTGGGGCGCCCGCACTCCTCTCCGGGGCTCTTTCAGAAAATGTTCCCTCCTCCGAAGTAGCCGGCCGCCAATAGGGGGGAGTCTTTACGCACCTGACTGGCAAGATTTCTCGGCCAGACTCCAATGATGTCTCCAGACGGCGATTTCGGCTCTTGGCTCTGCCCATGAGATTCCCCGGGGTTGGATTGAAGCTGGGCCCCTCCTGGGATCTGGCTCATTCCATGTGAAAGATCGTGCCAATCGATGTCCACGGAAGGCCTGTCTTTGAGGGAAATGCTCGAGGGCAATCGGCGGGATGACCTCCTGATCTTCCTCCTTTCGATATTGTGATCGGACCCGCAAAGGGGAAGCTCCGCCCGAGAAGTCGAGAGCCTTCCGGAGGACGTAGTTCCTGGACTTTCTGGATTTCTGGTGCCGTTAAAACATCACATACTAAAGTCAGGAAGGCGGAGGAACAAAAGGGCTTTCCTTTCCATCATAATCGCGTTACAATAAAAAGATTCCGTACCGTAGGAAACGGTGTGGGCAACAGGAGGATCTACGCGCATGTCACTTTCAAACCAAAACAATCTTAAAGAAGAAGCTGTCGTGGACCTAGACGAGAATCTTAGTCGCGACGAGATGGACCTGCTCTACTCCGAAACTCTTCAGAATTTTGAAGAGGGCGCGGTTGTGGACGGGACGGTCATCGCTGTCTACTCGACTGAGGTCGTAGTCGACATCGGCTACAAGTCCGAAGGGCACATCGCCAAGGCCGAGTTCTCCGATGAGGAGGTCTCCGGACTGAAGGTCGGAGATCGCATCAGTGTCTACCTTGAGGAACGGGAAGACTCTCTGGGCAACCTTGTCCTTTCCAAGGAGAAGGCTGACCGGATGAAGGTGTGGGACTCTCTCGAGGAGCTTTCCGAAAAGGGCGAGGTTCTCGAGGGCAAGGTCATCAGCCGGATCAAGGGCGGCATGACCGTCGATATCGGTCTCAAGGCCTTCCTTCCGGGATCCCAGATCGACCTTCGCCCGGTTCGCGATATGGACCGGCTTGTGGGGCAGACCATCCAGGTTCGCATCATCAAGATGAACAAGAAGCGCGGAAACATCATTGTTTCTCGCCGTGTTCTTCTCGAAGAGTGGCGCGACCGCCGGAAGAAGCTCACCATGGAGTCTCTCAAGGAAGGCGAGGTTCTCGAGGGAATCGTCAAGAACATCACCGACTACGGAGCCTTTATCGATCTCGGTGGCGTCGACGGACTTCTTCATATCACCGACATGTCGTGGGGCCGGGTGTCGAGCCCTCAGAACCTCATGGCTGTCGGGGACAAGATCAATGTGATGGTTCTGAAGCACGACAAGGAGACCGGTCGGGTCTCACTCGGTCTCAAGCAGCTCAAGAGCGATCCCTGGAGCACCGTGGCCTCTCGTTATCCCGAAGGCTCGAAGGTTCCGGCCAGGGTCGTCTCGATCACCGACTACGGCGCTTTTCTCGAGATCGAGCCCGGTGTTGAGGGGCTTATGCACATCACCGAGATGAGCTGGAACCACGAGGTCAAGCACCCCAGCAAGATCATGAATGTCGGGGATACCGTGGAGGCGAAGGTTCTGAAGATCGACGAGAAGAACCGGAAGATCTCTCTGGGTCTCAAGCAGCTTGGTCCTAACCCCTGGGATCTGGTCGAGGATCGCTATCCCATCGGGACGATTGTCTCCGGGAAGGTCAAGAGCCTGACGGATTTTGGTGTTTTTGTGGGGCTCGATGAAGGGATCGACGGACTGATCCATATTTCGGATCTCTCCTGGACCCGCCACGTCCGGCATCCTTCCGAGATGTTCAAGAAGGGGCAGAAGGTCGAGGCCATTGTCCTGAAGATTGAAAAGGAACGTCAGCGTCTCTCCCTCGGCTACAAGCAGATGGCCTCCGACCCCTGGGAAACCGATATTCCCGAGCGCTTCCTCGTCGGGCAGTCGATGCGGGGCAAGGTGACGAAGGTCATGGATTTCGGCTTCTTTGTCGAGATCGCCGACGGGGTGGAGGGTCTGGTTCATGTAAGCGAGGTGGACCTCCCGAACGGGGAGCGCCTCGACCAGCTCTTTGCCGTCGGAACGGAGCTTCCTGTGCGCATCGTGAAGGTCGACAAGGGCGAGCGAAAGATCGGCCTGTCGGTCAAGGGTGCGGAGGACGGCGCCTAGTTTTTTCGAGTCCGGCTTTTCTGCTTCGGCTCTGATTCGAGTCCGCTTTCGGATAAGTTCGGTCGTTTGGAGAGGGGGGGAGACCTCCCTCTCCCTCTTTTTTCATTTTGGGATGCCGAATGTTTTTCAGGAAGATTTCCCGAAGCCTTTTTGTTATTGTAATAGTTCTGGGGGTTCTCTTTGTCCTTGGGCGTGGCGCGGCTTTTTTTAGCCGGTCCGTTCCCATTGTCGGAGGCGCCGAGATCGGAGTTGTCCGGATCTCGGGGGTCATTCTTTCCTCCCGCAAGGCGATCCACCAGATTCGTGCGCTGGCGCGCGATCCGAAGGTCAAGGCCATCCTTCTCCGGATCAATAGTCCCGGGGGGGCGGTCGTCCCTTCCCAGGATATCTACGAAGAGGTCCTGAAGGCCAAAAAGAGCGGGAAGCCCGTCGTGGCCTCGATCGGGACGGTCGGAGCCTCCGGCGCCTACTACATCGCTTCTGCCTGTGACCGAATCCTCGCCTCTCCCGGATCGCTGACAGGGAGTATCGGGGTCATCATGGAGCTTGCCCAGTTCGAGGAGCTCATGAAGAAGGTCGGGATACAGAGCGAGGTCATGAAGAGCGGAGCGCTCAAGGATGCGGGATCTCCATTTCGTCCCATGACGACCGAGGAAAAGGCTTATCTTCAAACGGTCCTAGACGAGATGCATCGGCAGTTTATCAGGGACGTCGCGAAGGGACGTCATTTGTCTGTCGCCACTCTCGAGCCGCTGGCGGATGGGCGCGTCTTTACGGGTGCTTCGGCCGTGGGGAATCACCTCGTGGATGCGCTGGGCGATTATGAGGATGCCGTGGATGTGGCTGCCAAAATGGCCCATATATCCGGAAAGCCAGAGATAAGGCGCTTTCCGGAAAAGACCTTTTTTGACCGGATGGTCTCCTCCCAGGTTGGTCACCTCTGGGAGGCTCTAGGAAAGCAGTCGTTTGGATTTTGGTCGGTCCTTCCGGAATATGCGGGCGTCCGGTAGGCGAATTTCATACAGACTCGGGAAGGAGTGTTGAGGATCAATGACCAAGGGTGAACTCGTTCAAAGATTGGCAAGACAGTTTCCCGGGATTCGTCGGGAAGATGCACGCATCATGATCGATCTCTTTCTCGAGTCGATGAAGGAAGGGTTGTCATCGGGCGATACCGTCGAGCTTCGCGATTTCGGTGTTCTTCGGGTGCGGACCCGGGCAACGCGCAAGGCGAGAAACCCCCGGACCGGAACTTCTGTTGTTGTGGGCCCGAAGAAGGTGCCGTATTTCAAGCAGAGCCGCATCCTGAAGGCAACGCTCAAGTCGAAGCCCGGAGAGTAATCCTCGATGTTTGAGAGTTTGACTGGGCGTCTCGATGGGATCTTCAAGAAACTTACCGGACGCGGGGGCTTGTCCCCCCAGCTCGTTGAGGAGACACTTCAGGAAATTCGTGTGGCACTCCTCGAGGCGGACGTCAACCTCGATGTGGTGAAATCCTTTACCGATGCGCTAACGGCGAAGCTTATCGGACAGTCCCAGGCCTCGGGGCTGACCGGTTCACAGCAGGTCATTACCGAGGTCTACCAGGAGATGGTGCATATCCTGGGGGACCATCGTGCGACGATAGCCCTGGCATCGAAACCCCCCACCGTCATTTTCATGATGGGGCTTCAGGGATCGGGAAAGACGACGACCGCCGCCAAGCTGGCGCTTCATTTCAAAAGTCAGAACCGGCGAGTTCTCTTAGTCGCAAGCGACTTGGCCCGCCTTGCCGCAGTCGACCAGCTGAGGATTCTGGGCGAGCAGATTGGCGTTCCTGTCGTGACGCCTCCCGAGGGAATGACGCGCCCCTCCGAACTCCATCCTCTCGTCAGGAGACGGGTGATCGAGGGGATGTACGAGATCGTCATCGTCGATACTGCCGGCCGTCTGACCGTCGATGCGGCTCTGATGGAGGAGCTCAAGGAGCTTCGGCGCCTCTACTCCCCCAAGGAGTCGCTTCTTGTCGTCGATGCCATGCAGGGGCAGGAAGCCGTTACGGTCGCCTCGACATTCGACCGGGAAATCGGCGTGGACGGGGTCGTCTTCACCAAGCTCGACGGCGATACCCGGGGCGGGGCGATCCTCTCGATTCGTCATATTCTCAAAAAGCCTATCAAGTTTGTCGGGATGGGCGAGAAGCTTGATCGGCTTGAAGCTTTCTTTCCGGACCGCATGGCCTCGCGGATCATCGGGATGGGCGATATTCAGACCCTGATCGAGAAGGCCAAGGATGTCGTTTCCCAGGAGCAGGCGGAGACGCTTGCCCGGAAGATGGGCAACAACAAGATGGATCTCAATGACTTCCTCCAGCAGATCCAGGGGCTGAAGAAGATTGGGTCCATCGATGATCTGATGGGAATGATTCCTGGGGCTGCCGCACTCAAGTCTAAGGTCGACATGAGCCTGATGGAGTCCGAACTCAAGCGCGTCGAGGCGATGATCTTCTCGATGACGAAAAAGGAGCGGGCCGAACCCGACCTTATTGACGGAGGGCGCAGAAAGAGGATCGCCCAAGGCTCCGGGACAAGTGTGCAGCAGGTCAACCAGCTTTTGCGCCAGTTCGAGCAGGCCCGACGCATGATGAAGACGGCGCTCAAATCCAAGGGGAACCGGTCGCTTCGATCGATGTTCCCGTTCTGACAATCACAGGTATCACCCCCGCAACAATGCGGGAGGAAAGGTGGAGAGATCATGGCAGTTCATATCAGACTCGCACGGCATGGAAGAAAGAAGATGCCGGTCTACAGAATCGTTGTTGCCGATTCCCGGATGCCGAGGGACGGACGTTTTATCGAGGTGGTCGGAACCTATGCGCCTCAGCAGTCTGACGGGGAGCTTCGCATCAACAAGGAAAAGGTCGACAGCTGGGTTGCCAAAGGGGCTGTCCCGACCGACACGGTTGCGCGCCTGATCAAGCGGGCCGCCTCCGCCGTCTGACGGACGGGGGAGATTTTTCGGTAAGGACCTTTCGTGAGTGAGCCGCTTCTTGTCGGCCGGGTCGGACGCTCGTTCGGGGTCCGGGGGTACGGTCGGGTTCAGCTCCTCTCGGACAATCCCGCCCGCTTTCTGGGAGATATCGGAGAGACTTTTCTTCTGCGCGCATCCTCCCGTTTTTTAAAGGGGGCGCCGTCGAAGAGCCGCTCTCTGGTCCTCGAAGATGCCCGTGACCAATCGGGTGTCCTTCTTGTCAAATGGGCGGGAATCGACTCCCCTGAAGCCCTCCGGGAAATCGCCGGATGGGAGATCTTATGGGAGGGAGAGGACGACTGGGTTCCCGAGGAATCCGATGCCGAGAGGCTCGACGATCTCGTAGGCTTTGCCGTACTTGATGTCGAGACTGGACAGAGGGTAGGGACGGTCGCCGGGTACTACGACAGGTCCGGACAGGATCTTTTGTCGATCCAGACCCAAGGAGGGCAAGAGGTTCTTTGCCCCTTCGTCCAACCTCTTGTTCCGGAGATCGACAGAGAGAAGGGGGAGGTCACCGTCCTTTGGAGCATTGTCGGCACATCGGGGTAATCACTCTCTTTCCCGAAATGCTCCGGAACATGCTGGGGACGAGCATCCCCGACAGGGCAAGACAGAAGGGGATTGTCGAGTACCATATCTGGGACCTCCGGGCCTTTGGAATCGGCTCCTATCACTCCGTCGACGACTATCCTTACGGCGGGGGAGGAGGAATGGTTCTGAAGCCCGAGCCGATCTCCGAGGCGCTTGACGCCGCGATCGGTGAGCTCGAAGCCCTCGCAGGGGGAGAATCCCCGAGACTTGTCTTTCCCTCACCCCAGGGGCGGGTCTTTATCCAGAATGTCGCGGAGACCTGGTCGATCGAGTCCCGTCCTCTTCTGTTTCTCTGTGGTCATTACGAAGGGATCGACCAGCGGGTTCTGGAGTCCTACCCGCTGGAAGAGTGGTCTTGCGGGGACTACGTTCTCTCCGGGGGAGAGATCCCCAGCGCCCTCATGGTCGATGCGGTGGTAAGGCTTGTCCCGGGGGTCCTCTCCAATGCGGACTCCCCACAGAACGAGACCTTTACGAACGGATCCTTTGACTTTCCGCAGTATACCCGCCCCCGCAGCTTTCGGGGACAGGATGTTCCCCCCATTCTTCTTTCGGGGAACCATGAAGCTATCAGGACTTTTCGGGAGGAACTCTCCCGGAAAAAGCAGCAGGAAATAAGGCCCGATCTTGGAAATGGCCAATCGGGGATTTCCGGTTAACCACAGTCGTCTTTTGATGATGCAAGCGAGGTGCACGATGCAGGTTCTTGATCAGGTCGAACAGTTGTTCATGAAGGAAACCACTCCGAAGGTCGATGTGGGAGATACGGTAAGGGTGCACAGCAAGGTTGTCGAAGGCGAAAAGGAACGTATTCAGGTCTTCGAAGGCGTTGTGATCGGAATGCGCGGAGGCGGGACCCGGGAGATGCTGACTGTCCGCAAGATCTCTTTTGGCATCGGGGTTGAGAGGACCTTCCCGGTTCATTCCCCCCAGGTGATCAAGATCGACCGGGTTCGTTCCGGCCGCGTCCGCCGTGCCAAGCTTTACTTCCTTCGCGACAAGAAGGGGAAGGCGGCACGCCTTAAAGAGGTCAAGCACGAAGAATAGCTCTTCGTCTGCTCCCTCTCGTCCAGATGGCTCCTGGGAGGATTCTTTTCTTCGGGAGGACGGGGCGCCCTGCCTTGTTGCGGGAATCGACGAGGTCGGGCGCGGGGCTCTTGCCGGGCCAGTGGTTGCTGCCTGTGTCATTTTTGAGCCCCCCGTCTCCCGTCTTTTCCGGACAGGGATCGCGGATTCGAAAAGTCTGTCGCCGGCAAAAAGAACATTCCTGGCCGGGCTGATTCGCCAGGAGGCCCTACATGTCTCCCTGGGGTGGGCCACAGTTGACGAGGTCAACTGTAAAAATGTCAGAGAGGCGACATTTCTTGCCATGAGTCGGGCGTTTCACTTGATTCCGCCGCATCTTTCCGATGATCCGTCTCTTTTTCTGGCGGTGGATGGCCGGGACAGGGTTCCAGAGATTTCAACCCGTCAAATCCCTGTAATAGGAGGGGACAGGAAGATACTTTCCGTGGCGGCGGCCTCAATTGTTGCGAAGGTGGCCCGGGATGGCTATATGGGCGAACTTGACGCCCTCTTTCCCGATTATCTGTTTTCGAAGCACAAGGGGTACGGAACGGAGGATCATCGGTCGGCCATCCTTCGTCTGGGGCTCTCTCCGCACCATCGTCCACTTTTCTGCCGGAAACTCTCCGTACAGGCTTGACCCAGTCTGCCGCGCAAGCCCCTGTCTTTAGACATGGGGTGAGCGGCAGCCTGTTGGTTATCCAGTATTGGCCTGATATAATGAACGCATGTCGGAATATAAAGTCGT
>Ga0078972_1001842_pt1 | contig 75250 bp, 58 predicted proteins | sample YelNatPaOPGAMG01_FD_67568 | JGI IMG/M metagenome (GOLD analysis project Ga0078972, IMG submission 67568) | Hot spring thermophilic microbial communities from Obsidian Pool, Yellowstone National Park, USA - OP-RAMG-01 (SPADES assembly) (version 2) | ecosystem: Environmental > Aquatic > Thermal... | reverse complement strand
TCTCGCCTCCGCTCGACGGATCTGATCCACAGCATCGTTGGCGAGCTTGGTTACGTGAAAGCGATCAAATGTGATGTTCGCATTCGGGAACCGCTCAAGCGCCCCTTCGATGAAGGAGGGGTACATGTCCATGCAGATCGTTTGGATGCCGGACGGGTCACCGTTGTGGTTCGAAAGCTCCCCTTTTGGCATGGATGGAGTGAATACAAGGGATGGAATTCATGTTTTGGCATGGATGGACTGAATACGAAGGATGGAATTCATGTTTTTGGCATGGATGGACTGAATACAGAGGATGGAATTCATATGCGCCTTATCCTGACTATCCTGTACATCCATGCAAATAGTCCATCGACATCCATGCAATTATCCGTGTTGGAGCTTCCTTCCGGGCAACGAACGATTGTGCGAAAAGGCAAGGATGAGCATTATTCCCGCCGATCTCTTACTTCACCACCACCTCCAATTTCCTCCCAACTCCAATTTCCACCGGCTGATCGAAGCGATAGAGCAGGGTCTGTTCGGTTTTTTGAATGACGGATCCGGGCGCCTGGGAATCCTGCAAAATTGCGGTTACGGTGTCCGTGCCACCCTTCAATCGTGGCAGAAGGAGTTCCCGACATTCAAACCCCGCTCCGTTCGATGAGCTGGCGTTCACCCCGTTTTCGTGCGAAAAGGCTCTTGTTCCAATGGGTATCAGGCGATCCAGACGAAATGTGATGTGAATGTTCCCCTTTTCGGGAATGTAAGTCATCCATCCCCAAAAGGAGGGGGCGAATATCGGCGCGGAGAGGGATGTCCAGCCATCAGGGAGGTTTGGCAGGAAACCCATTTTCTCTTCAGGAAGATCAAGCGAGAACCCTTCCAGTGCGTAAAGACAACTCCAAGAAGCAGCGGTATCCATGGAGCAAGGGGGGGCGTCTTTTCCGGAACCATCGGCGGAATGATCCTCCGTCATCGTTGCCGGAACAGCCCAAGGGGATTTCAGCTCGTTGATCTCCCAATGATACAGCCTTTGGAGCAAGGATAAGCAAGCGTTTGAATTGGAGTTATAGGCATACAACGAACCTTGAAAAAGTTCCGCTAACCCCGTGTAGGAATCGACGTTATCGACGGAATTTTCCGCGATCATGGTGGATATTGCGAAACGCAAGATGTTTTCCGGCAAAAGCTTATCCTCGTCAAAAGGCTGCAGGAGAGCCTGTCCGGCTAATTCGCCGTTGCTCTGGGGATGGGTCGTTTTATCACCATTCTCCGCAAGGGGTCCATCGAGGTTTTTGCCATTCCACAACTTCTCCGTAACCGCCTTTTGAGCCGCTTTCAATAAAGATCCGCAAAGTGAGGCGAAAGTTTCGTCCTTGCGTATCTCCGCCAATGACTGACTGGATTTCAGCGCCGCCATCCATAATGTCGCCAGGTAGGAGCTTGACGCGATCCTTTGAGGCGATCCATACATGGTTGCGCCGGAAGGTATGTTTCCGTTGTTTGCGGCATTTAGTGCGATCAAATCCACCGCTCGTTTCACATGAGGATAAGCGATTTGGAGAAATGCGTCATCATGCGTCCACATGTAATAACGCGTGATTTGAAGGATGCCGCTCAGTGTCGCGTCGATTGGATGAAACGTGTCGGAGGGTGGTTCCGAGTTTGCATTGGCGTTTATGAATGAGTATCCATCATGCAATGGCAGCGAACCATTCGAAGTCGGCACGGAGAGGAACTGCAGTAACTGAGTTCTGTCGAGGGTGGGGAACAACGCCAGCAATAGAGGTTGCACGCACACTCTTTTATTGAGCGTGGAGATAGAGTCGGCGTTTTCACCCAGAACGTCGTAGTAATCGAAAACCGAAGGTCCAGGCGAACTCGCACTCCCCCCGCTATCCTGAGTTAGGATTGTGTTTGTGAAGAGTACCGAGGCGTTATTCATCAATTTGTCGATGAACCAGTTCGGCAATGAACTCTGACGTAAACGATCCCTCCACTCATCGGTTAAAGCATCGAAGACATACCGATTTTCCAAAAGATAGCGCGCCAATGAATCCGCATCCTCGAAATTGAGATCATACAGATGACCGTATTCCTTGCCGGAATCGCTTTGAAGTCGAGGCGTGTACCATGCCACGGCGAAAGGAATGTGGAATGTCTCCCCGTTTTTCATCGAGAAATGGATCGCAATCACCCCGGCGGGATGTTTTGCCGCCAAGTCGGTTTCAGCCTTTCCAGGGAGCGCGCCGGTGCGGGAGAAATAGTCCCACCAGGATGGGGTCCCGCCGCTGTCATCCCATTCTCGGATATTCACTTGCATATCCGGCGAAGGCGTTTGAGTCAGCAATGCATAGTCACCCATACGATTGGAACTCACGGACTGTTGAGAGGCTGCCGGAGCGGATGAGTTGATATTGAACCCCACGGTTCCGTTTTTCAACGGGGATTCGTTGAATACCGTGTTTTGGCTTGATATCGGGTGAGTTCCTGACAGACCGTTCAATCCCTCCAAGGATAAAGCCAAAGTGACATCCGCCGTGCCCCCGGAATCGTTACGTATGTTGTAAATCATATAAAACGCCGGAAGCGAGGAGTTCATCAGATCGAAGGGGATGATCGGGGAGTAAGCCTGCATGGTGATCTGCAAGGGAAGGTGACGATCCTCGTAACGCAGGGTTGCTCTGGGAAAATCACCATGATAGAAAACGTTTTCAACCCCCGGCATTGCATTCGTGGATTTGTGCGTCAATTCCATCGCATGGATTCGTCCTCCGGTGTTAGACCAGATGCAGGCAAACCATCCAGGCACGATCGGAATCGGATCAGTCCAGTTGTTGTTTATCGTGGCGTTGCCAAACAAGCCGTTCGGCATAATCTCCACGGATCCGCATCCAATCCCTCCGAGCGGAACCCCGCTGTGAAAATCGGCGTTTTGATAAAACTTGGGGTTGGGGGGGGGCGGGACTAACGGTTGCAACTCCTCGCTATTGAGCATATCCGTGAAAGATGGTTGCTGAGAAGGGGTCTCATCCGCCATAGGCTGACGCAACCCTATGGTGAAAAGGGTGGTAGCGATCAACAATGGAAGGATTGAACGAATCATATTCTGTCATTCACCAAAAGAGGCGTAAACCTCATCCTGAGGTTCAGTCCACCATAACAGTACGGCGTTCGATATACCTATGAATTTATCCTTTCGGCTGCATCGAACGCCGTGATTGAAATGCAAAAAGCGAAGAGACGTGTTATTTATTATCCGTTGCGGGTTTTGTCGTATCCGTTGAAGTGTCGGGCTTCGTGTTTGCACCTGCGGAGACGGAAAGTCCCGAAACATGCACGATATGATGCGCAACCCATGTTTTCCCATGCCATGATATGGTGGCTTTCAGGTCGTAGTCACCGGTGGACATGGCGTTCGGGACCAAAACATAGAAATGCGAAGTCCTTGTGACATCCTCCCGATCGATGTAAAACCCTTTCTTGGATCTTCCCTTCACCTCCCATCCTGTCGGGACGGAAAGTTCCACGTCTCCTTGAGCGTATCCAGGAACCGCACTGAATATATTCACATCAACCTTCAACTGTGTTTCGCCAACGGAATTGATCGCCACCGACGGGGGGACAGTGGTGATGGAGAGGTTGAAGGGCTCGACAATCGAGAAACTGGTGGTGTTCGAGAACGTCTTTCCGTTCGCTAGAACGCCGTCGGTTTCAAACTGATAGTATCCAAGGATGGCGTTGTTCGGAATTTGACTGTGATATTTCAACGTGATGGATTTTAAAGGTTTGATAACGGGTATGTTCACTTGTCGAAGCGTGTTCACCAGATTCGATGCCGGACCGATTCCCTGCCAGGTGATGGATTGTATCTGGATGGGGTCGCTTAGCTGGCTTGCGATCTTCAACGTGGCGTCGAGGTTCTCGCCTGGAATGTAATTGACATCGTTCAATTTCAGGATCGGAGTGATGCCGGGCACGGTGACGGTTCTTGTATCAACCAAGATAACGTCCAAAAGCTTGTGCGGTTCGTAGGGCTTGGTGGGAACCGGTGTCGCGTCGGCGGGAAGAAAATCCGCTCGGAACATCATGGAAGCATTTTCGCGCGGGTTCAAGCCCGCAACCCCTTTGGGGATCGCCATTTCAATCACCTGCCCCGCTCCGTCGGCCTTCTCGGCCACGTTGATTGAAGAGGGGGATACCGCCGTGTCGTTCCAAGTTGGGGAGTCGTTAATGCTCAGGGCGTCTAACAGTCGAGTGGTAATGGCGGGTTTCGCTGCATTGTTTACGGGAGACACGGTGATTTCAAGGTTATCCGCTCCGCGCAACCAGCCATCGCCGTTACAATCCAGATCAACCACAAGCCATGCGGGTTTGTCCGTTTGCGCTGCGATGTATACGTTATTGTCATCCCAGTTCATGTATATGGTTCCGGATATGCCGCCTTCCTGCAATGTGTAGCACTTGCTCCACTCATCATTGCCGATGACCCCGTCGATGATCGGTTGCTTTTTGAGTATCTGCGAAACATAGGTCTGAGTAACGGGTTGCAGATAGTTGATCTGAAATTGGTTCGCTTCGACCGGCATCGGTGCAGGCGCGCCAGGCTGCGTTGTCGGAACGGGCGTTGTCGGAATGGGCGCCGTTGGCTGAGTGGGGGCGGGCGTCGACGGTTGCGTCGGTTGAGTTGGAACCGGAGCGCTCGGCGTGGTTGGCTCCTTCGGCTCGGTCGGGGTGGTCGGAGGAGTTGGCACAGGCACGGGTACGGGCGTGATGATAGGCGACGGGGCGGGTGTCGGCGCTGGCTCCGTCGGGGTGTCCTGACCCAGACTTGCACGCTGCAGCGAGAATATGAGCGCAATCATGATTCCCATTGCGGCGAGGCTAAGGCGTCGTTTCATTTTCACTGGGATGATCCTCCTAAGGGATTCCATATAAATAGAGGTTGAGATCTTACATTGAATTTAACATTATTATACCCATCTGTCAAGTAAATAATTGGGGGATGTCTGAATGAGCGTCTCCCTCGGAATTGCGAAATCAGCCATGAGATTTGACAATACGCCTCGAAACAAGCTAAACTAAACTTCTAGAACCGAAGTCATCATCATGACCGGGTTCCTTTTTCATGTGTGCGAGAAATTAAGGAGTCACGAGGAGAAAACCAGGGTAATGCTGCTTGGCACCCAGAAAATTAACGCCGCCGGACGTTTGGAAATATCCGGATGCGACACCGTGGAGTTGGCGCGACAATACGGCACTCCGCTCTATTTAATGGATGAGACGGTAATTCGGGATCGATGCCGTAGATACAAACAAGCCTTTGATGAAAGGTACCCCCAAAATATCATCTGCTACGCCGGCAAGGCTTTTCTGACGCGTGCCATGTGCAAAATCGTCGAACAAGAGGGGCTTTATTTAGACGTGGCATCGGCGGGGGAGCTTTACACTGCGCTCGGCGCCGATTTTCCAGCCTCACGCATTAACCTGCATGGCAATAACAAATCCGTGGAGGAGCTTGAAATGGCGGTTAGTTCCGGCATCGCGCACGTGGTGCTGGATAACTTCGCGGAGTTGGAAACGCTCTCCTCGCTAGCCAGAGCCGCAAACCGTACGGTGGATGTGCTGGTTCGATGCGCTCCGGGAGTCGACCCTCACACGCATAAATTCATCAGCACCGGACAGGCGGACACAAAATTCGGCTTTAATATCAAGGATGGCTCCGCGATGGAGGCGGTTCGACGCGTGCTGGCCGCCCCTTCTCTTAGTTTTGACGGCATTCATTGCCATGTAGGATCGCAACTTTTGGATACCGACGCCCACGTGGGGGCGGTGGATGTCATGGTTCGACTGATGAAAGAGATATATGACACCCTTGGCGTATCCTGCAACGTATTGAATATCGGCGGAGGGTTGGGAGTACGCTATCGATCCGATCAAAGGCCCCCGGAATTCGAACATTTCGCGGATGTGATAACCTCCGCGCTGAAATCGGCGTTGGAGAAATTTGGATTGGAGTTGCCCACACTTCAACAGGAGCCTGGCAGAGCCATAGTGGGCGAGGCGGGAGTGACCCTTTACACGGTTGGAGCAATCAAAACGGTGCCCATCATGGAGGCGCCCGGGACACGAACCTATGTATCCGTGGATGGAGGGATGTCGGATAACCCGCGTCCTCAATTATACGACGCAGTATACGAGCTTATTGTCGCGAACAAGGCGAACCAGCCGCATGATCGAGTGGTTACGATTGCGGGAAAGCATTGCGAAACGGATGTGCTCATTATGGATGCGATGGCGACGGAGCTGGAACCGGGAGATATCGTCGCCGTACAGACAACCGGGGCTTATAACTACGCGATGGCGAGTAATTACAACAAGGTGCTGAAACCTGCGGTTCTCCTATTGCATGACGGGACGGCGGATGTGATTGTTGAAAGGGAGACTTTCGAGGATCTATTGCGCCATGACGTCATTCCGTCAAGGTTTTTGGGAGTGCGACAGCTCACCCAAACAGGATAAAAAACAAGAGAATGTTTTCACATTTTAATCTGATTTCGTTTGTTATTTTCATAGCGGTATTGATTATCGCCATCACAGTGCATGAGTTTTCTCATGCTTTCGTGGCGAACATGTTGGGCGATCCCACCCCTCGAATGCAAAGACGCCTCTCCCTGAATCCCATGAACCATTTGGATCCCCTCGGAACCATCATGATGGTGATCACCTCGTTAACCGGATTCGGATTTGGGTGGGGCAAGCCGGTGATGACCAACCCTTACAATTTCAAGAATCCGAAAAGGGATCAGAGTATCGTTGCGTTGGCGGGACCGGTTTCAAACCTCATTCAAGCCACGATTTACGCGATGATCTTTCGCTCCATTTTTCAGTTCAACGCAAATGTCAGTCTGTTGGAGACATTCCTGTTTGTCGGTATCCAAATAAATCTTTTCCTGGCGTTTTTCAATCTAATCCCCATCTCGCCGTTGGACGGGCATTGGATTATGATTGCATTGTTGCCCCGAAAAAGCTCGATGGTTTATGAACGATGGATGAACTCCTGGGGACCTCTTGTTTTTCTTCTGATTGTGTTTCTGGCTCCGGGATTGCTTAGCCAGGTGCTTGGTCCGCCGGTTAATTTTTGCATTCATCTTCTTGTTCCGCAACTGGGATAAGCTGACGCGATCACCCTTCATCATTTTTCCCGCATGATTGCGGCTTTACTATCTCTGCAAGTGAGGATTGTTCATGGAACGATTATTGAGTGGCATGCAGCCAACCGGAGTTTTGCATCTCGGGAACCTCGAGGGCGCCCTGCGCAATTGGGTGCGCCTTCAAAACGATTATGAGATGTTCTGCTGCATCGTGGACTGGCACGCCTTAACAACCATGTACAATCGCACGGAGATGATTTCCGATTCGGCGCGGGAGGTTGCGGCGGAGTATATCGCAGCGGGACTAGACCCGGAGAAGTGCTCCATTTTTCTGCAATCCCATGTGAAGGAGCATGCCGAGCTTCACCTTCTGCTCTCCATGATCACCCCTCTAGGCTGGCTTGAACGGGTGCCGACTTACAAAGAGAAAAGAGAAAACCTGGGGCTGAACGAGGAATCGCTCTCTTACGGGCTATTGGGGTATCCGGTCCTCATGGCTTCCGATATCCTCGTCTACAGAGCTCAGGCGGTTCCGGTGGGCAAGGATCAGGAGCCGCATCTCGAAATCACCCGCGAGATAGCCAGGCGATTCAATTTTTTATACGGGGATATTTTCCCCGAGCCAAAGGCGATTGTTAACGAGTCCGCTGCCGTGGTGCCCGGCTTGGATGGGAGGAAAATGAGCAAGAGCTACGGCAACGCCATTTATCTCTCCGATGACGCCGACACGGTTGCGAAGAAAATCATGAGCGCCTACACCACGGAAACGAAGATTCGCAAAACCGATCCGGGCATACCCGAGACCTGCGTGGTCTGTCAATTGCGTAAAATCTACGATCCGGAAGGATATCGGACCTCCTGGGAGGAGGATCGCAGAGGGGAGCGCGGGTGCGTTCAGAACAAGAGGGAACTCATCGAGATCATTAACGCCTCATTGGAGCCTTTGAGGATCAAGCGCAAGGAGTTGCTCGCCGATCCCGCTCAGCTTGAGAAATATCTGGAGGATGGAGCGGAGCGAGCGCGCCAAGTCGCATCGGAAACTTTGAAAATCGTTCGTAAAGCCATGCATCTAAGATAATCTCACCTGCGGCGGAAAGGAGTATCCACCATGCACCTCCATATCAGCCGAGATATTCAAGCAATCATCTACACCATGTTGCCTGTTTTAGTCGCGTCCGGGATCGGTGCGTCGCTCCAAGGGAAAAAGAGCAAAATTCCGCCGTACCTTTTGATTCCCCTGTTCCTTTTATGGATCGCCTTCCTTCCGGGGATGTGCACCCTCCTGCTGCAATGGCGGCACGAAATGCTCGGCTCTTGGTGGAGCGCATGGCTGGATCGCCGCCTGCCCTCGGAGGGTATGTACGCCCTTGTGAAATCCGTGGGGCTTTTGATGCTCTATCTTTTTATCTGCGTCATGGCGATCACTCTATCCATTCGTCCCGTGGAGATCGCATTGCGCGCCAGAAAGGTTCACCTGCTTCTCTGGGCGCCAATTCTCTTTTACTACGTCGCCTATGTGATTTTTCTGATCTATTTTGTTAGATTTCACCCTCTCCATTTCTCAAATATCGGGTTTCAAATCAAATTCACCTTCCACTTTCTGCGGTTTCCCAATGTCGCGATATCCGTTGGCGTTCTCGCTGCGCTCCTTTGGATGATTTACGAAGGCGGGGAGCTATGGCTTGAAAGCGCTTTGAAGAGGTTGAAATAAGGTTTTTTTACGTTATTGAACGCATGGAGATGGTTATCCTTTATAAATCCTTTAAGATTCCTTGCCACACGAGAATCGCATACGGATCCGCGCTGCTCGCAGCCGGTGTTCAGGGAGAGGATGCATTGCCTAATCCGACATTTCATCCTATTCAAGTCCGGAAGAGAGGGATGGCGTTGTATCGGGCGATCCGCCGCACCTTTGCAAAGGAGATGGGTTATCGGTGCGTTTTCCGTTCCAAGCACTCTATTTCAAGCAACATTTTCCATCTCGTCAGAGCGTCTGGTATTTGACAGCATTCTTCTTGCGAAGGTATAATAAACCGCCTTGGACGGCTGGCATCGCCGTCCTTTTTTCGTGATTTTTCGCTCATTGACAACCGACTCCGGGGTTTGCTATACTAGCCCCAAGTCTATATTTTCCGGAGGGCTTATGTCCTTCTCTCCTTCAACCGACGAACGCGGGGCTATACGGCGTGATTTATCCGATGATGTGAAGTATCTTAAAGGCGTCGGACCGCAAGGAGCCACGCTGTTTGCCAAATTGGGAATATCCACGGTGTGGGACCTTCTCCGCCACACGCCGCGTCGTTATGAGGATCGCACGAAATTCAGACGGATTGCGGAATTGCAGCCAGGGGAGTTCGCCACCATCCGCGCCAGGGTGATTGAGGTGGAAAATTCCCAGTCGCGGCAGCGGCGAATGAACATCACCAAGGTCACCATGTCGGATGACACTGGCACGATCCATCTGACTTTTTTTCAACAGCCCTACCTTTCGCGTCAGTTTCAAAAGTGGTCGGCGCTCCGCACGGAACTGATTGTTTACGGACTAGTAAAGGAAGGTTTTAACTGGGGCGCGCTGGAGATGGAGCGCGCGGAGTGGGAGGAGGCTAACGACAACCACGATTCTCTTTCGTCGAATCGTATCGTTCCCGTTTACCCTTTGACGGAGGGTCTGACGCAGAAAAGGATGCGGGTGGCGGTTGATTGCGCTCTCAAGAGGTATGCCTGTCTGATTCAGGAGATACTACCGTCGGAATTGCTGCGTCAAAAGAGGCTAATGAATCCAGCCGACGCCTATTGCAACATCCATTTTCCCGAAAGCGAGGAAATGCGGTGCGCCGCGCGCGAGAGGCTTGTGTTCGAGGAGTTTTTCCTGCTTCAGCTTTCGCTTGCACGGAAGAGGATGGATTATGCAAACGACCATCCTGGGATTCGTTTCAACGTCTCGGAGAGCAAGCTGATGGAGGATTTGAAGCGGATCGCGCCGTTCGATCTGACCAACGCGCAGTTACAAGCCGTTCGTGAAATTGCGGCGGATGTCACAGGCGGATCGGCGATGAACCGGTTGCTTCAGGGGGATGTCGGTTCGGGCAAAACGATAGTGGCTCTTGCCGCGATGCTTATGGCGATGGAGAACGGCTATCAATCCGCCATCATGGCTCCGACGGAGATTTTGGCTCAACAGCATGCAATCGTGTTTCAAAGGATGTTGGATTCCTGCGGCATCACTGTTGATTTGGCGATCGGCAGTCTGTCGGCGAGATTGAAGCAGGATGTGCGGAACCGCATACGCGGGGGTGTCACCAATATCGCTGTCGGCACGCATGCGCTCATTCAGGAAGGGATTCAGTTCCACAAACTGGGGATGGTTGTCATCGATGAGCAACATCGGTTTGGAGTGCTCCAAAGGCAGGCGTTACATCAAAAGGGGGAATCCCCGCATATACTGGTGATGACCGCCACACCCATACCGCGCACGCTGACCCTGACTCTTTACGGCGATTTGGATGTCTCCGTGATTTCCGAACTTCCGCCGGGGCGAAAACCGATCAAGACGCATTGGAAACGCAAAATTCAGGCGGAATCGGTGTATAAATCCGCATCGCAGTTCATTGAGCGAGGAAGGCAAGTGTACGTTGTGTGCCCCTTAGTGGAGGATTCCGAAAAGTTGCAGGCGCAAGCGGCCACCAGGCTGGAGGAGGAACTCAAGACGACGGTGTTCTCGCGTTATCGCGTTGGGTTGCTTCACGGACAGATGAGAACCGACGAGAAAGATTCGATCATGAGGGACTTCAAGGATGGACTCCTGGATGTACTCGTTACCACCACGGTTATAGAGGTCGGTATTGATGTTCCTAACGCCACGGTGATGATCATCGTGGATGCGGATCGCTTCGGTCTTTCTCAGTTGCATCAATTACGGGGAAGAGTGGGAAGAGGACCCCACCCCTCTTACTGCATCCTTCTTGCTGATCCGAAAACCGATGACGGGATTGCGCGAATGAAGGTAATGACGGAAACGAATGATGGTTTTCGAATTGCGGAGGAGGATTTAAAGCTTCGCGGTCCAGGCGAGTTTTTCGGCACGAAGCAGAGCGGCATGCCGGAGTTTCGTTTCGGCAATCTGCTTACGGACAAGGAGATCATGGAGCAGGCGAAAAAGTTGGCGTTTGATTTGATCCATGCCGACCCGAACTTGGAGAATCCCGAGCATGCGGGATTGAAAAGCGAAATAAGACGAAAGAGTCAAGCTTTCGAATTGATGCATGTGAGTTAAAGAGAGCGCAAAAATATAGACGTAGTGTCGTTTATAGACCCATCCATTGCTAGTCAAAGCGATTTTGTCGCTACATTGCAACGGCCGAGGGAAGACCCTCGGATTCCAAATCAAGGCGGACATATGCCATACGCAATAGTCCCGGGAAGTTTCGACCCGGTTACAAACGGTCATCTAGATATAATAGAACGAGCTTCTAGGACATTTGATCATGTCACAGTGGCGGTTGTGGTGAACCGCGCCAAGTCGCCGATGTTCACGATTCAGGAGCGAGTTGAGATGTTGCGAGAGGTTTGCGCTCATCTCAATAATGTGGACGTGGACAGTTTTGATGGTTTGCTCGTGGATTACGCTAGGAGCCATGGAGCGGGTATCATAGTACGTGGCTTGAGAGCCGTGTCCGATTTCGAATACGAACTGCAAATGGCGCTGACGAATCGTCGTCTGTTGCCGGATATCGAAACAGTTTTCATGATGACGGGAGCGGAGTATTCCTATCTCAGCTCCAATATCGTGCGGGAGATCGCCCTTTTGGGCGGGTCCGTGGAAGGATTGGTGCCAGACAGTGTCAAACAACACCTTCGACAAAAAATCCTCCTCAAACAATGAGGGGTACAAAGGAAATGGTCACGCCGTTAACCATGGGATGGAAGGCGGAGAAGGGTCGCGTCGTCTTCCCTTGAAGGGAACGTATGTGCCGAACGATACGGAATCGGTGGATGTGTTCCGGCTCTTGGATCAATTGGAGGAGTTGCCGGAGAAAGCCAAAAATCTTCCGTTGAAGTTGCTATATGGATTCGATCACGAGAAATTTTACTATCTCGTGCTTAAAATCCGAGCGAACCTTCCGGAGGACATGAAGAAGGCGCAAAAGATCGCGCGGGAATCCGAGAGAATCGTCGGCGCCGCGAAGGATCAGGCGGAAATCCAGTTGGAGAGCATCCGGATGCAGGCGAACAGCATCCTTGAGGATGCGAAGCGCGAGGCGGAAATGATCGTGGATCAGGCGAAAAGGAAGGCGGCGGAGATGCTTGAAGCGAATGAGCTCGCTCGTCTCGCCAACGAACAGGCGAATGAAATCATACGAAACGCCGAGACCGAAGCGCGTGAGATTCGAAAAGGCGCGGATGATTACGCAGGAGATGTTCTGAATAGCCTTGATTCCGCAGTTCAGAAAGTGCTTTCCGGCGTGAAGAAAAGCAAGGAGATGTTCGAAACCTCTCGCCGATAAGATCGTTTCGCGCGACGGAGGAGGTGCGGGATGAAACTGGATCTGAATGAAATATTATCCCGTGTGGGGATGCGTTTTCCCTACTCCGTGGAAGAGGCTCCGATTGTGGATGAGGATTTGGAGTGCGATTCTCCCATCGTCGGCTCTATCATTTTCACCAATACGGGAAGCGTTTTGCTGGTGGACGGGCAAATAAGCACACGTGTGGTTTTGGAGTGCAGTCGCTGCCTTAGGTATTATCAGATGGATGTGGGCAGCGTGATCGAGGAGCAATTCCCGCTGGAGACCAAATCGGTCGGACCTAAGGGCAGGCACATACAGGTGGTTGTCGAGGAGGACGAAAACCCCGACGCTGGAAAATTGTTCGAGGGGGCCGTGTTCAACCTGACGGAGATGCTCAGGCAGAGCATCATGCTCTCTTTGCCGACCCAACCCTTGCATGACCAGGATTGCAAAGGGTTGTGCCCGCATTGTGGAACCGATCTGAATGATTTCACCTGCGATTGCGATCTCACACCGGTCAACCCGTCGCTATCCAAATTAGGGGAGTTACTAGCGAACAAACGAGTGCGTATCGAGCCAAGCTAGGCCGTTCGCCTCTCAAGCATATCACAAGGAGATAAGATGCCACTACCGAAAAGACGACATTCCAATATGCGCACCAGGTTGCGCAGGACCCATTACAAACTGAAAAAGCCTGTCATTGGCTCCTGTCCGCGATGCCATGCGCCAAGACAGCCCTACCATATCTGCACCTCATGCGGATATTATAACGGAAGACTCGTTTTGGAACCCAAGCAAAAGAAACGCGCTGAAGCGTAGAAATCACGGATCATGTCTATTGCGCGCCGTTTGCGGATTGCTGTGGACGCCATGGGGGGCGATCTCGGACCCGAGGAGATCGTTCGAGGTGTCATAGCGGCCGCCAGGATGCATTTGGATTCAATGCAGTTGATCATCGTGGGTGACGCCAAAGTGATCAACGCGGAGATCGAACGCACACGTAACGTCCCTTCGAACATAGAGGTTAGACACGCCTCCCAGATTATTGAGATGACGGACAAGCCACGCGAGGTCTTTCGCAAGAAACCGGATGCATCGGTGGTCGTCTCCGCCAAGCTTGTGAAGGAGGGGGATGCCGACGCTTTCATATCCATTGGCAACACCGGCGCGGCCATGGCTGCCGCAGTGCTCATATTGCGAACCATACCCGGAGTGGACAGACCCGCGATCGCAATTACCGTTCCCTCTCTCGGGGAGCCCACGCTTCTCTTGGACGCAGGTGCGAACGTGGATTGCGTGCCGCATCAGTTGCTGGAGTTCGGCATCATGGGGCAGGTCTATGCACGGCGCGTCCTTGGAGTGGAAAAGCCCGTTGTCGGTCTCCTTTCCAACGGTTCGGAACCGAGCAAGGGCAACGATCTGACGAAGCAGTCGCACATCCTGCTCAAAACCCATCTGTCGGATTTTTACGGTAACATCGAGGGCATGGATATTTTCCGCGGCATAGTCCAGGTGGTGGTCTGCGATGGGTTCGACGGCAACGTGGCGCTCAAAGTGGCTGAAGGCGCCGCCGAGATCGTGATGACCTTGGTTAAGCGGGAGTTGACGCGCGGAAAATGGAAGAAACTTCTGCTTTTCCCGCTGGGCAACAGTATTCGCAAGCTTCGGGATAGACTGGACTACCGGGAGTTCGGCGGAGCTCCATTGCTCGGTGTCAACGGCATCTGCATCATCGGTCATGGCAGATCGGACGCCAAAGCGATCGTGAATGCAGTCCGCGTCGCGGACACCTCCGTTCGTAACGATTTGGTGAAAGAGATTGAGCGTGCGATGTTGATAGCGAAGAATAAACAACCTGACACGGCAAAAGAAGCCTAATGCAAGAATTAATGAACTCTGGAATATCTGGCGTGGGGATGGCTGTTCCGGAACGCATTATGACAAATGCGGATATTGAGCAGTTAGTGGAAACAAGCAATGAATGGATAGTCACCCGGACCGGAATAAAAGAGAGACGCGTTTCCGCGCCTGATGAGACGGTAGCCTCATTGGGGGCGAAGGCGGCGATGCTTGCCCTGGAAAACGCCGGCGTCACCGCCGATAAGATCGATTTGATTATCTGCGCCACCACAACGGGGGATTTCCTTTGGCCCGCCACTGCGTGCCTTATTCAGAAAGATATCGGCGCGGTCAACGCCGCCGCTTTTGACATCAGCGCCGCCTGCTCAGGTTTTGTATACGCGCTTTCCGTCGCAGACGGTTATATTCGAACCGGTTCGATGAAAAACGTTCTCGTAATCGGCGCGGATACGTTAACCAAGCAGTTGAACTGGCAGGATCGAAACACCTGCGTGCTTTTCGGGGATGGAGCCGGGGCGGTTTTACTCACTCCGACACAACCCGGTTACGGTATCCTATCCTTCACGCTCGGGACGGATGGAGGCAAATTCGATGTGATCGGCATTCGAGGCGGCGGAACTCGCTATCCGCTCACACATGAGGGACTGGATCTCAAGGCGAACACCATTGTGATGCGCGGCTCCGAGGTTTTCAAGTTCGCCGTCAAGATTATGGGTGACGCCAGTCTCGATGCTTTGGAGAAGGCGCATTTGACCATCAAGGATATCGACCTCTACATTCCCCATCAGGCGAACCTTCGGATTATCAAGGCTGCCGCGGATAGGATGGGATTGGATGAAAATCGGATATTTCTAAACGTGGAGAAATACGGTAACACCTCGGCGGCGTCCATTCCGATCGCCATGACCGAGGCGGTTCAATCCGGGAGGATAAAGCCCGGGGATGTGATTGTGACCGTTGGCTTCGGAGCGGGTTTGACCTGGGGGGCGAATGTCATTCGATGGGGTTGCCAAAACGGAGGGATGGCTTAAAGGAGATGGATAAGATCGCCTTTATATTTCCTGGGCAGGGATCTCAGGAGGTCGGCATGGGCGCCGATTTCCATGATCATTTCGATAAAGCGAAGGCGATGTTCGAAGCCGCGAACGAGATTCTTGGATATGACCTGAGCCGTCTCTGCTTTGAGGGTCCCGAGGAGGAGTTGCGATCCACCATTCACACGCAGCCCGCTCTTTATGTCACTAGTTGCGTCGCACTTGCGGTTTTGAACGACCGAATCTCTTTAAAACCGTACGCCTATGCAGGGCATAGCGTGGGGGAGTACTCAGCGCTTCATGCGGCTGGGGCGGTTTCATTCGAGACCGGCTTGAAACTCGTTCAAAAACGCGCCGAATTGATGCAGGAGGCTACGGTTTCCAGACCTGGCGGGATGGCGGCGATCATCGGTATGGATACGGATGAGGTGAAGGAGATTTGCAGGGCTGCTCGATCCGAGGGTGTTATCGCCGTTGCCAATTTCAACTGTCCCGGGCAAACGGTCATTTCCGGAGAGACCCGAGCCCTGCGGGCGGCATGCGAAATGGCGAAATCCAAAGGTGCGAAACGGGTGCTTCCATTGTCCGTGTCGGGAGCGTTTCACTCACCGTTGATGGCGAACGCCGGGGATGCGTTATATCCATATTTGCGTGACGCTCATTTCAAGAACACGATCGCTCCTGTCGTGGTGAATGTCACGGCTGAATATTGCACGAGCGGGGTCGATTTTGCACCGTATCTCACCATGCAACTGAGCGGAAGCGTGCGGTGGGAGGAGTCCATGCGCCTTCTGATATCGGACGGCGTGGATACTTTCATTGAAATCGGTTCCGGCACGGTGTTGGCGGGATTGATGAAGCGGATTGATCGTAATGTGACCGTGTACAGCGTAAGAGATTCCGATTCGCTTGAAAAAACGGTTGCTGGCCTATCGGGAACGGAAGCCTCTTCGTAGCAAGATGAGGCAATACACAGAGTTGGAGTGATCCGAATGAAATTGGAAGGCAAGGTCGCACTGATCACCGGCGCAGGCAGGGGTGGACGCGGCATAGGCAGGTCCATAGCCATGGCTCTTGCGCAGGAAGGCGCGGATATAGTCATCACCGACTACATCCCGGAGAACGCCGACGCTGTCGCCATGGAAGTCCAAGCATCGGGACGACGAGCTTTGGCGGTTCAAGGAAACGTGGCGGTCTGGGAGGACGTGGAAAAAATATTCTCAAAAGCGACGGAGACCTTTGGAACCGTGGATATCCTCGTAAACAATGCGGGTATAACCAGGGACAACCTGATTTTGCGAATGAGCGAGGAGGATTGGGATGCCGTCGTGGATATCAATCTTAAAGGCACTTTCCTATGCACCAAGGCGGCGGCGAAAATCTTTCTCAAACGCAAATCCGGGAAAATTGTGAACGTCGCATCCGTAATGGGCATAGTGGGAAACGCCGGTCAGGCTAATTACTCCGCTTCGAAAGGAGGAATCATCGCTTTGACCAAGACTACCGCCAAGGAGTTGGGCTCGCGGGGAATTACGGTGAACGCGGTGGCGCCGGGCTTTATTCAAACCGTTATGACGGATCAGCTTTCGGATGAGTTGCGGGAGCAGATGAAGAAGCAGGTTCCCCTGGCAAGGCTGGGAACGCCGGAGGATGTGGCTAGGGTTGTGCTTTTCCTATGCACCAACGATTCCGATTATGTTACGGGACAGGTTATTTCCATTGATGGCGGTCTTTTCATGTAAGGTCCGCAAGGACGAAATCATTTAATACGAGGTAATCGCAAAATTCCGTCAACCTCTCCTCGTTGGGAGCGATCCTTTTGGAGAGAGTTTGAAAGTTTTCCTGCAATTACCTGATCTATTCACCTAGGGAGGATACGATGACGACGTTTGAACGTGTACGCAAAGTGATTATGGAGCAGTTGGATGTGACCGAGAACCAGGTTACGGAAGATGCTTCTTTTCAGGAGGATCTCGCTGCGGATTCACTTGATATTGTCGAGTTGGTGATGGCGCTTGAGGAGGAGTTCGATATTGAGATCCCCGATCATGAAGCCGAAAAGATCCTGAACGTCAAGGACGCCGTTGATTATATAGACAAACATATTCACGAGTAATATCCTTATTTCAGGCGAAGGGGATTGACAGTGCGTTGAGGCGCCCATCAATCTCAATCATTTGCGACGGCTTACGTCAATCCTTTGCCTGATTATTATCCATTGAGGCTGTTATATGACCATGAAGCGAGAATTGCCGGACTCTGAGCGCGTAGTGATAACCGGGTTAGGTGCGATAACCTCTCTTGGGTTGACTGTGGACACCTTGTGGGAGAATATCATCGCGGGCAAATCGGGTATCGTTCCCATTACGAGCTTCGATGTGAGTGCATATGAATCTCGAATTGCCGCGGAGATTCGTGACTTCAATCCTGCGGACTATATGGAGCGCAAGGAAGCGAGACACATGGACCGCTTCTGCCAGTTCGCCGTTGCCGCCAGTCGGCAGGCGGCGGAAGACGCCAAACTCGTCATCACGCCGGACATTGCGGATCGAGTGGGTGTGTTGATCGGATCCGGAATCGGAGGGATTCTGACAATCGAGGATCAATATCGCGTTCTTTGGGAGAAGGGACCGAGTCGAATCAGCCCGTTTTTCATTCCCATGCTGATTTCAGACATGGGATCGGGACAGGTGAGCATTCAACTAGGCGCCAAGGGTCCGAACACCTCAGTGGTGACCGCCTGCGCCACAGGCACGCATGCCATAGGTGACGCCTATCATATCATCCGTCGGGGTGATGCGGATGTGATGATAGCCGGAGGGGCGGAGGCTCCGATATCTCAGATGGGGCTTGGAGGATTCTGCGCGGCTCGGGCTGTATCCACGCGCAATGATGATCCGGAACACGCAAGCAGACCATTTGACGCGACGAGAGACGGATTCGTCATGGGGGAAGGATCCGGCATCGTCATATTGGAGCGTTTGGATTTCGCAAAATCTCGCAACGCGCGGATCTATGCGGAGGTGGCTGGGTATGGGATGAGCGGTGACGCCTACCATATCACCCAGCCGGCTCCCGAGGGCGAAGGAGCGGTGCGATCCATGAGGAACGCCTTGGCAAGCGCGAATCTTTCCACCGAGGAGGTGGATTACATCAATGCGCACGGCACCTCCACCATTCCGAATGATAAGCTGGAAACGGCGGCAATCAAGCGATTGTTCGGAGATCGGGCATATAAAATCGCTGTTAGCTCCACTAAGTCCATGACAGGACATTTGCTAGGAGCCGCCGGGGCGGTTGAAACCATTATCAGTGTCCTTGCGATCAAAAACGGCATCGCTCCGCCAACCATGAATTACTCGGAACCCGATCCGGATTGCGACTTGGATTACGTACCAAATGCGGCTCGGAAAATGCCCATACGAACCGCCATGTCAAACTCCTTTGGTTTTGGAGGTCATAACGCAACGCTCGTTTTCATGAAACCGGAGTGATTGGCGTCGCCGCAATTCACCAAAGGAACCCTTGTACTCATTATCGTGGAACGTTGAATTTATCACGCGCATTCATTTGCGCCTTTCTCAACGAAAGGAGATGTGATATGTACTGCGGTTTTTGTGGCGCCCAAATTCCCGATGACGCTAAAGTGTGTCCTTTTTGCACCTCCGCCGTAACAGACGGTTCGCAATCGAAAACTTCCGCGCCTCTTCAGAATGAGCCAGGTTTAATGGGGGGGCAGCCCAAGGAGCCGGGACTGTCCTCAACTCCCCCCGTCGCTTCTCAAGATGCCGCTTCCAATAATTATGTTTGTCAGGTTTGCGGCTATGTGCTTGGATCGATGGATAATGTGTGCCCTCGATGCAAGACCCCCAGAGGAATGCGCGTGGATGTCAGCGCGGCAATGCCCGGTTCCTACACCTACGCACAAGGATATGAATTCATCAACACCTCGGGTATGCACGGCGATGTGCCACAGGAAGTGAAGGGCGGGTGGAACTGGGGGGCGTTCTATTTCAACTGGATTTGGGGAATTGTCCATAAGACTTGGATAACCTTAATCATAATAGGGTTGAGCATTATTAATTTTATTCTGGGGATGTTTCTTTCTCCGCAAAGCTTCGTATCGACAATGCCCGGGACAGCCGGCTCTCCGTTCGGGGCGCCACGGTCCACCTCTCCGGGAATGTTGATTTTGAATAGCGTTTTCGGATTGATTTATTTAGCATTAACCATTTGGTTCGGTCTGAAGGGAAATGAATGGGCTTGGCAAAACAGACGCTTTGAAAGCATCGCTCAGTTCAAAAAGGTGCAGAGAATTTGGGCGTACTGGGCTTTGGGGTTCTTCCTTGCAGGCGTGGTAGGATGGATATTGATAGTTGGTGCGTTGGGGCTGTTAGCCGCCGCCAATATGTCCCAAGGCGGACTCAGGTGAGGTCTTCAAAGATGTGACCGAGGGGTATGGGGATAATAACCGATGTTGTATGATCCAATGGTCGAATCGCTTCAGCAAAGAATTGGGGTGAAGTTTCGCGATGCGGATCTCTTGCGTAAGGCGCTGAGGCATCGTTCCGCCGACCCGGATCATCCCGATAACAACTACGAACGTTTGGAGTTTCTCGGCGACGGCATTCTCGGAATGACGATTTGTCAGTATCTCTATTCCCATTATCCGGATAAAAACGAAGGGAATCTCGCGATTGCCAAATCATATCTCGCCAGCGACCGAGTGTTTACCGCAATCGCATTGGAGTTGGGCTTGGATGAATTCATCGAACTTGGTGAATTGGAAGCCATATCCAGCGGAAGAGCGCGCAAGCGAATTCTGGAGGATGTATTCGAGGCGCTGATAGCGGCTATCTATTTGGATCAGGGGCTGCGCAAGGCGCAGCAGGTCGCAAGGAAATGGCTAAAGCCATACTTCAAAGAGGTGAGGACGACTGCGTACAGGCGCGATTATAAGTCCATGCTTCAGGAGAGCACGCAGAAGACTCATCACAAGGCCCCTCGCTATCAAATCACGCAGGAAACCGGGGCGGAGCACGATAAAACCTTCTACGCTCAAGTTCTCCTTGGGAATAAAATATTGGGACATGGGGTTGGGAAGAGTAAAAAGGAGGCGGAGCAAGAAGCGGCCAGCGAGGCTCTTCGGATTATTGACATGGAGCTTTCGGAGGGAGAGTGATTGACCATGGAAGATATCGCGATTGGAATCATAGGGGGGAGCGGCTTCTATAGCCTGCTTGATAATGTGGAGGAGCGAAAAGTGGATACGCCCTATGGCGATCCAAGCGACAGCCTTTTCATTGCGGATTTGGGAGATCGCAAAGTGGCGTTTCTGCCTCGACATGGCAGGAACCACACGATTCCCCCCCATAAAGTGAATTATCGAGCGAACATCTGGGCTCTCAAACATCTCGGCGTGAAATACCTGATCAGTCCCGGAGCTGCGGGAAGTCTGCAACCGCATATTCATCCCGGTGATTTCGTGGTGTGCGATCAGTTCGTGGACAGAACGCGGGGACGATTGGACACCTTCTATGAGGGCCCCGATGTCTACCATGTCAGCCCTGCGGACACCTACTGCCCCCATCTGCGTAAGCTGGCGATAGAGGTGATCCGTGAACAGGATATCCACGTTCATGAAAAAGGCACGGTTGTGGTGATCAACGGCCCTCGCTTTTCCACCAAGGCGGAGAGCAAATGGTTCGCCGAGCAAGGATGGGAGGTGATCAGCATGACGCAATATCCTGAGGCGTATCTTGCGTTGGAAATGGAAATGGCGGTGGTGAATATCTCCTTAATTACCGATTATGATTGCGGGTTGCATTCCGAAGGTAAAATTAAACCGGTGACAGCCGAGGAGGTCTTCGCCGTTTTCAAAAAGAATTCTGAGCGAATAAGGGAAGTGGTTTTGGCAATGGCTTCTCGGATTCCATTGGATTTGGATAGTCCTTGCCACCATTCTCTAAAGTATGCCAAAGTGTGATGTCGCGGATGACTCAAGAGAGAATGAGGATAGTAAATGCGAGGTCCGGATAAAGTTATACAGACAGTTTCTTGGAAGAACGGACGAGTGCAGCTAATTGATCAAACCGCCCTTCCGGAGCGTTTATCCTATGTGGAACTGACAGACTGGCGGGAAGTGGCTCAGTCAATTCGCACCATGGTGGTGAGGGGGGCTCCAGCCATCGGTTGCACCGCCGCCTTGGGGATCGCACTTGCGGCAAGAGGTATTATCGCACAGAATCGAGAAGCGTTTACGAAAAGAATAGCGGAAATCGCCGACACCTTTCGAGCGGCGCGCCCCACTGCTGTGAATCTTTTTTGGGCGATTGATCGGATGATGAACGTCATCGAGAAAACCGATGGCAACGTGGTGGATATCAAGGACGCCCTTATCACCGAAGCGTTGGAACTCTTGGGGGAGGATATCGAATGCAATAGAGCCATTGGGCGATACGGTGCGACTTTGCTGAAAGATGGAGATTTCGTCCTGACTCATTGCAACGCAGGCGCTTTGGCAACCGTGGGATATGGAACCGCACTCGGCGTGATCCGTTCCGCCGTGGAGGAAGGCAAACATATACATGTGTACGCGGATGAAACGCGCCCGAGATTTCAAGGCATGAAATTGACCGCATGGGAGTTGCAACAGGATAACATTCCGGTGACGGTCATCGCGGACAACATGGCGGCGTCGCTGATGAAAGATTCGAAGATCGCCGCAGTCATCGTGGGAGCGGACAGAATAGCCAGAAACGGTGACACCGCGAATAAGATAGGAACTTATAATGTGGCGGTGATCGCCAATTATCATCAAATCCCGTTTTACGTCGCCGCACCGTTTTCGACCATTGACCTCTCTCTTCCCACTGGAAGTCAGATCCCCATCGAGGAGCGTGAGCCCGTCGAAATGACGCACGTGGAGGGGATTCGTATTGCGCCTGAAGGCGTTCAGGTGCTGAACCCCGCCTTCGACGTGACTCCTGCGGACTTGATCACGGCGATCATCACGGAACGCGGGGTGGTGAAGCCCCCCTTCGACGAGGCGTTTGAAAAAATGAGAGCTCATGAAGCCGTTGAAGCTTAGAGTAAGCAATTCTTTTTTATGGAGGATGGCATGCCCCATCTGATCGCTGATACTCTCATAAGGGATATACCGGACTTTCCACAACCCGGCATTCTTTTTAGGGATATCACACCTGTTTTGGCGAACCCGAAAGCGGTTGCGGAAATCATCGAACAGTTCGCGAATTTCGCATCCTTACGCAAACCTGACGTCGTGGTGGGCATCGAATCAAGAGGATTTATCTTCGGGATGCCCCTGGCGATGCATTTGAACCTTCCATTTGTTCCTGTTCGCAAGGCGGGGAAACTGCCGTGGAAGTGCATTAAAGAGGAGTACGCGCTTGAATATGGCGTTAACTCCATGGAAATGCATTCCGACGCCATTGAGCCAGGGCAACAAGCATTGATCGTGGATGACCTCCTAGCCACGGGCGGCACGGCGGCGGCCGCAAGCAGACTGGTGAAACGATTGGGAGGGCGCGTGGTAGGTTGCTGTTTTCTGATTGAGTTGAAGGATCTGAAAGGTCGCGATCGCTTGAGCGACCTTGACGTGCAAACATTGATTGCGTATTAAACGAAGACATGACTTCGCAAAATCCCACGTGGCTGTTCATCCTGACACCAAGAGTGAGGCAATGCGTTTTTTTGCTCTGCGAATTATTTCTCTTTCTTCGCCAATCCAGATGAGATTGTTTTTACAGCGCTCCATATGCGTTTTTATCCGCCCGAGGGGATATCCGTGTTAGAGAGACTATTTCATTTCAAGGAGAATCACACCAACCTCCGTACAGAGATCATAGCGGGTTTCACCACTTTCATGACAATGGCGTATATCATCGCGGTGAACCCTTTGATCCTTGCAGGGACGCCGGGGCACGAAGGCCCGTTAGGCTCTAAAATGTTCGCCGCCACCGTCGCCGCCACCTGTCTTGGCGCTGCGATTCCCACCCTGCTGATGGGTTTATGGTCCAACTACCCTCTCGCCTTGGCGAGCGGCATGGGGCTCAACGCCGCTTTGGTGGCGGCGGTGGGGAGCCAGCAGGGCGTCACCTGGCAGGTGATGATGGGGGTGATCTTCGTGGAGGGGGCGATCATCACTATTCTTGTGCTTACACGCATGCGCGAATGGGTGATGAACGCCATCCCAATGGATTTGAAACGAGCTCTTGGAGTGGGCATTGGTCTGTTTATCGCATTGCTCGGTCTTCATGGCGGGCATTTGATGAATACCACTCATCCCCTTCCGGGCGACCCGCTAACCACCCCTCCGACCGGTAATTTCCATAACCCTGCAACATTGCTCGCCACATTCGGAATCCTAATAAGCGTTTGGTTGGTGGCGAGACGAACCAAAGGGGCTTTGCTGATAGGCATTATTCTCACTACTATTGTGGCGATTTTCTTCCATCTTTCTCAAATGCCTCATGAGATCCTGGAGATGCCTCAATTCACCACTTTCGCCCATTTGGATATCCTAGGGGCTTTGCAACCAGGGCTTTTGGCTTTAGTGTTCGCGTTCCTGATAACCGATTTTTTTGATACGATGGGAACCGTCATCGCCGTCGGGGAGCAAGCCGGACAGTTGGATTCGGAAGGGCGACTTCCGAGATTGAACCGTGTGTTGCTCGTGGATTCGCTAGCCGCCATGTGGGGCGGCATTTGTTCGGCATCCTCCGTGACCACATACATCGAGAGCGCGTCGGGTGTGGGGGAGGGAGGCAGAACGGGTATGACGAGCGTGGTCGTCGGCTTGCTTTTTCTGTTGGCGATGTTTTTCGCGCCGATTATCGGCGTTATCCCTCCTGAAGCGACCTCCGCCGCATTGATCATCGTCGGTTTCCTTATGATGAAAGTGGTGAAGGATATTAATTTTGAGGATTACAGTTCGGCGATTCCCGCTTTCCTGGTGATGTTGGTGATTCCGCTCACCATGAGCATATCCCGGGGGATCGGGGTCGGATTCATCTGTTATGTTTTCGTAAAGTGCTTATCCGGTAAAATCAAGGAGATACCCGTTGTACTGTGGGTTCTGGCATTTCTTTTCGCCTTGAGTTTTTACCTCGAAAAAGCTCCGAGATAGTTTTAAGAAAGGTTCGTATGACGAACACGCACACTTGGGATTCCGAATCCTATGATAAGTACTTTTCCTATGTTTGGAAAATGGCGGAAAGCGTTCTGGCGTTATTGAACCCCCAGACGTCCGAAACAATCCTAGACATAGGTTGCGGCACGGGGCATCTCACCAAACGAATCGGGGACTCGGGAGCAAGGGTTATCGGGATGGATAGCTCCTCCGAGATGCTGGTCAAGGCGCGAAACGCCTATTCGGATATGACTTTCATCCAGGCGGACGCCCAAAATTTCATACTTGACGAGCGTTTTGATGCCGTGTTCTCCAACGCAGCTCTACATTGGATGAAAAACGCCGAAGGGGTGGTTAAAAGCGTCGCGAACGTGTTGAAGCCTGGCGGAAGGTTCGTGGCGGAGTTTGCAGGAAAAGGGAATGTAGGCAAAATATTAGATCAGCTTGACCGAAGTTTGGAGACGATCGGTCGGCGTATCGAGCCGGAGTTGAATCCGCGTTTTACTCCGACACTTGCGGATTACGCCTCGCTTCTGCAAAAGCATGGACTGGAGACCGTTTACGCTACAATGACGGATCGTCCCACATCCTTGGAAGGGGGGGAACTCGGTTTGAGAATGTGGCTGGATCAATTTGCGAATGCCTATTTTGCGGATATTGATCCTGCGGAGAAGGAAACGGTCTATCGGAATATCGAGGATGAATTGCGTCGGCATCTCTTCCATGATGGCGTTTGGATCGCGGATTACCGTCGTTTGATGTTCAAAGCGATAAAAACATTGTAAAAAAAACCGCCATGTTTGATGACGGGAAATATGAGAAGGCAAACCGTATGGAACCCCTTTTAGCGGGTGAGACGCCTTTTCCGGATTAGCAACATCAAGCCAGGTATGCCTGATCCTATAAGCATGCCAATGGTTCCCGGTTCAGGCACTTGCGAGTAGGTCTGGTCCACAAAAGAGAGTGTTGGTTCCAACCCTGAATTACGAAACATCATATCCTTTTTGACACTTAACTGATAGATAGGGGCAAAATAGATATGATCGTCTGAAACGGAGTTGTGAGTGGTTCCCTGTCCGGGAACATATGAAGCTGAATCATGTATGTTCAGTTTCCCCACCACCGTATTGTTGCTTGGATTGATCAGGGATTCAGTGATGCTCATCAGTCCTGTGCCTGGGGTGTTCCCAGCACCGCCCACCACGTCCGGATTGCCGTAGAGTTCCGCATCGATAATTGGGTTGCCCGATGAAGTCACTGTGTAGCTTAACAGTCCGTCCAAAGTGGTGTTGGGGGTGGGATTGCTCCATGCAGCTTGAAATTCCAAGCCGTAAACCATGGGGCGCGGATTGATGGTAAGAACGCTAATTGCGGATGGATCGACGAGACCTCCGCTTGCGGAAGTGTAGTTAAAGTTCGAAAATGTTTTATCTCCAATTACCAGCGAGGCGTTGTTGGCGATGAGATCCGACAACAGCGCCGCTTTCGCCTGTGAAAGCGTAAGCAGGAACAACAAAGCCACAAGACCAGCGATACTCCATGTATATCGTTTCATCGTGAAACACTCCTTCCAGGGAGAATGGATAGTTGATTATGATCCACCTAATTGCGGATCATAGAGTGACGGTTTGTTTCATTGCCTCTCTTACGGTTGCCTTCTCAAAAAAGCATTCATTTGTTAATGTTGCAAGAAACATGCCAAACTTTCATGTATGGAATTGCCGCATAGACGCTTTATGGCTTCACGGTTTTACTTTCGCCGAACTCCAATGGCGTTTCGAGCCGTCCTAGAATCGCCAGCCGTAAAGTCAGCGATTCCCCCGCCTGGACGTTGATTCTGATCATCGGAAACACGTAGTTTTGATAACGGCCCACATCCTTGCGAATCGGAACGAGATCGAGGATTTTCCCCCCGCTTTTTATTAGCAAGACCACCCGCCCTTTTCCTTCCGATGAGAGCCATTCCGCCTCTCCGGTATTCCCGATGGATACATGAAGCGCTAACAACCCTCCCGCATGTTTGGTCCGCACGTAATTAAATTCCGAATTTGCGTATTTCAATGGGTTTTTTCCATCCGCAGGAATATTCCCAACGGATACCAGCGGCATGTTGGCCGTCGTTTTGCCAGTGCCAGCGGTGACGAAGACAGGAAACTTTCCTTCGAGGCGAAGCTTTAGGTACGGTTTCTGATCGTTTTCCCATATGCCCGGGAACCCCATGGAAGTGGCGTCTTCGTCGATGGTGTAATCAACCAGAGAGGCTTGATCCGGAGGAGCGATATCCTGTACATTCTGAGCGAATTTTTTCAACTCCAGCGCCGAGGGACGAGGTTTGCCGTCAGGCGAGAAGATGCCGAAATCGCTGTTTTCGTTGATCCTTAATCCGCCTGGGAACCACCAGCATGCGGCTCCGTTCGCCTTGGACGCCAAAACCATGCGATAGAATAGCCGATAATAGTCCCCTTGAGCGATCAAATTCGCAGCCTCGTCGCCTGGGTAGATGCTCTTGCCGAACTCCGCCCAGTAGACAGGCTTGCCATTCCCAGCCCATCGGGCATAGGCGACGGTCAATCCTCCGGCGCCAAGGAAATTATCCCAGGAGCCGTTCAATGCATATCCTTCGGGCGAGATGAAATCCAGGCTCTTCGCTCCCGCCACAAGATCGAAAGGCATGCGATTTTCCGCCCAAATGCTTCCATTGCCTCCATAACCGCTTCTGGCGCCGATTAAATGAAACGGGTCGACGGACTTGATTGCTTGGCGTACTTTCAAATATCCCTGGCTTATGACGTCATCGATAAATCGACGATAAGCGCAGACCATCACTCGCCATGGTCCGTTGTGCGTTATTTGATTATCCTCGGGATTGGTTATGACTCCGTTCTTCATCGGGACGGGGTAATCCCATTCCTTTTCAGCATTTTCAACGGACCTGTACTGTTCTTTTATCCATTGAGCCCACTTTCCATCCAGAAACTCTCTTTCCTGATGATTCCCCACGACCGGTTCCCACGCCACATCGTAGGCGAACACTGTCGGGTTGTGCGCCAATCGCGCCGCGCGGATCAGGCTGATTAGCTTTTGAGGATCGGAATGAAGCGGGTTTCCTCCGTCGATGAATACATTGGCGTGGATTCCGTGCTCTTTACAGCGATACAGCGCATCGATCAGGGAGGGGGCTTGATCCGTCTTCAGATACATGATGCAGACCTCGTTCACGCCAATGGCTTGAAGCCGCTTCATGTCTCGTTCCACCAATCCGGGATCGTATTGGTTGGGTGAAAGCCAATGCGCCACGTATTGATTGGCATCCTGCCCCGACGACCATAAGGGCCAGTAATTCACGCCTGCGGGATGCCATGGTTTCCCATCAAATATAAACTGACCGTCATGCACCGTTATTGGGTTGACAGGACCATCAGCCGTCACATCCACGGTGAACTGATTATGAATCTCATCCAACAATGCATGTGATGCCACGTCTGTTATATTCGCCACGTAATGCCAATTTCCGGATGAGAGACGTGGCATTGTTATTGTCACATCTTCGCCGGCATTTGGTGGAAGGTTCATCGTGACGCGGCGTTTTATCTCCGTGTGTTTGTCCTCTTTGGTTCGAAAGGCGATCACTTCGCACACAATATGTTTGGCGGTGTCACCCGAGTTAATCGGATGCATGATAAACCGAATCGGGTCTCCGGGAAGGAACGAGAACATGCTCGGTCCAGCCCATCCCAGATAAATAGGTTGGAGGATCGAATCCACATATTTACGGATGAACTGAGGCTTTCGACAATACCCCCACATGCTTCCCGAATCGGGGGGGCTATAGGAACGATAAATCCACCCTGTGGGAGTGCGGCTGGATAACCTGCCGTACGGTTGCACCGAGGAGCCTCCGCGATAGCGTAGGATGGGAAGCCAGTTTTCAGAATTTTCCGACACCCTTTTATACCATGGGGAGAGCGATTCCAAGACGGGCGGTTGCGCAGCGAGCAATGAGATAGGGGCTTTAACGAATTCCAGTTTGGCGATTTCAAATTCCTTCTCGCCCGCAGGCATGGGAGTGTGGGATTGATCGATGCCGATGGTGAAATGTGCGGCGTTTTCGGTATGAAAATAGTCCCCGTTCCCTCCGCGATTCGCAGGGCTTCCATCCCTCCAAAATTTGAAATCGGTGGAGAGAACCAGGCGCTTTTGCCATTTGTTTGTGAGAGGCACGGCGGCGATCCAACGCGACCCATCCTTTTCACGCCACTCCAGCGTCATGCCTGTTGTATGAGAATCACCCTTGGCGTAGAGCGTGATCGCATTTGCTCCGGTCGGAAACGGACTGGCATCGAATTCAGGAAGGGTGAAATTATCCCATTGACTAAAGTTAGAGAAATGAAATCGCAGGCTGGGACCATAGGGGCTTGTCGACTTGCTAACGGTGGAGACTGTGCCAGGGTCGCCCGATGAGCGGGACCAATCGTTGATGGGGAACCGGGTGATATCCAGGGAGCCCATGGAGGAAAGATCGCGTGCCAACGCCTCCTTTGATCCCCACCGCCCGTCGAAGTCATAGACCAAATGGTCGAAAGGAAGACCGCCCACGCAGAGCAGCTTTCCTTTGTCACCGAGATACTTTTCCAGCGAGGGAAGCGCGTTCACGGGGAAGATGTCAGAGTGGGGGAGGATCAAGAGGTCGTAATTTTGCGGCGTAAGGACGTTCTCATCCGCCAACTGTTCGCCGGTGATGATGGAGACCTCGTAATGCGCGTTTTGCAGTATGGAGGCGATCTGTTTGGACGCCCCGGAGTCGGTGAGTGGCTGCAGCGGTCCGAGAATCGCGATGCGCGGGGACGCCATGCACGCTTGAGTGTACAGCGCGAGAAAGAGTATTCCGGTGATGAGTTTGCGCATTTGGCAAGCACTCCTTTGTGTCCGTGGAATTCGTACAGGGTTTGGGTTGCCGATCGTCCGATAGGTGCGAGGCGATCCCATATATTTTACTTCACCTTGAGGCATAACCAAAACTCCGCATAGCTGCTCCTTCATCCGAAATCCGACATTGTGTCACACTGCTTCAAATTCCAATTTCGCAATCCCAAATTCATTATTTTCAACCCGAGGGTTTTGCAAATGTAGCAAGGTAATTCCATTACCGCGCGGACGGGCCATCACGGGATGTAATTTATTCATATTATTCCCCTTCGGGGATTCCGCATCCCGCAACTCTTGTATGCAGGCATGGTCATTTTATCAATGAATATGTGGATGATGCTGCGACGATATAATTTAGAATTTAAATGATTTTAAAACAAATGGAATCAATTTAACTACTTCAACAAGAGATTTAAAGTAGTTAAAAAGGAGCATTACGCAACAGCAAAAAATATAAATTAAAAAAATGAATACAAGCCACCTGCGGATATCAATCATTATCCATCGTACCAAAACGATAAAATATTTAATTATTAAATCGAATTTGTTTTTTGGCGTCCATATGCCATTATGATATATTGGGTAGAGCATATTTTGAGCACGTTTATATCCCTGCTCTGCGGATTTGCGGTACCAATGCATGGCTTTGATATAGTTCAAGAAAACACCTCTGCTTAGCCGGTAAAGCTCAGCCAGATTGAATTGAGCGTATTTTTCGCCATTTTTCGCCGCCAAATGATACCATTTCGCCGCTTTCCTATAGTTTTGTTTGACCCCTTTGCCTTGTGCGTAAAGTATCCCAAGATGATTTTGCGCTGAGGAGCACCCTTGATCCGCAGCTTTGGAGTACCATTTCAACGCTTCGAGATAATTTCCATCGATCTTTGAGTATATTTCCCCTAAATAGTTTTGAGCTTCGGAATAGCCTCGTTCCGCAGCCTTTAAAAAATATTTCAAAGCTTTTGCATGGTCTTTAGGGGCATGTTTACCATAATAATATACCTTGCCCAACATGATTTGCGCTTCGGAGATGTTTTGTTCATCCGCTTTTTCGAATAAATTTAAAGCCTTTTCAATATCCTGCGGAACTCCCTGACCATTTAAATATAACACCCCAAGATTGTTTAGCGCTTCGGGGACTCCATTCTCCGCCGCTTCGTGATACCATTTCGTTGCCTCGCCAATGTCTTGGGAAACCCCATTGCCTTGATGATACATTATGGCGATATTGTATTGCGCATAAGCGACTCCTCGCTCCGCCGCTTGAAGAAAATAGGATGCGGCTCTATCCAAGTCCTTGGTTATGCCGTGATTTCCGAGATGCAGAATGCCTAGGTTGTATTGTGCTACGGAGTCTCCTTGATCCGCCGCTAGTTTATACCACCGAATAGCCTCCTCAATATCCTGGCTCACTCCTTGTCCTTTGGAATACATATCCCCAAGAAGGCATTGTGCGTCGGGATGCCCCTTATCCGCCGCTTCGCGCATCCATTTTAACGCTGCGTCATTATCTTGCTTAACACCTAGTCCACTTCGATACAGACCAGCTAGGGTCGCTTGTGCGTCGGGATCGCCCTGTTCGGAGGCCTTGATGATCCATTCCACCGCAAGCTGATCATTTTGCGACCCCCCGACACCGTTTTTGTATAACAAAGCCATGGCATAGGATGCTCTGGCATATCCCTGGTCCGCCGCTTTCCGATACCAGATCGCCGCTTCCGAGAAATCCTGAATAACTCCGTTACCGGATTCATATAGCTCTCCAAGAAAACATTGCGCCTCCGCGTAACCTTGCTCGGCGGATTTACGACACCAATTAGCGGCCGCTTTAAAATCCTGGAGAACGCCCTGACCAAGGAAATAAATCCTACATAAATTGTATTGCGCCTGGGGGTGTCCCTGCTCCGCCGCCATCTTGCACCAATACGCCATCTTGAAATAATCCTGCGGAACGCCCGAGCCAAGTTGATATAAAAGCCCCAGATTGTTTTGAGCATCGGCAAGCCCTTGTTCCGCCGCCTTGCGATACCAAGACGCAGCCACCGTATCGTTTCGCTCAACTCCTTCCCCTGAATGATATATGTGACCCATTACGAGTTGAGCCTGTGGATATTCTCGTTCCGCCGCCTTGCGGCACCAATAAAGAGCTTCGGAATCATTCTGAGGAACGCCTTGTCCGTAGTGATAGTGACAAGCGAGGTTGTATTGGGCGTTTAAATTGTTTTGTTCGGCAGCTTTACTGAACCACTTCACCGCCTCGAAAAAGTCTTGAGGCACATGTCTTCCCGTTAAGTACATATCCCCCATTTCGAATTGCGCTTCGGCGTCGCCATTCTCAGCGCGGAACCTGATGCTTTCAATATCCTCCATGTCGAATTTCCCGCCTTCCGCATGGTAGTTAAGGTTTAACGGATCATCATCAGTCTATTGCGTTATATCATAGCATCCATGCTTGAACAATCCAATTGATAGTATTCCTCATGATGTTATTCATATGAATCAACTTCGGAAAATGACACATCCCGCAACCCGCGAGTTTTAATTCTTAATTCGCATTATCGCCTCCGCCGCCTCCTGCGCCTCCTGCACGGTGATGGCGTCCAACGCCGCCCGCATATCGGATGGCTTGCGGGAGAAGGAAGGGTCTCCATGCGTTAACGTTTTGTGTTTTGGAGAGTCATATCCCCACCGTTTGGCTTTCGCAGGGGTGAATATCCCCACCGTTGGCGTTCCGAGAGCCACAGCCGCGTGCAGCATCCCTCCGTCATTGCCTATCCATAAATCGCAGGCGGCGATCAATCCCAACGCTTGCCGGATATTCGTTTTCCCCGCGAAGGAGACGCACGGTTTGCGCATCATGATCTCCACGGCATGCGCCGACGGAACCTCCTCGGGGCTTCCCATCAAAATGATTCTCGCCTTCTTATTTTCAATCAGCCAATCCCCCACTCGCGCGTATTTATAAGCGCCCCATTCGCGAATCTCAGGATCGTGCGCTCCGGAATGAATCGCCACGATCGGGCGTGTTCCGGGTGACATCCCCACGGAGTTCAATCTACGGATCGCCTCCTCCCTTTCGGTGTCTGACAACCAGAGTTCCGGCATGTTCATGTCGTTTTGAGAATTTATTCCAAGGAGCGACAGGAGAGAGTCTCTTTCAGGTATGTTCCAATTGTATGGGATGCGATGCGTGAGCAACGCCCCTCGATGCTCCGTGTCGAATCCAACTCTTACGGGCACGCCCGCAATTTTGGCTATGAATGCGGAACGAAACGATCGATCTAGTAGATATGCGATGTCGAAATGAGCGCTTTTGAGTTTTGAGGCAAGTTTCAAGGAGGCTCCGAGACCTTTGGTTTCGCTCTTCGCCAAAGCGATGTACTTGGACACATACGGGCATCCTTGCAAAAGCACGGGAATCATCTCGCCGCTTAACAGGGTGACTTCCGCTCCCGTGAGATATCCGTTAAGGGCTCGAAGAAATGGGGTGGCTACGATAGTATCCCCCATGTACCCCGCTTTGGTAAGGACAAGCGCTTTTTGTATTTTGGATTTGTCGTAGTCCTTGCTCATAGACCTTCGATACCTTTACCCTCCAACAGTTTGATCGCTTTATCGACCACCTCGTCGACGGTAATGGCGGCGATACATGCGGGAGGAGGGGAGAGGCATTTCTGCTTGCTATTAATCGGAGCCGTTTCATGAAATCTCCGGCATGCCTCCTTGCACATCTCTCGATGATGTATTACATTTTGAGATTGTCCGTAAGGCGCCAGTCTATCCGGATTGCTTCTGCCAAACAACGAAATGACCGGTGTCTCCAATGCCGCCGCCACGTGTGCGGAGCCTGTATCCCCGCAAAGATGGAGAGCGCAATGCTTCAATATCGCCATCATTTGCTTCAAATTCGTCTTTCCCACCACGCTTGAGGGATTCCATTTTGTGCGGGAGAGGATGCTCTTCTCCTCCTCGACATCCCCATGCCCACCGATGAGAACAATCTGCAGACCCGTTTTGGAGGTGAAAGCGTCGATGAACGCGGAGAATTTTTCCCCACCCCAACCCTTGTTGCCACCTCCTCCTGAAGAGGGGTTGATCACAAGATACGGATGATTTAAATCCAACCCCGCGCGCTCCAGCAAATCCAGAGCGCTTTTTTCTTCTTCAGGGGGTATGCATAGCGGAAATTGTATTTTTGTATTATTTGCTCCGAGATATCTCGCCACATCCATGAACTGGTCCACAATGTGCACGCTTTCGGGGTGTCTCGGAATGCGTTGGACAAGAAAAGGCGCCAGCTCGCGCAGCCAATCATATCCATATCGGAATTTCGCACCGGACGCCCATGCGATCAAAGCGCTCTTGCTTAGCCCTTGTAAGTCGATGGCGACGTCAAAACGTCGCGCTCTCAATTCCTTTCGTATGTCCGTGAATAGCCATGCTGATCTCATGCTCATTCTGTTCTTACGCCAATCGGCGGGAAGAGTGATCACCTCCTCCAGATAAGGATTGCCTTGGACTATGGGAGCCGCCATCTGCTCCACCACCCAGCTTATTTTGAGATGAGGATAGGTTTCCTTCAGCGCCGCGCTCACCGGCAAGGCGTGGACGACATCGCCGATGGAACTTAGTTTGACGATTAAAAGGTGCCGCACCTTGAACATATCCGGCGGGTTCCGCAAGTTTTGGTTTGTCATGGATACGCTCATTTCGCGGCTTCGTTCGTCGGAGTAACCTCGATATTCGAGGATTTCCACCGGTTATGGAACCACAGCCATTGCTCGGGATGCTCTCGTATCATCTCCTCCAGTTTCGCGTTGATCACCGTGGTGATACGAATGATATCCGCCTTCTCGTCTCCGGTGGATTCCGGAAGAAGCGTGCCATAGGATTGGAAGCGATAATACCCCGGCTTTGTGCGAAATCCGGCGAAAAAGAGTATTGGAGCGGACATCTTCAAGGATATTCGCGCCGGTCCGTCCGCCGTACCGGTCATGTGTCCAAAAAAGGGAACAAATACGTCCGAGGCGTTCTGATCGCAAATGATCGCAATGATCTGGTTCCGCTTAAGGGCTTGCAGAATGGACTTGATGGAACCGCGAATTGAGATCGGTGTGATCCCATTTTTTCGACGCAGATCATTCATAATCTCCGTCGTCCCTTGGTCCCTTGCTTCTCGCATCAAGGCGTAAAGATCATGGTGATGCAGTTCGAGCCACTTCGCTCCAAGCTCGAAGTTGCCCAGATGACCGGTCAGCATCAAGCATCCTTTGTTCATCTTCAAAAGGCGAGTGAGGTCGTCGTAAAGTTGCATCTCTATACGCTCTTCCACTTCCGCAGGCGGAATTTGGGAGAATTTGATGCTCTCCACCGGAAACATTCCAAATTGACGAAACGATTCTTTGGCAATGCGTATTTTTTCCTCCTTGGACATCGTATCTCCGTAGGCGATGTCCAAATTCCTCAGAGCGATTTGGTAGCGTTTCTTGGACGTAATACGCATCAGGTTCCCCAGCGCCCTGCCAATGGCGAGACTGGAATCATAGGGGACAAGTCGCAGGATGAACATCAGCCCCCGCAAAAAACCTCTGCCTATCGCCCTCAAGATCGCTTTTCGACGTTCCATGATCCCCGCTTTCCATTCACGGTTTCCCGAATTAGAGCGAAGAAACCGTCCTCGTCATCCAGTATCTGCCTCACAATCAACGCGTAAAACGGAATGGGACGCGAAATCGGCGGAAGCTTGACAGCATCCTTCTCCGATACGACTATCCCCTCAGCGCCATTACTCTCCGCTTCCGCTATCAACTTTTGCAAATCCCCCATCTTTGGCTCTCGATGGTCCGCCAAGCGCAAGGAAGCCTTGATGATCGCACCCTCACGGTTCAGTTGCTCCTCGAAATTATCGGGATTTCCAAGAGCGCAGAAGCTAGCGATACGTCTGCCCGCTAACCATGTGGAGGGGAGCGTGTTGGAACCGTCCAGAGCCCTCAAGCACTCGACCTGATAGCACGATGCGTATATTTTCGAGCGATGAGTAATTCCTATAATTCTTTTTCGAATGCGGTCCAACTCCTCGGAGGGCACCTTGTCTGCGTTTGTTATCACCACGCACTGGGCGCGTCTGAGATGCGACGGTGGTTCTCGAAGCAGACCCGAGGGAAACACGTTTCCGTTCCCGAATGGATTGGTGGCATCCACCAAGGCGATCTCCAAATCCCTGTGTAATTGATAATACTGCATGCCATCGTCCAATACAATCGCTTCGGGGTGAAACTCCTCCCATGCCAACATCCCCGTCCGCCTACGATCCCTTCCCACCAGCACGGGTGTGTTCCAAAGCAACGATGCCAGAAGGTGCGCTTCGTCTCCCGCTTTGCGAGCGTTTAGAAAGATACGCTCCCCATTGGAAACTATCGCGGCGTTGTTCTCATTCTCCCCGAGATATCCTCTGTTGAGCACGCATGTTTTGATCTGGTTGTCGATGAGATATTCGCATATCCGGATGGTCATGGAGGTTTTGCCGGTTCCACCCACGCTGATGTTCCCAACGCTTATTACAGGGCAGGGAAGTCGATACTGTTTTCGCAATCCCATGCGATAAGGCGCCAAATATGTTTTAAGCCCAGCTGCATAGAGATAAGAGAGGGGTTTCAATGCCCCTTTGACAAGGAATGCCTCTATTCCCTTGCGTTCGCCTTTTATGATGGATAGAAGATAGTCTTTCATAGGATTTGTTGAAACGACCGCCTGTATTTCTTCATTGCGGATTCGAATTGGTTTTATCGAGCAGTTCAGCCATTGTTTGCGCGTATATCCTCGACGCTCCCCGGTTTTTTCGGATCAGGGCGGGGCCGTCGGACCTTATGCGTGTTTTTAACTCATTGTCACGAATTATCTGCATGGCTTTCGAAAAGAGTTCATTCGCGTCGCGGACTTCCCAGCCAGTTTGGGATGACTTCATCATCGCCACGATATCTCTGAAGTTCGTCATGTACGGGCCGAAGAGTGTCGGCGTTCCTTGCGCCAAGGGCTGAAGGGGGGATTGTCCACCGCCGGGAGGCAGCATGCTGTTTCCCACAAACGCCACGTCCGCCAGAGCGTACACATTCGCCAGTTCCCCGAAGCTGTTCAGGATAATCTGCTTGGGTGGATGGAGGGTCTCCTTCAATTCGGTTCTCATAACCGGCTCCAATCCTCTCGAACGCATGAAGGCGGCGATCTCCTCCGATCTCTCGATGTGTCTTGGGGCGTGTATGAACACCAAATCCGGAATCTCTTCCAACAACCGTGCGTACGCGTCCAGAATGCAACTCTCCTCCTCCGCCGTACGCGTGCTGCCCACCACCCACACAGGCGTACCGGGAGACAGATGGAATTCGCGCATCAGTTCCATGCGAGCCTCTTCATTCAAGGGTTCGGATATCTGGTCGAATTTGGCGTTGCCAGCCACCTGGGTTCTCTCTTTGCAAGCCCCAAGTTCCAGATATCGCGACAAATCCGTTTCCGTTTGCACAAGTATGCGATCGAAATAGGAAAGCGCCCATCTTATGAACCACTTGAAATGGCGATATCTCGGCAGGCTTTTATCCGATATCCTCCCGTTAATCAGGCATATCCTTGCGCCGCTTGAGCGCGTAAGATGCAAGAGGTTCGGCCATATCTCCGTCTCCAAAATGACGAGTTCGTCCGGTTTTATGGCTTTGATAAACCTCTTCACCGCGAAAGGGAGATCGAACGGGGCGTAGAGCGCCTCCATGAGAAGCTTTCCCTTCAACCTTTGCGCCACATCGAATCCGCCCGGAGTTATGACGCTCATTACGATTTCATCCTCCGGATACAGCTCCTTGTACGCCTTGATTACCGGCTCCGACGCCATCACCTCGCCCACCGAGGCGGCATGTATCCAGATTCTCTTGCAGACGTCGCTTTTGGGCGGTGTAGGCACATCGCCCCATCGTTGTCGCCAGCCCTCTCGGGATTTGCCCGCAAAAAGACGTAGGAGAAGGTGGATCGCAAGCGCGGGGGAGAGAAGTATCAGTAATGTGTTGTATAGATAATAGATTGCCGAACACCCCTTGAAGGAAAGGTCATGATAGAATCACCTCTTTTATGATACCCTTTAACATCTTTCACGGAGAGAGATGTCACCGACATCCGGTAACGTACGCACCGTTCCGTATCTCGTATGAGGAGCATGGCTTTGCACGCCGCAAAACAAAGGGGTTGGGTGAGAGATTGTTAACCTACTTGTCGTTCAATACATCTCCACGCCTTGGGCTCCCTTGGTTCCTTGAAGGATGTTTTGACTATAGTCCCCTTTTTCGTTCATGATGTAGTCGAAATGAGAAAAACCGGACAATTACCGGGAATGTATCATGATGTCATACGCTTCAACGGAGGATTTCAATGTTTTTATGTCTGATGAAGTGTAATCGCGGAAGGTGTCAAAACGCGATTCATCTTCTCATAGCCTTCCTTGGCGCATGCGTTCTGTTGCACGCTTGCGCAGCTTATGGGAGGAACTTGTCCAGCCGCAACTGGGGCGAAATAACTGCGCCGACGTACGGCATGATTCAAAAGGGACTTTTCCACGGTGCGGAGCTGTTTGCTGGTCCGAACCAATTCGACGGGAACTATTTTCATGGCGTTCTACCCGATGGAAAGATCGTCAAGCCTGCCGGGGTTACAGTCCAAGTAGGCATGAATCCGCTCGGAGTGGCGCTGACTCCCGACGGCAAGTATCTCGTCACGAGCAACGACGACGAGAGGGGGTTTGGATATCCGCCGCACTCCTCGCCTGTGGTCATGCCGAGTCTCATCAACCCGATCAATCAGGGGTACTATTCGCTAAGCGTTATTCGTACCTCCGATATGCATGTTATTTCGCAGATAAACACGGACGGGCGATACTTTATAGGCTTGCAGATCACTGGTGACGGCCCCTATACGATTTGGGCGTCGGGGGGAGGGGATAACGATGTCAAAATTTATGATCTTTCCACGTCTGGGAAGATCATCAAACTGCATTCGTCAATACCGATAAAACCCATTCTTCCCGCGAACAAAGGGTATGTCTCCCATTACACACCTGCTGCTATCTTCGGGGAGAGAGACACCGAAGGTTATCCTCCTCCCGTTCCCAGCGGTTTCTCGCGACCTTCCGTCAACGGAGATGGTTCGATCAGAAACCCCGGCGGAGCGGTTATCACCTTTCCTGCAGGCATCGCTCTCAGTGACAACGGCAAATACTTATATGTGGCATGTGACGGGGATAACAGTATCGCGGTCATCGATACGAAAACCAGATCGGTTGTGGGGCGAGAGCCTGCAGGATACTTTCCATACGGCGTGTGTGTGAGCGAGAGCGGAAAATACGTTGCGGTCTCCAACTGGGGGGTGACAGCGTATCGATTTAAGAATCCCAAATACGATTCGAACAAGGATTTAAGCGGATTGAAGCCAACCCCAAGCAATAAGCCGGATGGTTTTTACGTGCCGATTACAGATGACAAAGGGAAATATCCTAAAACATCCTCGGTTTCAATCTATCGCGCCTCGTATGCCTCCGGCAAACCCCTTCAACCAACCGGCGCCGTGTATCTGGGACGTCCATTGGATAGCGAAAAAATAGTCGGAGGAACTCATCCTTCGGCAATGGCGCTGGTGGGGAAGCCCGGGAATGAGGTGTTGTATGTATTGCGCACCAATGATGACAGCATCGCTCTCGTGCGAATGCGGAACGGGAAACGGATTGGATCTTTTCATCTCTCCCCGTTAAGAGGGAGATTCCTTTCCTCCAGACCTATTTACGGAGCTTATCCCGATGCGATCGTGGAATCACCGGATCATAAACGCGTCTACATTGCGGAGGCTGGAATAAATGCGGTGGCGGTGTTGAATACCGTGAACCCGGAGCGTCCTCAATTGGTGAGTTATATCCCGGCGGGTTGGTATCCCACCGCATTGGCGATAAGCAAAAACGGCAAGTATCTCTACATTGTGAACGCGAAGGGAATCGGAGAGGATCGAAACCACATCGAGGATAATCCCACCGCCACGGGGATGATGTCATTCTCCGATAGCAACTATATCTTTGGAACGGCGCAAAAAGTGGATTTGTCTCGAATCAAGCTGTCCGGCGATACTGCGCTGAATCTGAGTTACCGAGTTCATCAGAGGAGGAATCAAAAGATCGTCCCAATAGGCGCTCATCCATCGAAAGTGATCACCCATGTATTTTTTATCATGCAGGAGAATAAGACTTTCGATTCCATGCTTGGCAACCAAAAACACTTTGGTCCCTACGCCAGCGTCACCTTCAATAATCCGTTCGGGGAGCGTTTCCGAAAGGGGTGGGGGGATCATGCGAACGGGTCGCCCTTTGTGGATCCCCAATACACTCCGGTGGCGCTCAACACCCAGCGACTTGCGGACGCCTTTTCGACCGCTGTGAATTACTACTCGGATTCCGAGGAGAGCGATGCGGGGCATCAGTTTTGCGCATCCGGAACCGCCTCCGATTACTCGGAAAAGACCCTGCTGGTTAAGTCCGGGCGTGGGTTGCTTGTGAATAAGAACTTCGAGCCGGAGGATTATCCTGAATCCGGTTATATCTTCAATAACGCCGCCAGATGCGGGGTTTCGTTCAAGGATTACGGCGATATGATCCGAATCGAGGGCACCGATACCGGCTCCAGCACACCCACTCGTATCAATGATCCCCTAAGCGGCAATGCCGGAGCTCCCCGTCTGAATGCGGAAGGCGGCGTGACGCAGCCTTTGGAGGATTCTGGGGATGTCACCACTCCTACACGGGGTCTGGGGCAATCCTACTTTCTCGCACTGCCGGCATTGGCTGTTCTTGGCGGAAGGAATCGAAACGGCGAATTCAGATTGGACCGCAATTATCCCGGATATAACTTCAATATCTCCGACCAGAGAAGAGCGTTGGAGTTTATACGTGATTTCCACCGAATGGAGCGGAGGGGAACCACGCCTCAGTTCCTTTATATCTATCTGCCTGATGACCATACAGGAGGGGTGAGCGCACCGAACAGATCGAATGTCTTCACAATGTCTCCAATGCAACAGGTGGCGGATGGGGACGTGGCTTTGGGCATGGTGGTGCAGGCGATTATGAAAAGCCCGCTGTACTACAATTCCAAAACAGGAAAGGGGAGCGCGATATTCATCACCTTCGATGACGCACAAGCCACTTTGGATCATATCCATCAGCATCGGACGCCGTTGATTCTGGTGAGTCCGTATGCGAAGCCTGGCTATCTAGCCAAGGAGCACTATAGTACCGCATCCATAGTCAAAACGGAGGAGTTGCTGCTTGGCATGTCACCGAATAACCTTGGGGATCTTTTCTCCACCGATTTACGGGATATGTTTCAGGATAGATACAACCACATCACTGCGCGCGATATCGATTTTACGCGGCGAATCTCGTACGAGCCGTCCAAGGAGGGCGAGAAAATATGGCGACTTGCCTCTAAGTTGGATTGCGCGGAGCCGGATCAGGATAGCGAGAGGCTGGGTCGTTTGGCGCGTCTTTCCACTATGGCGGATAGGCTTCATTACAGACAGAACGGTCCCCGGCGTGTAAGCTCTCGGGAGTATCTGAGGGAGCAGAGGGTTTTGTATCGAATCGCTCTGCAGGTGGTGAATAGCGATTAGTTCGCGTTGATAAGCAGTCGTCGCGTGGTCCGGATGTTCTACCGTTACTTAGCGGGGAGGATTCCAACCATCCTCTCCGCCTCCTCCTCGGCTTGATTGATCGCCTCTTCGATTTTCAGCGCAATCTCCTGTTTTTGCTCATCCGTCATATTCGGGGGAACGAATATCGGATCGCCTAACACCATAGCCCCTTTTGCGAAGAACTTTGGAATAAGATAACTATCCCAGGATTTCAGCAGGATGCGTGGATTAGCGGAGAATCCAAGGGGGATCACGGGGCATCCGCATCTCTCGGCAAGGAAGATCGTGCCTTCCTGAACCTTGTGAGAGGGTCCGCGCGGGCCGTCCGGCGCATAGGAGAGAATCCCACCCTCCCGCACTTTTTTCGCCATTTGCAGCACCGCCTTCACGCCCCCTCGTCCCGTGGAACCGCGAATGGTGTGAAATCCGAAGAGCTTGAAGATACGATTTTGGATATCACCGTCACGAGAGAGGGAGATCAAAGCCCAGTAACCCCTGCCTCTGAAATAGTTCGCGGGCACCATTGTTCTTCCATGCCAGGTGATGAGGATCGCCCCTTTGCCATTTCTCTCGAACTCACGCATAATTTCTGCGTTTTTGGTCTGCAATCGTATGGTGAGTGAAATCATCCTGGCGATGAACCAGAGTAAGACTCCAATCAGATTGCCTCGGATTCCTTGTTGTCGTTGCTCATTTTCCTTGGACATTGCAGTACGGTTATTCCACTATTTCAGCGCGAAACTGCCTCTCGTATAGTACGCTGTACAGACCGCCTTGTTTCATCAACTCCGCGTGAGTGCCGGTTTCGATGATTCTTCCCGCCTCCATCACAAGGATTCGATTGGCGTTCAGAATGGTGGAGAGGCGGTGAGCGATGATGATCGTGGTTCGATCTTTCATCAGCTTGTCAAGCGCCTCCTGCACCAAAGCCTCCGAGGAGGCGTCCAAGGAGCTGGTGGCTTCATCCAGGATGAGCAATCGGGGGTTCATGAGGATCGCTCTGGCGATGGCGATCCGTTGACGTTCTCCGCCGGACAACCTCACGCCACGATCTCCGACAATGGTGTTGAACTTTTCAGGCAATCCATCGATAAAATAGGCGTTAGCCGCATACGCCGCCTGCATCACTTCTTCATCCGTCGCGTCCCGTTTGCCGTAAGCGATATTATCCCGCAAAGTTCCGGCGAAGAGCCATGTCTCCTGCGGCACGATTCCAATTTGCCGACGCAGGGATTCAAGCTTCACATCCCGCACGTCAATGCCGTCAATCAGCACCTGACCCTTTTGCACATCGTAAAATCTTGGAATGAGATCCGCTATGGTGCTCTTGCCTGCGCCACTCAACCCCACGATGGCAACGATTTCTCCGGGTTTCACTTCGAAGTTGATATGGTGGAGCACCATGGGACCATCGCCGTAGGAGAAACTAACGTCTCTGAACTCCACATGCCCTTTGATAGGCGGCATGATGATTGCGTTTTCCTTCTCCTCCACATCACTCTTCTGATCCAAAATCTCGTGGAATATCCGAGCAGCCGCTGCGAGAGCCTGGTGCCGAGTCACATTGATATTTCCCACGTCGCTCACGGACCTGGCTATGTTTTGCAATAGGAATACGAACATCATCAACCCGCCCGCGTTCATATTGCTGATCGGTTTGAGGTGTTCGTTTATCAATTTCGCATTGTACGCCGCTTCGTTGCCGCCAAGGAAAAGCACGAAGGCAATTCCGAAAGATCCCAAAAATTCAATTATGGGACGGAGTTGCGCACTCTTTTTGACCCCTTTGATAACGGTGTCAAAAGTTTTTTCGTTCTCTTCGCTAAAACGATTGATCTCCACCGCCTCCGTGGCGAAGGATTTGATAATTCGAACCCCGGATACGGTCTCCTGAGTGATATTCGTCATATCCGCCAATTTGATCTGCACGAGATCGGAGATACGGCGTATTCTCCGTCCGATCTTCATTACCACGAACCCCATCAGAGGCACCAATATGATCGCCGCAAACGTGAGCCGCCAGCTTGTGGAGAAAAGCAGGACGAAACTGATGATAATCGTGGATGGGGCGGTGATGAAATCCTTGAGGGACATTGTCGCATTTTGGATAACCGGAACATCGTTGGAAAGCGTGGACATAATGGCGCCGGTGCGCTTCTGATTGAAAAAGGAGAGCGAGAGAGAATGGAGATGTGTGAAAATATCCTCTCGCAACTTTGTCGTCACCCTTTGGGCAACGAGTGAAAGGAAATATGTTTGACCATACCCCAAAATGCCCTTGATGATGAACACGAACACCACGACAATGCATATGAAATTGAGTCGCCCCACGCTGCCATTGATAAGGGCGTTGACGGCGAGTTTGATTCCCACCGCGATAAGAGCCGTGATGCCGCTTGTGCCCGCAGCGCAAATCAACCCAATGATGATGTTGGCGGTATGGGGTTTTAAATACTCCAGCAGGCGACGTTGAATTCGTGCGGTGTCCGGATCGTTTTGGTCTTTGTTTTTACTCATAATCTTTGAAATGGTTGCAATATATTTGTTTTGGAGTGCGCGCATCATTTTTTAAACGTCATTCGCCTGTTGTAAAATCCGTTTTATGGAATACATCCGTGCTTAATTTCCATCCCACGCTGTTCGTTGCTTCTATCTCCGCCGTAATATGTCGATAATCGGCGCCGCAACAATGGTTGGAGCTACTCTTACTTTCCATAGTATCACCCCTGTATATATACTCAGGTGAAAATGGCTTGTATTGCTCATTTTAGGCATGATCCAGAAATTATGCAGTTCCATGTTCCTATTATTATATAGCAAACGGAGGGGATATGTCTTTTTGCCGGTTGCTTTCCCCTACCCATTTATCAGTTCCAGGGCGATGCGAGCGGTGCGCTCGCTCGCACCGACCTCCCCCAGCATCTCTTTAATTTGAGACAGTTCGTTTCGCATGACTTGACGCGTGTCGGGCTCCTTCAAATAAGAGATGATATGAGACGCGATCGTCTCGGGTGTCGCCTCGTTCTGAATGTATTCCGGAACCACGCGTTTTTGAGCGATAATATTCGGCATTCCTATGTATTCTGGATTGATGCGTCGTATCCGTCTCTCAAACTCCATCAGGCGCGATCCGCGGTAGATGATCACCATCGGGGTGCGAAATAACGCGGCCTCCAATGTGGCGGTTCCCGAACATATCATCAAGGCATCGGAGTGCGCCATGACATTCCAGGTTTGATCCCTCGTGATGATGAAGGATGGAAATCCAGTGCACTTATGAATGGGGGCTTTCCCTATGTTCGCCATCTCCTTGATATTTTTCCCGCGCAAGGTGAATCCCTCCGGAGTGGTGATGATTCTTTCTCGTTGGGTGTTTTCACGCTGGTTTCGCTTCGCGGGCGCGGAGTTTCTGTTCCCATGAGTTTCCACAAGTTTCTCGATCCTCATCGCGGCCATGTCGGAGGCGGCGGCGAACACAAATTGCGGAGAGATGACTGATTGTGTGATTATCTCCGCCGCTTCGAGCATCACGGGCGTGTTGTATTGCACCTCGAAAGGTCTGCTGCCCGGCAGCAATCCGATGATCGGACGATCCGATGCGAGTCCGAACCGAGTGCAAAACTGATCGCGCGATAGAGACGCTCGTACGATTTCCACCAAAGGATGCCCGACATACTCGACGTTCGCGCCTAAGCGCCTTAACCGTTCCGCGGACCATGGGAACGGGGTGGCGATCTTATCGGTGATGCCTGCTAACTCCGCCCCTTTGGAGCCTGTCCGTCTCCATGAACCGGGCGGAAAATAATAGAGGATGTGAAACCCCTTCGGTTTGCACCATTTCGCCACGCGAACATTAAACGCACCAAAGTCTATCAGGATGATCAATTCCGGTTTGCGGCGGTATATCTCGCCGAGAATGCGGGGGTAGACGGTATATCTAATCTTCGGATAGACCTTCAAAGTTTCCACCACCCCTATCGCAGACCACAGAGCGCTGTCGTAGAGTATCTCCACACCGGCTTTCGCCATGTTGGCTCCGCCGATTCCCCATAGGCGGATTTCTGGTCGCAAGGCGTGTATTGCGTTCGCCAATGCGCCTCCCGCCATATCTCCGGATACTTCGCCTGATATGATCGCTATTCCAGACACTTGACCCTCGTCAATTGGTGACGCCAAAGCTGAGTTTCGCGCACCGATACTTTCATTTCATTGAATCAATAGCGCGGATTATCGTTCCCTCTTCCTGCGTAGCCGCCCATCGTGCCCCTCATGAAGTTCAGGAGATACTCCAACTCATCGCACTTCTCCACCTCCTCTTCGATTCTTTCCATCGCTTGAGATAGGTTTAAGTTGGATCGATACAACAGCTTATACGCTTGTCGAAGAATGGCGCGAACATTCGGCGGAGCGCCGCTGCGACGCAATCCGATCTTGTTTAACTCCAAGACACGAGCGGGGGTGCCATCCGCCAACATGAACGGAGGCACATCCTGATTGATCTTCGCCATTCCGCCTATCATCGCTAACTTCCCGATTCGGCAGAACTGATGAATGCCCGCCGCTCCGCCAAACACCGTGTTATCTTCAACCGTCACATGTCCGCTCAGCCCCACATAGCTAGATATCGTGTTGCCATTGCCGATCTCGCAGTTGTGCCCAACGTGAGCGTAAGCCATAAACATGTTGTCACTGCCAATGCGAGTGGCGCCGCCTTCCCCGACCGCACGATGCAACGTGCAGCATTCCCGGATGATATTGTGATCCCCGATGATCACGAAACTTCTCTCTCCATGGTACTTATGATCCTGGGGCGGGCCGCCTATCACAGCGTTCGGCCATATCTGACAATGTCTGCCAATGCGCGTTCCGCTATGAAGGATAACGCTCGCTTCCAGACGTGTTCCTTCTCCGATCTGAACATCGTCCTCTATGATACAATAGGGGCCAACTGTAATATTATCCGCCAGATACGCCCCGGAGTGAATTATGGCGGTTGGGTGGATATTTTTCGCCATTCCCTACTCCTTTACAGGCTCCTTGGCTAACGACGGCATCACTGTTTGACGACGATCCAGCAATCCAAATGTAATTTCACATTGAACGGCAATTTCGTCATCCACCTTGCTGGTGAGCTTCACCTTTCCAAATGGTTTGCGGAAGTATTTTAACTCCGCCTCGGTGATGAGAGTGTCTCCCGGAACCACAGGGCGGCGAAACCGCACGTTTTCCATTCCCGCCAGCACCGGCAGTTTATCTCCGTATTCGCTTAGGGATAACATAAGCACGCCGCCAACCTGAGCCATGGCCTCAATGATAAGCACTCCCGGCATCATAGCCTGTCCGGGGAAGTGCCCGTTAAAAAAATCCTCGTTGATCGTGACATTTTTCAACCCAACTGATCTTTTCCCTGGCTCCAACTCCAAGATACGGTCCACCAGTAACATCGGGAACCGGTGAGGGAGCAGAGTTCGGATCTGTTCGATATCAAGCATGAAGGTCTCCTTTATGGTGTTGGATAATAACATCCATTAGTTCTGCATCTTATTCGTAGTAATCTCTTCAAGCATCACTTTTAAAAACGTCGTGTTGCCGAAATGACTGGGCTTATACGCCGTAATGGCTGCGGCGATCACTCCATTGCCGAGGCTGAAATCCCCGATCATATCCAATAGTTTATGCCTGCAGCACTCCGAGGGTAACAGTTCAGGCGTCGAGTAATGGTCGGGATACACGACCAGCGTGTTCCCGAAATCCCCGCCTAATCCCAATCCCGCAGTGTGCAGCGCCTCCACCTCCTCAATGAAACCAAAGGTTCTGGCGGGAGCGATGTCCTTGGCGTAATCCGTGGCATCATGTAAATAATCCGATATCTGCAACCCGATTAAAGGGTGCGGAAAGTCAATAATGCATGTTAATCGCATCCGATCAGAAGGAATGGCGCAGTATACTGAATCATTATATTTGCGCGCGATAGGTTCATGCAATGTGCGTGTGGGAATGATATTCCCCGACGTTCGGAGCAACGGTTTTAACGCTTTGACCCATTCCGCCGCCCCACCATCGAGAATTGGCATCTCACCACCGTCCAGGTGGATATCCGCATTCTGCACATTCAACGCGAACAGCGCCGATAGTAGATGCTCGACCATATCTATTCGAACGCCATCCACTCCCAGGGATGTGCAACGTCGCGCATCCACGACGCAGTCAACCGATGCGGGAACGATCCTGTCTTTTACAAGGAACCGGACTCCCGCGCCCTCACTCCCCGGGGTTATGAGGACCTCGTTCTCCTTGCCGGAATGAATACCGACACCGGATATCCTTGTCGACTCCGTTAATGCCATGCCGAACGACATGCGTTTAAGCCTCTTCCTGTCTGTCCTCAATCCGTTGTTGCAATTCCGTGATGAGCTTTTCCAGCGACTTGACGCGTTTCGCAAGCTCCGGCAAATTTTCGTACGCCGCTTCCTGGCGCAATCGTTGCCGATGAGGACGCGCAGGGTAGCCGGAGACCACCGCTTGCGGTGGAATGTCGCCGAATACGCCGGCTTGCGCCATTACGATGGCTCCGTCACCTATTCGTACATGGTCTTTTAAACCGGTCTGTCCGCCGAGAATTACCCCTTGCCCCAATTGCACGCTCCCCGCAAGTCCCGTTTGAGCGATGAGAATGCAGTTCGGTCCGATCTTGCAATTATGCCCCACCTGCACCAGATTATCGATCTTCGTGCCGTTTCCAACCACTGTCATGCCGGTCTTCGCTCGGTCCACAGTCGTATTGCATCCGATCTCCACATCGTCCCCAATGATCACTCCGCCTATTTGGGGAATTTTGCGATGCTGGTCATCGATAAACATATAACCGAAACCATCGGCGCCTATCACCGCACCGCTATGCAATATCACACGTTTGCCTATGCGAACCCCATGATAGAGGGTGACATTGGGATAAAACATGCAATCCTCGTTTATTGTACAGCCATAACCGATGAAACAGTTCGCCATGATAACGGAGCCGTCTTTAATCACCACATCGTCCTCTATCACCACGTTCGGTCCGATGCAGACTCCCTGACCAATTCGGGCGGTGGGGGATATCAAGGCGGAAGGATGAACTCCAGCCGGCTTCCGAGGGGCGTCCGCGAAAAGCTCGATAATTGAAATGAAAGCCCGGCGAGGAGCCATCACCCGAATCATCGCTTTGTTCGTATCCGGAGTATTCAACGGCGCCACAATCGCCGATGCGCGCGAATTTATCGCCTGCCTTAAAAAACGATCATTCTCCGCGAATACGATGTCACCCTCTTCAGCCTCCTCCACGTCCGAGACGCCTGTAATAAGGAGGTCGTCGTTGCCGGATAGTTCGCCCGATATTATGCGGGCGATCTCCGAAAGGCGATAACGACGAGGTTCCGGTTCGATACTATCCTGTGAATTCATTTTATGTTACTTTCATAAGGCAACCGCATATTCAGATTATGAGGATGCCATCACTTTTTTCACAATTGATGAAACGCGGCGCAGCTTTTTGGGCGATCGCCTCTACTTATCGTTTCATCATGGGTTGAAATTCCTGCGCCAGTAGTTGCTGGAAAAGCTTGGTTTCGTCTGTCTCTCCCGGTTTCCAATGATAACTCAGCGTCCAGTTGCGTTTTAGAGCGATCTGACTGATTCTTCCCATGATATCGGAACGAATAGTTTGAAGCAGGCGGCGTCGCTGAGCCTTAATCGCATCCATTTCATTTCGGACCGCATTGACTGATTGTTGAGATGAAGGCATGTGAAAAGCCGGCAATTTTGGCAGCGGGAAATAGGCTTTCATTTCCGGAACGGATGTCTCATTTCGCTCGGATTGACCGTTTCCGGATAGTGTGTTTAGGTTATCCTGAATATCCTGCTTGTAGCGGTTCAGCCTGTTATCGGTTTCCATGCGCAGCTTCTCCTCGCGTTGTTTGACGCTCGCATCCATATTTTTGTAAACCTGATCTTTGTAAATCCGGAGAGTGTGAGCGTATTTCGCCTCGATCTCCGCGATTTTGGCGTTCATTTCCTTAACAAGCTCGGCAATCTTCTGATTTGCATCGGCAAGTTGAATTCGCGCATTGTCCTGAAGGGGCCCTGTGTATGTCCGAATATAGCTCTCATATCCGATCGCCCGAAGTTGATACACTCGGATTTTCGATTGATAGTCTTGTAAAACCAAGGCGGTGTCTTGGTTTTGGAGAGAGTTCAGTTTATTCATCTCCATGGCGATTTCGCCCAGAGCTTTTTGGTTTTCCGTTTTGCGCCACTGCTCAAGGATTCGGTTGTTTTGCGTATTAATCCTATTACGCATGCTCTCGATTCGATTGAACGCAGGCTGAAGCACGTCGCTTTTATTCGGGTTATTATTAATGCTCGCGTTAATCTCGTCCTTCAGAGGTTGAGAAGGTTTGAACCTTTTCTTTAACCGCAAGGTTTTCATTCCCGAAGGGTTTCGGAAAGAGGGTGGTGACGCCAAAATGCGATCCATTTGGATGATATTCGTCCATGACGGGTGAAAAGGCATCAGTTGATTGATATTCACGTAAACCACTTTCGTGATTGGCTTCTTCGTGTGTTCGCCGCAACCTCCCGCAGCAATAACGAGGCAACAAACGATGGCGGTTAAAGCTCCGGAAAGGAGAAAGCGTTTCACTTCCTTGGCTTCGGTTGACGAATTCAAGGAGAACAGTATTCCGTCCCCGGGATTTCGATCGCATATTGGGGTGTCATCGCCAAGCGTATGCGCGTATCCCATCTTTTACCCTCTCGCCCGATTATTTCGGTATCACACGGAACCGCATCGGGAAAATCAATCCTCCCGATGCGGTGTGCATGAGCATTAAGCCAAATAAACCTTTGTCGCGCAATTAATTGAATGTCTTCGATCTCACCCGTATCACGGAGTATTATTGGGCGAAACCCCTCGAGCTATTTGTTGAGAATAGCCAGCACCTGGTCAGTGATATCCACTCCGGAATAGAGCACCACTTGATTGTTGAAGACGATGGTTATCCCTTTCTCCTTTGCAACCTGAGCGACTGCATCGCGAATATTCTTCACCAACAATTCAGAGTTCTGATTATCGAAATTCGTGAGATCAGCTTTCATCTGATCCTGCATGGTGTTGTACTGATCCGACGCCTTGGCTATTTGCGCCTCAAGCGTGGCAAGTTGGGCTTTATCCGCGTCGGTCAGTTCGCTCTCCTTCTTCTGTCTCAGGGCCACCAACTGATTGTTCAGTTGCTGAGCCTTGTCCATTAGCTGTTTCAGAGTCGCCTTGTCCGCATCCGTTTGATTGGGACCTTTCTCCTCGATCGCGTCGATTTGCTTTTGCTCGTCTTCGGTGAGAAGGGGCATGTTCTGTCTACGCGCCAGTCTGCCTTGCCATTTGGCTTGGAGTTGCTGGAACTGTGTTTCCAAAACCGCCTTCAATTTGTAGTTATCATTAATTTTCTGGATATCCACCGTGGCGAATGTGATCTGCTTCTCGCTCGCTCCTGAGGCTCGCAAGGCGAATGCGAGACATACGACCATTGTGGACAAAACCAGCACTCTCCACCATGTTGGTGACTGGGACATATTAAACTCCTCTCAAATCTTTTCGATACACATTATAGCATTGAGTCGCGGATTTCAACAAGTTAGAATACCTGGCCAATGCTGAAGTGCGTTCTAGCTCCTTCGCGCCCGAAACCTTCATCTATGCGTATTGGTCCGATAGGTGTGATGACGCGCAATCCAAAACCAACTCCGAGAGACGGACTGAAACCCGCATGCTGGGTGAAACCCGAAAAACTCACATTTTCGTAATTTCCCCCCCAAGCGTCTCCAACATCCGTGAACAGAACACCGGTCAGGCTTTTTTCAATTGGCTGTCGGAATTCCACCGATCCAAGAAACATGTTTCTACCCCAGAACCGATCCTCCTGATACCCTCTAAGGCTTTCCGCGCCACCCACGAAATACTGTTCTGAAAACGGCATTCGACCGGTGGATGTCCCGACCAAAAATCTGAAAGCGAATACTTGGCGCATCTGGTTGGGGTTTGTTCTCCTGCCTTGCAAGGAGATGAATCTTCGAATGTCGATGATCAATTTTGTGTAATTCATAGGACCATACACCCCGTTTGGAGTGGCGCCATTCAGCAGGGTGATGGGTTTCATGTCGGCGTGCCCAACGTCAATCTCCACAGTCTCATACCCGCCGGCGGCAGGATTTTGAATGAAATCCCGGGTGTCGTGGGATACTCGACCGGTCACGACCGCTATAGGCCCGTTCTGCAAAATTGATGCGTCGTTAGCATCAAGGTCCAAGGCGGGTACGCTCACGTTATCGTAACGAACACCCAGATATCCCCTCATCGTGGAGTTCAAAGGTCTGCCTAAGGTGATCTGTCCTCCCACGTGGGTCTCATAATAATCCGTGCTCGTACCCGCCAGGTTTGAACTGGTCAAGCTACCGATCGAGGTTCCAAATCGGTAAACCGCTTTGTCATATAAATCCACGGACAAGGAGGTATGATTTTTATCCAACCATGGTTGGGTGAACCCCAACTCATAACTGTTCTGGTTTGCGATACCGCCGGTTTGAGCGCGAAGATTGATTTGCTCAGCGGTTCCGAGGAAGTTAGTGTCGCCAACGTCTGCAAAATAGATGAGTTGTTGCTGACTGCTGTAACCCAGACCCAACGCCAACGAACCCGTGTGCTTCTCCTGAATGTTTAAAGTGATTTCCACGCTTCCCGGAGCGGGGTAGGCGAAAGCCGGTTCCACGCTCTCAAACAGCCCTGTGTTGTAGATCGCTGTAAGATCCTTGCGCAATTGAAACACATTATAGTATGACCCCTGCTTTAACTTCATCTCCCGTAATACAACCCAGGGGCGGGTTTTCTTCAATCCGTGAATGGTTATCTTGGTGACTTTCCCCACGATGATGGGGATATCCAAAATACCATTCGTAATCCCCAGTCCGTCAGGGTTCACAACCGCTTGGTAACCTTTTTTCTCGTAGGCTTGCTGAATAGCCTCGACGTCGCTACGCAATGTGTTGATGTTAAGGACCTGACCCTCCTGGGTTTTCATGAGAGCTTTGATGGTTGCCGCCGGTATGGGGCCCGTGCCTGTCAAATTGATCCCCTGCACCATGTCGTTCTCATCGACAGTGATGGTTACGTCGGCTTCGTTGCCAACGACATTCGCCGTGATGACGACACCTTGCGCGGGATTATCCGGATGATGAGACCCAAAGTTACCTGTTTGCAGCAACCGTTGCTGAGCGTCGTTAATGCTTTGTTGCGTCAGCGGTTGCCCGACGCTCAATCCGCTTGCAAGAATGATTGCGCTGCTGTTTATGTTCTTATTGCCCACCACGGTGATCGATTTAATGATAGGGTTTAAAGGCGCCAATGACGTTGCGGGCTCGGTTGGCGTCGTCGGCGCAACCGGTGTTGCAGGCGTGGTGTTTGGTGTGGCGGGCTCCGTCGGTTTTGCCGGCGTGGCAGGGGAGGTCGATGGTTTGACTGGCGTTGCAGGCGATGTTGACGGTTTGCCTGGCTGAGGGACGGGATTGGGCGGAGTGACGGGTTTCGTGGTCGGGCTCGTCGGTGTGTTCGGTGAGGAGGGGCTTGACGGCTGGGATGCTGGCTTCGTCTGCTGGGCGTAAGCCTGTCGCACCGGAAGACCCAGCATGCAGAACAGCATCAGGGATAGGATTGTAGTTACGGCCTTATAGTGTTGTATTTTCACTAGGACACTCCCTTGCGAGTGAGTTCTCTAATCAATGACGTACCTTATTGGTCTTTGTAATAAGGCTCGAGTTTGCGCCTGAGCATTGCCCGAGCACGGGAAAGGCGCGTCTTTACATTTTCAATTGTGAGGTGGGTCACTTCAACGATTTCATTGTAAGATAACCCTTCCACCTCGCGTAAAATCACAACTTCACGATACTCCGCGGGAAGGGAGTTCACCGCCGCGAGGATTTGCTGCTTGAGTTCCTTCTCCTCCGCGATGACATGGGGCGCCTTGGAAATATCGGGAATCTCCTTGGAAGGAAAGCCCTCGTCGTCGCTCCAATCATCCGGTTGGTCCAAGGATTCCAACTTTATCGAATGCACTCTGCTTCGTTGTCGCAGACGGTTGCGGCATTGATTGATGGCAATCTGGTACAGCCATGTGTATACTTTGGACTCGCCTCGAAACTCATTGAAATGACGATAGGCGTTGATAAAGGTGTCTTGCGTTAAATCCGCCGCCTCATCGTAATCCCCTATTATCCGATAGATCACATTGAATATTTTCTTTTCATATGTGGCCACCAGCGAATCAAAAGTGGCGTGGCTATCCTTGCCGCCCGACGTTTGATCCCTCATCGGCCGGTCCTCATCGCGTTGATCCTCCGAAGTGAGTTCGCTCGTCAAAAGTAGGATATAACTTTTTCCACGGTTGTTTAGCGTGTTCACCGCTGGTTATATCCTAAAACTTAAAGACTCCCTCCAGAAGGTACGCGTTCGTTCGTTGATCATCCACCGACCAGGAAAATTGCAAATTATTCCGAATACGATAGCTAGTCTTTAACTCCCAGGAGATATTCCCCGAGTAACTTGTGGAGTTCGTACCGGTGAAAAGTCGCCAATAGCTGATGTAAAAAGGTCCGAACAACTCGCGCGAAACATGGAAGGAAAATGCGTCCATGTTATTGTATTCCACCGATATATCCTCCAACCCCAACGCCTTCCTTAATCCCATTTTGTCCAAAAGACTGGGCAGATAACTATTGGAGAGAATGTCGGATAACTGCTGTCCCAAAATGCGTCCGACATCCGGATTTCTGCTGAATAGCTGCTCGATGGAATTCTGACCGCCTAATAATCCCGTTATCCTCTCCTGCAATCCTTGCGGTCCTGGCGCAAGGTCCGCCGGGTCCGAACTAAACCTAAGTATCAGTCCGGATCCAGGACGTATGTTGGATACCAACTGATTGGAAGTGGCGATAGTCAAGGGCGCTCCCATATTGATTGGACCGCTAGCTTCAACCGTGATAGTATACCTTTTATAGGCCCCATTCACGGAAGTCGCCATCAAATGAGTATTCGCCACCAGGTTGATATTGATGCCCAGCGAGGGATTTGCGTAGTCTCCCATCGCGTAGGTCGGGAACCGCAAATCCACAACGCCTCCCCGTTGAATCACAAAGCGCGCAGTCGGGAATACCAGTGTCCCTCGATCAATTGTCACATGTCCGCTGAAATTCGGATGTTCCAGCGTGCCTGTCAGCATCATGGGATTGGCGGGCTGCGTGTGCACGACGGCGGATAACTGTGCGGAACTGATTGTGACGGCTTTTCCCAGTGCGACACCCAAATGAAACACGGGCGAGAATGGCATCTCGGTCGGGGTTTTTGACGTGGCGACGATCTGCGGCATCTTGAATTCCGCTTGATTCACATGTATGTCGCCATTGATATTCGGTTTGAACAGGGTGCCGGTGATGGTCAAGTTTGCGGCGGTGTCACCGGTTACCAAGCTGCCTGAATGTAATATCGGCAAGGGTGTCTCCGCCACTACGAGGCGGGGAATGGAAATGGTCAATCCTTTTGAGTTGGCAACGCCTTCATGCAAAGGAAGATCCCCCGACATCGTGATCGGTTGGCTGGCTAAAAGAGTTTTTCCTGTGCCCGAATCGAAGACCTTCGTCTCGGCGGTGAAACGATCTACGTGCACCGAACTCCCATCGAAACTGAACAATGAGTTCAAATCCGTTAGCGCGGTGGACATGCCTCTTAATTGTATCTTATCCGTTGGCGACTGGGTAATTTGAATCCGTCCGTGAATGTCCGGTTTCTTCAACGTGCCCGCCCAGTCGAAGGATGCGTCAAGGTTTGCTTGCAGGACGGCGTTGGAATTCGGCAGGAAAGCGGTTAGAATGCTCAAACTCTGATTTTTTATCCTCACGCTCATGTCCAGTTTTGGATCCGGAGGAATGAAAGGGGATTGCCATGAAAACTGAATGGACCCCTTGGCGGAAGCGAGGTATTCAGGCGCAGGCTGCTTCCGGTTTGGGTTTTGCCCCTTGAGTATTATGCGAATATCGTCCGCATTGATGCCGCCCTCCTGCAGGGTCGCTTTGGAAATGGAGATGTGGTCCACTTGAAACTCTTTGCCCGAGGCGATCTGCGGGTCTTTCCATAAAAGATGGGAGAGTTCGCTGGAGAGGGTTAATTTCGGTTGGCTTGGATTGCCGCTCGCTTGTAAATAGATCAGATCCGCAGTTCCGGACAGTCCACTCAGCACGGATGTGTTTGGGAACCAGCGCCCCAATAATTGCAATGGCAGATTGTTCATGCTGATGTCCCCGTCGATGCTTTTTGAGAAAACTATCTTCCCTTGAGCGGATATGGAGGATTCCCCGGCCTGCAACTCGGCATCGTTAAGTGCGAGGGATCCAGGTGTGTAAGCGCCGGAACCTTTGAAAACGGAGATAGGTTGATTCTCCACGATGATCTGGTTGCCGTTCCATTGAAATGCGATATCGGGATGATGATCCTCATCGGTCAAATGAGCTTGCATGGAGATATCCCCTTGAAGGGGGGTCGATAATCTGTTTAACCAATACACCAGCGGGGAGTTAGGCTGGCTTACGGCATAGGGGCTGTTGACAACAAGGTGACGGATCAGTTCAAACGGGATGGAATTGGCGACCAAATCCCCCTTGAAGGAGGACGTGTCAACATTGTATTCAAAGTTATCCACTTGAATCAGGGTCTTATTGGAATTCAAGCTCCTTAGGGCTATGGCTTTGGAAGTGATCTTGTTATCGTCAAAGAGAATCTTCGCAACGATATCGCCAGGTTGCTCATCATTGATCGTGAGTCCGGTTGTGCTTGCATCGACTTCCCCTTGCATCCCTTCAACCGCGCCGGAAACGATATTCCCTTCGAGTTTGAGCGTCCCGTTCGCTTTTCCGTTCATCACGACGTAATCCTTCATCCAAGGTTGGAAAAGCGACAAATCTAATTGATTCAACTGGGAATTGATGATGAAGTGATTGGCGGAATCCATGCTCGCCTGAGCGTCAATGGAGGAGGATCCGATACTTGCGTGAAAAGCGGGCACGATCAAACTTGAGCCGTTTGGAGTTGATTGATAATTCAAGGATAACGAGAGATTGTCAAAGGTGAAATCCGCAAGGGTGGCGTCCTTGACTATGATAACGGGCATGCTTACGTCTGGTTGAGAATACGTGCCGGAAATCTGAAATGAGCCCTCGCTTGCACCACTCATCTGCCATTTTTTACCCGCCATCACAGCAATGTCCTGTAACTCAAGGCGTTGAAAATCGCCGTTGAGATTAAGCGTCGCCTTTGAGGATAAGGGATGACGGATCACCCCGGTGATCGAGGCGATCGCAGGGAATCTCCACGCCGTGCCGTTGATAATTTTCAACTCCTCCTTGCTCGCTTCGAAATCGGTTGTGAACAGATCCATCTGCACGTTATTGTAGGCGAGGGAGTAGATATTGACCGTTCCGTTTATTTGGGGATCATCCCATGTCCCTTGTATCCGAACTCCGTTCAGAAACGCCTCTCCCCCCAGATTTGCCATTTTCAACGCGTTGAGAGGCGAGTTGCCGTCGCTTGCCTCAACCTTCCCGCCGTTCTCATATTCGTGAATAAGAGATTTTATATCAATGTGATTCGCGCTGGCGCTTAAATCCAAAATGTGAGTTTTCAGATCCACCGAACCGGATGCGTCTATCTTTCCATCGTTACCTCCGACGTCAAGTTCATCCACGTAAAAAATATGCCTGAAGGAGCGAAACTCCCCCTCGAAACTGTGAAGATCGTATTGATTCACATGCAAATTGCTCGCTTGCACGTTGGCTCGAAGGCGCGGATATTTAGAGAGGGAGTTGCCGCTGAGCGCGATGTCCGCGTTTCCGCTTCCTTGGAGTTGGACCCGAGATATGGGTAAACTCGAGAGATCAATTTTTCGAAAACCGGCGTTAACTCTATAATCAAATCCTTTGGGTTTGATAAACGCAATCCCATTTAATACGCACGAACCTCCGAAGCATGTTCCTCTAAGGGTGACATCCAGATGGCGTTTAAAAAGATGGGCTGAAAACCGAGCGTCCGTGGCGCGATGTCCCTGCCATGCGAGATAAGGAACCTTTGCAGACACCAAGATATCAGGATTTTGAGGCGTGCCGGCGGCGACGAAATGCAAAGAACTTAATCCAAGATCGGCGTATTGATCCTTGCCCAGCGGAATGCGTCCTTGCAGCGACGTATAACCCTCGGTTCCGATGAGCAGCGAATGCAACGGTCCGCTCAGGTTCAATGTAAAAGACCCTTTCGCTCTTGCAGTCTCCAAGGATTTGAAAGCGCCCCCTATATTGAAACTCCTGGCAAGAGAGGCGTAATTCACCGCGCTGGAGGATATCGATCCGTGAAACTCAGGGTTCGTGAAATCCATCAAATCGCCGTGCAGGTTAAATGGCATGCCTTCGAAAAACCCCGAAGCGTTGCGGATATGAAGCCAGTTGTTCGCCACCTGTGTCTCTCCGGAGATTCCCGTGATGCTCCGATGCATGCGACTTACGTACACGTCCCCGTTCCGTATTGCGATGTCGCCTTGGATATCGAAAGGTATCCATCCTTTCATGTCGGGAGTACGCACAATCGATACGTTTCCCATGGCGACCCCATTTTGGATGTCATAACCCAAGGGGAGAAATCTGTTTGCCATGATTGGAAGCGAGACGTGATCGACTTGAATATTCAAGCCCAAACGTTTGATTGGGGAGAGGTAAGAGCCGGATACACGGATCGCTCCCGCCTGACCTGAGATCACCGCACCCGAAACATCCCAATACACGCCGCCATCGGTGGGAAAATAAAAGGCTCCGTTGATACTGTTTACGCGAACGATGTCGGTTTGTGACTTGCGTTGTCGATTGTGAGGGAGGGTGGCGTCCACGTAGGTTAGCCTGCCGTTCCGGATGTCTATCTGCGAAAAGCTGGGTCGTGATTTGCGGTTTGATTTCTTTTTGAACAGGCTTAGGAAATTCCATTTGCCTGGCTGAAGTCGTTGGATTTTCACTTTGGGGTCATATACGTGAATGGTCCAGATACGGGGGATCGTCAAACTCTTTTCAAGAAAAAATCTGCGCCAGTCAAAATCAAAGCTTACTCGCCTCGCCTCCACCATGGTTCCGCTTTGACGGATCGTTTTGCCTTCGGCGATCCGGATATCTTCGACCACGATATCGCCGTTTCGGGTCGTGATTTTGCCGATACGAACCTCATGCCCAAGGTATTGAGTGGCTTCCGAGGCAAGGATTCCGCCTAGATGGGTTTCAGCCATTGCGAGGAATCGTAGTATCACATCTCCGCTTATGATAACCAAACAAAGCAAAGGTGCGACCAAGATCGTCAACACGAAAATTCGGTGGATGATGCGAAACATGATCACCAGTCGATCAATCCGATTGTAGGGATGAGTTATGCGCTTGCCGCGTTTGGCAACTCATCGGAAACCCCCAGTCGTTCCTTCATTATTTGACGAGAAAAGGCGATTGCGTTGTAACTGCTTCTGACGAAAGGTCCGGAAGCCACGAATAAAAATCCCAGTTTCATCCCTTCCGCCTCCAATTCGGCGAAATAGGTTGGGTCAACATATTCCAGCACGGGCAGATGATGGGTGGTGGGGCGGATGTATTGGCCTATGGTCAGTGCGTCCACGTTATGCTCCCTCAAATCCGATAGCGCTTCCATAATCTCCTGATGCGTTTCGCCTAATCCGAGCATGATGCCGGATTTCGTGTAGATCGAATCGTCCATCATTTTCACCGTTTTCAAAGTCTGAAGAGAGCGACGGTATTTGGCTTGGGGACGAACGGACGGGGAGAGTCGTTCAACCGTTTCGATATTGTGATTGAATATGTCGGGATGCGCCTCCACAACCGTATGTATGCATTCCTCCTTGCCTTTGAAATCCGGAGTGAGGACTTCGATGATTGCGCGAGGCAATTTCACCCTGATGGCGCGAATGGTGTCGGCGAAATGACCTGCGCCGTCATCCTGCAAATCATCGCGCGCGACCGAGGTCACGACGACATGCTTCAACCCCATTTCGGCGGCGATATCCGCCACACGGGAGGGTTCCTCGGGATCCGGCGCGAATGGTTTGCCCGTTTTTATGGCGCAAAAGCCGCAATTTCGAGTGCATATGTCTCCCAAAATCATGAAAGTTGCCGTCTTGCGCGACCAGCACTCTCCCAAATTGGGGCACTTAGCGCTTTCGCACACGGTGTGCAAATGCGCATGTCTCATCATCCCCTCAACCTCTCTCACCGAATCGGGGCGAGGGGTTCGTTTTGTCAGCCATGACGGCAAACTTCGATTCAATGCGGTCCACCCTTATTTCTTATTCATGTAAACTTTTTTAAGTGTACCGGATTTCCCCCTTCCGGTCAAGTTATGAGGGGAAGGGAACCTTACATACGCGGTTGTACGCCAAATGAAACCAAGGCGGGCATCCCTGTTTGCACGGCAAAAAACGATTGTCGCTCATACAAACAGCCAATCCGCACCGTGCGGCGCATTCCATTTCATTTTCTCGTATATTGTATTTCAACCATTAGATTTTTAGGACTCCTTCCAATGGTTAAGGGTATAATCATTTGGGTATGATAATATGTTGGCGTAACCGCAAAAAGTTTGGTTGCGGAAGCTCCAGTTTCCCTCATATCCGCATAAATTGAGAACCAACCAAATCCTCCGCCTCGCCTGCCCGCGCGACTGAGACAGAAACAGGACAGACCCGGCGGCGGGAGGAAATCGAGGAGATTCATTCATGGACAAACCGTACAAACCTAACGCCGATCGACCAAACGGTATTTTTCATCTTCGCAGTCACCCCCTGGACGTCTTCTTCAAGCCGGAGAGCGTTGCCGTGATTGGCGCGACGGAGAACCCGGGAAGTGTGGGCAGAACTCTGCTTTGGAACCTTATCAGCACCCCATTCGGGGGAACCGTATATCCCGTAAATCCCAAACGCGCAAGCGTCCTCGGTATCAAGGCGTACCCTAGCATCGCTGAAGTGCCCGAAGAGGTGGATCTTGCCGTGGTGATAACACCGGCCAAAACCGTTCCGGGCATCATTCGCGAGTGCGTGCAGGCCGGTGTCAAAGGGGCGATCGTCATTTCCGCAGGCTTCAAGGAGCTTGGACCCCAGGGAGCCGCGCTCGAACAGCAGGTGCTGGAAGAGGCCCGCAAGGGGAACATGCGCATTGTGGGACCGAACTGCCTCGGGGTGATGTGCCCCGTATCCGGGCTGAACGCCACTTTCGCACCGGCTATGGCTCTCACCGGCAACGTGGGCTTTATCAGCCAGAGCGGCGCATTGTGCACCTCCGTTTTAGACTGGAGCCTTAGTGCGCAAGTCGGCTTCAGCGCCTTCGTCTCCGTCGGCTCCATGGCGGACGTGGGGTGGGGCGATCTCATCAACTATCTGGGTGACGACCCTCGCACTTCCAGCATCGTGATCTACATGGAGAGTATCGGAGACGCCCGCTCCTTCCTCTCCGCCGCGAGAGAGGTGGCGCTGACCAAGCCGATTATCGTGATCAAAGCCGGAAGAACCGCAGCTGCGGCGAAGGCCGCCGCTTCCCATACCGGTTCCATGACCGGCTCCGACGCCGTGCTCGATGCCGCCTTCCGCAGGTGCGGCGTGCTTCGAGTGAACGAGATATCCGATCTTTTCAATATGGCGACGATTCTCGCTCGACAACCCCGACCTAAAGGACCCAGGCTTGCCATAATCACCAACGCGGGCGGCCCAGGGGTTCTCGCCACGGACGAGCTTATCACTTCGGGGGGCGAACTGGCTCCTATCACCGAGGAAACCATCAACAAGCTGAACGAGTTTCTGCCCGGACCTTGGAGCCATGGCAACCCCATCGATGTTTTGGGAGACGCCTTGCCGGATCGTTACGCGAAATCCGTTGAGATTGCCGCTAACGATCCGAACACCGACGGTCTGCTGGTTATCCTCACTCCGCAGTCCATGACAGACGCCACCGGCACGGCGGAGCAACTACGCCCGTTCTCCCATCTGCCCAACAAACCGATACTCGCGAGTTGGATCGGTGGTCCGCTTGTCGCACACGGCGCCGAGATCCTCACGCGTCAAGGCATTCCCAATTTCGCTTATCCGGATGCGGCGGCGCGCGCCTTCAACTACATGTGGAAATACAGTTACAACTTGAACGGTTTGTATCAAACGCCTGCAAGCAACGAAATCACCGGGGAGGGCGCTCCGAATCGTGAGGAGGCCGCCAAGATCATCGAGAGGACGAGGATGGACGGACGCACGATTCTCACGGAGTTCGAATCCAAGGAACTCCTGGCGTCTTACGGCATTCCCATCGTGAAAACGATCGTTGCCACCGACGAGGACGCTGCGGTGAAAGCGGCGGAGGAGATCGGATACCCGGTGGTGCTGAAACTCTTCTCCGAGACGATCACTCACAAGACGGATGTGGGAGGGGTGAAGCTGAACCTGTTGGACGAGGACGGGGTGAAACGAGCGTTCCACGCCATAGAAACGAGCGTAGCCGAAAAAGCCGGAGCCGAGCATTTCCAAGGGGTTACGGTCCAGAAGATGGTTAAACTCGAAGGGTATGAAATCATCCTCGGCGCCAGCGTGGATCCGCAATTCGGCCCCGTGTTGCTCTTTGGCTCCGGCGGGCAGTTGGTGGAGGTGTACAAGGACAGTTCCTTGGCGTTGCCTCCGCTCAACACAACGCTCGCTAGGAGGATGATGGAGCAAACGAAAATCTTCAAGGCTCTGCAGGGGGTTCGCGGACGCAAGCCTTGCGACTTGGATATGCTGGATCAGATACTGGTTCGCTTTAGCCAGTTGGTGGTCGAACAGAGATGGATCAAAGAGATCGACATCAACCCGATCCTTGCATCCGCAGACGCCATCCTCGCCCTGGACGCTCGCGTGGTGGTTTATGACAAGGACACACCCGAGGAGAAACTTCCCAAGCTCGCCATCAGACCCTACCCCATACAGTATATCAAGGATTGGACCATGCCCGACGGCGCGAATGTGACCATTCGACCGATTCGCGCCTCCGACGAGCCGTTGCTGGTGAAATTTCATGAAAACCTCTCTGAAACCACTGTTTACAAACGCTACCTGCATATAATTAAGCTGAGCCAACGCGTGGCGCACGAGAGGCTGACGCGAATCTGCTTCAACGATTATGACCGAGAGATCGCGTTGGTCGCCGATTACCGCCACCATGAAACAGGCGAACATATGGTTCTCGGGGTGGCTCGCATGAGTAAAATTCATGGCACCGACGATGCGGAGTTCTCCATAGTGGTGGTGGATGAGTATCAATGCTGCGGAATGGGTACGGAGATGTTAAGTAGGCTCATCCAAATCGCCAAGGATGAACAGATAAAACGTCTGACCGCGACGATCCTCATGGATAATCTGCCAATGCAGAAGGTGTGCAAGAAACTCGGATTCACGATAGAGCATACTCCGGGCGAGGAGACGGTGAACGCATACCTGAATCTCTAAAGGTCTCCAGTCCCTTCGGGACCATGTAGTCACCTGTTTCTTGAAATACTTAACCGCCTCTTCACGATTATTCGGAGGGGCGGTTTTTATGCGTGCGAGGACAGGATCGTCGGTGAACGGGGATTACGATCAATCGCAAAAAGCGTATAATTATATCGGGGAGATTGCAAAATTCGAACGCGAGAGGGACGAAGTCCTTTGGACAGACGAGGATAATTCTGAAACGCGCATATCGTGTAAAACGCGAGACACCATCGATTACGGTTACGGGTATCGAAAAAGCGAGCGGGCTTGGCGAGGGAAACGTCGGAAAAGTTGGAACTTGGAGGATGGATTGCGAAGAGCTTGAGGATGCGGAAAAGCGGAGGGGGAGCATTGAAAAGACACACGGACACGGCAATGGGGGAGATTATCGCGCAGGCTCGTCATTTGTTACAACGGAATCTGTTTTGGGAGGTCACGGAACTTCTTACGGAGTATGGTGCGCAACACGATCTCTCCGGCGAAGCTTTGAACATCCTTGGCATAGCCTGGTCTTTGTTGGAGGAGTACGCAAAGGCGAGGGATGCCTTTGAGCGAGCCATCGGTAAAAGGTCCAAGGCGGTGGATTTCCACTATAACTACGCCATGCTCCTACGTCGCATGGGGCTTTTCGAGGAGGCGATGGATGAGATTAACACCGTCCTTTACCTCAACCCCCAGCATTCGCCATCCCTGAAGCTTCAACGATTGCTGCAAATGCACCTGCAGGATAAGAGCATGCACACCGTCACCGAGTTTAAGCCTGTAAAACGGGATATGGACCCCTCCTCGGCATGGTACGGGCTTGTGTGTCAGTTTTGCGGCGCCAACAACGCCATCAACGCGAGGGTGTGCACCAATTGCGGCAGCGTGCTTGACGACGCGCCTCCGATCATTCCGGTGGAGTGATCCGTTATCTCACCGTGACAGGGGGTACGCCGGGAGTTGAGATCAATGCATGACGGTCCGCTTTACGGTCCCATACGACCTCCGTCGAGGCGAGCCCCTGACTGTCTGTTTTCAAAGGATTGGCAGCGATCTCTCCGCCGGGCGCCACGATGGTGACCATTTGATTGGGTATGGGGTTTCCGAAGCGATCCCTCACTCGAACCGCCAGGTAGTTCCTGTCGGGAGGGTTGTTCGGCTCCTTTTCGAACGACCCCGTAAGCGACGCAGGCGGTCCCGGGGTGATGACAAGGGGGTAATGGATCAGGCTTGATTGAGTTAATGCATCGATCTCCTCGGTTCCGGCAGCGGTGGTTTGCACGTTTCCGTTTTGATCCACGAACAGTTTCCCGTCGGGGGAACCCCATACGACCGATTCCTTATCCGTGGCGGAAAGAGTGTTTGGCAACTGAAGCTTAAGCGGTTGTCCCGCCTGGAGGGTTGTAACCAGCATGGTGACAACCCGTCTCGTGGGTTGAGAAGTCGTTGAGAGCAGAGCCAGGGCCTCAGCCACGCGGCGCGGCGCACCGTCGGACGGGGAATTGACGTACAGTCCGCCCACCGTCATCTCCGTGGAACCGCCGCCGTCCAAGTTCATCGCCTGCACCGCTCCCAGTGAAACCATGATGTTGCCCATATCGGTTAGGGTGACGCCTTTGCTTTGCGATTGCCTTCCGTCCACCGTGACGAGCAGAATGTTGCCATTCTTCGTTACTCCGATAGCGGTGCGGGGGGCACGGTCATTGGCGAAGGAGGGATCGGTGAAATGCTCCGTCCGCCAATCCACATTGACCACCCCGTTTTGCACCAAAACGGGACCGCCGCTGAAAGCCTGCTGCACGTTTTTCCAAATCCCGGAGTCATCGTGGACGCAGTGGAACGCATCTCTGGAAGCGTAAACCCCTCTCGGCAGTCCGGCGAGAGACGGCGTGGGGTAGGCGTTGAAACGTATCTTCACAACGTCGCCCGCTTTCACATGCGCCTGCAGCCACTGCGCCCCGGATCCACTCCCAGCGAGCATCGCCGAGTTCGGCGCAATGGGCGCCGTTTCGGATCCCGGGACGGGGGCGGCGGCGATGGCGGTGATGGAGGAACCCAGAGCCATCGTTCCGGTTATATTGTTTAGTGTGACAATTGTCGCCTTGTTGCTGACATGCGCCATGGAGGAGTAGAGTGGCGTCAGAAGGACGATTTGATTCGAGCTCAATGGACGGTTGATCGCATCAAGGAAACGGTCGGAGCCATCCGCAGCGTCGAACTCAGCCTGCGTGACGATCATCCCCATGCGCACGGTGTTGTCCCCAGTGATGCCGAACGCGGTGCGCCAAGGGAGGGAATCGCATATCAACTGACCGTTCTGAATCGTTAGTCCGACGGGAAATCCCGGTTCCTCGAAATAATCTCCATTGACTGCGGCTATCGCGTTCTGATCCTTGGCGAAATCCCCGACCGTCTCCTTGGGGGTCAGCGGGGAGGGGGGGAGGAGCGTTCCGTGAGCGATGAACGGCTCCAGGCGTAGCCCCGCCTGCTTCATGTCGATCTTCAGGGAGTTGATAACCAGCGGATCGCCTCCGGAGGATCTGATTGACTGACTGTATAACACACCGGGAGCGATCGTGCAGAACGTTTGAGAGTCGGCGCGGCTTTTTTGCAAGGGGAGAAAAAACGAGACGAGTGCAACGAATGCGATAAAACGATTTTTGTACGGCATGGACTTCCTTCCGGGCAAAGCTTTGAATTCCTGTGGATTGCTGTTCGCTTCCGGCATTGAACTCGTTCCGAGCGAACTCCATTAGGGTGAGACGTATCTCAGACGCAATCACCCTTTCAGTATATTCCCTATCCTCAACAGGGGTCAAATGGAAATTAAGCGTCATAGGAGATATTGCTATTCGGGAAGCGCTGAATCCACGCGTGCATCCAATGTGGATTGCGGCAATGCGAATCTTAGGATAGGGCGCCATCCTCCCAATCCCTTAACGTGGCGCAAATCAAATCCTCCATCTCCCGGTCCCAAGCGGGTTGGGATTTCGCGGTGTTCAGCATATCGCACAGGCACATGAGATCCAGCAGCGAGGATATCCTCCGCCACCCTTCGGGCAGTTGCCCTCCGGAAGAGGTGAAACCCTCGAGGAAACGCTCTTCGAAGCGATCCGGCAAAAGACGTCTGTAACGGAGCATATGCCCCACATCCAGCAGGCAGGTTCCGGAATGCGCGAACTCCCAATCCAGCACGGCGGAGAGGTGCGCCTCGCCGTCATCCACCTTCACAAGGATGTTCCACAAGCCGAAATCGGCATGGACCAACTCGGCGGATTCCCTGATTGTATCCAGAAGGGGGGTATTCTCCTCGTACAGTTTCCAGATGCGGCGAGCCCGCTCCTCGCCGAGTTTTTCCCCCGCCACGCCATGAAAGAGCGTTTGGGCAAGATAAGTCAGATAGCCGTCGATCACATCGGTGAATGGGTGGATGAACTGGATGTCGGCATTGAAAAAGCCCGCCTGATGAAACTTGTATTTCGAGATATTTGCCAGAACTGCGCCGATTTCGTAAGCCAACGGTTCGGGATTGCCGTGTGCACCGGAAAGGTAATCGCCGAGGGGTATTCCCTCAACGTAGGAGAGTATCGAGAAGGGGGGGAGCCCCTGCGGGGTGTTCCCCATGCTTGCGTAGCGTATTTCCGGCATGGGGATGGCGTTGCGAAGCATATGATAAAGCTGCCACTCCAGAGCGCACGCCATAGGGTCGCGCACGTACAGACGAAGAACCAGTGGCTTTACGACGCCATTGAAACGCAGGAGGTAGTTGGTGTTGGATTTGCCAGAGGGTATTCGTTCGAAGCTTTGCAGATCATTCGGTTGATGTATGGAACGTAGCAGATTCTCGATTTGGGTGCGATCCAATATGTAGGCATCCGTCCTTCGCTCCAGATGATCCATTCCGTTCCTCGGCAAGTGAAATTTCCAACTCTGCAATTATACCAAAAATAGCAGGATATTGCAAAAATCCTATTTCATGCGTTTCGTCAAGCGTGGAACGAACCATGTTCGTTTCATTTTCCGAATTACGCTATTTCCTCGTAGAGGAAGTTTCCGCCTCTCAGAGGTGGGCGAAAGAGGGTGGGCGAGAGCGAAATCGAGTGGTAAAGATGGCAAGGCCTGCGTGGTCAGGCTGCGAAACGACATTAGGGGGAAACGTTTTTCTCCTATCACTCGATACGCGTTCGCGCTTGGTTATCTGGTATGATTTATCATAATATTGGCGATTTCGCAGCTTGGTGGAGGATCCAAAGGCGACAAATACAAGTATTTTGATGGAGATGCGCCCGAGGAGTTTGCACTCAATCCTAATCTCAACGAGTGGCTCGACGAGCAGTGCGAGCCAGTACGCATCATGTCGTTGTCGGCGTATCGGCCAAGCGAAGTCTTATTCAACGTGGACCCGGTAGCCTACAGAGACCTCCTAACCGGTGATAAGGCCAATGACGAAACCGAAGATCATACAGGCGATACCGATCAGGATGGGGGGGCCGTCTAATGAGTACCAGCAGTTTTAGCGAATCAGACATAGAGCAGGCCGCCTTGGCGTGGCTGGAAAGTATGGGCTATCTGATCTTGTCTGGGTTGGAGATTGCGCCGGGCGAAGCGATGGCCGAGAGAGACGACTACGGCCAGGTTTGTCTTTCGCGTCGGTTGCGGCAGGCGCTCCAGCGGCTGAACCCGGTGGTGCCGTCGGATGCAATAGATGAAGCATTTCGCAAGCTGACGCGGCCGGACTCGCCGTCCTTGGTGGCCAACAACCACGCCCTTCATAAGTACCTGGTCGAGGGCGTTCCGGTCCAATGCCAGCGGGCGGATGGTTCCATAGGCGGCGATCTTCTGCGCGTATTCGATTATGATGACCCCGAGAACAACGAGTTTTTGGCTGTCAATCAGTTCACGGTTGTGGAGAACCAGCGAGAACGGCGTCCGGACGTGATTCTGTTCCTCAACGGGCTGCCGGTGGCGGTGATTGAGCTGAAGAATGCGGCTGACGAAAGCGCCACCATCTGGTCGGCTTTTAACCAATTACAGACCTACAAACAGCAGATACCGTCGCTGTTTGCGTACAACGAGGCGATGGTGATTTCCGATGGAGTCGAGGCGCGAATCGGCACGCTGACCGCCGGTCGCGAATGGTTCATGCCATGGCGCACCATCGAAGGCGAGGAACTGGCGGACAGCCGGCTCCCGGAGCTGCAGGTCATGATTGAGGGCGTATTTGAGAAGCGCCGGTTCCTGGACCTGATCCGGCGCTTCATTGTGTTCGAGGATACGGGCGGCGGTGTCCTCATCAAGAAGATGGCCGGGTATCACCAGTATCACGCGGTGAATGTGGCGTTGCAGGAGACGATTAGAGCATGCCTTCCCCGCGAGAATCCTTTGCATGTGCAAGAGGAAGAAGGCGTTTACTTCGCCAAGGGTCGGAAGGACGCAAAGCCTGGCGATCGCCGGATCGGTGTGGTGTGGCACACGCAGGGGTCGGGCAAGAGTTTGACGATGGTGTTCTATGCCGGGAGTGTCGTGCTACATCCGGCGATGGAGAACCCGACGCTGGTCGTGATCACCGACCGCAATGACCTGGACGACCAGCTTTTCGGTACGTTTGCGAGCTGTCACGAACTGCTCCGTCAGCAGCCAAGGCAAGCCGAAAGCCGTGAAAATTTGCGAGAGCTGCTCAAGACCTCATCCGGCGGAGTGGTGTTCACCACTGTGCAGAAGTTTTTTCCATCCGATGACGAGGATCAGCACCCACTGCTGTCGGATCGCCGCAACATCGTTGTGATTGCTGATGAAGCTCATCGCAGTCAGTATGACTTCATCGATGGCTTCGCCCGTCACATGCGCGAGGCGCTGCCGAACGCCTCGTTTATCGGGTTTACCGGCACCCCCATCGAATTGACCGACAAGAACACCCGCGCGGTCTTTGGCGATTACATCAGCATTTACGACATCGAGCGGGCGGTTCAGGACGGGGCGACCGTCCCGATCTACTACGAGAGCCGTCTCGCCAGGCTGGAACTGCAAGAGGAGGAGCGTCCCAAGCTGGATGATCAGTTCGAGGAGGCTACCGAGGGCGAAGAGGTGGAGCACAAGGAGCGGCTGAAGACCAAGTGGGCGCAGCTTGAAGCGCTAGTCGGCACGGAAAAGCGGCTGAATTTGATCGCCCAGGATTTGGTGAATCACTTCGAGCGCCGCCTGGAAGCGATGGACGGCAAGGCGATGATCGTCTGCATGAGCCGTCGCATCTGCGTAGAGCTATACAATGCCATTAAGGCGATTCGTCCGGACTGGCATCACGAAGATGACGACAAAGGCATGATCAAGATCGTGATGACGGGTTCCGCCTCTGACCCTTCTGATTGGCAGCCGCATATCCGCAGCAAGTCTCGTCGCGAGGAACTGGCGAATCGCTTCAAAGACCCGAAAGAACCGTTCAAGCTGGTGATCGTTCGTGATATGTGGCTGACAGGGTTCGACGCTCCATGCCTTCATACGATGTATGTGGACAAGCCGATGCGTGGCCACGGACTGATGCAGGCGATCGCTCGGGTCAACCGAGTGTTTAGGGACAAGCCCGGCGGGCTCATTGTGGATTACCTCGGACTCGCCGACCAACTGAGGAACGCCCTTGCCAACTACACCGAGAGTGGCGGCAAGGGAGAGGCTGCCATCAACCAGGAAGAGGCTGTGGCGGTGATGCTGAAGTGGTACGAGGTCTGCTGCGGCATTTTCTATCGTTTCGACTGGTCGCGGTGGAAGAATGGCGGGCCGCAGGAGAGGCTGTCGGCGCTGGCTGCGGCGCAGGAACACGTGCTGGCGCAGAAAGACGGCAAAAAACGGCTGGTGAATGCGGTTGGCGATCTGACGAAGGCCTTTGCGCTGTGCGTTCCGCATGAGAAGGCGCTGGAGATTCGGGACGATGTGAGGTTCTTCCAGACGGTGAAGTCGGTTTTGACGAAAAGCGTCGGCGATAGTCGTCATAGCCCGGAGGATATCGAGCATGCCATTCGGCAGATCGTCTCGAAGGCGGTGTCTTCGGATGAAGTGATCGATATCTTCGCGGCCGCCGGGCTCAAGAAGCCGGATATCTCGATTCTGTCGGATGAGTTCCTGGCGGAAGTGCGCGGCATGCCGCAAAGGAACCTGGCGGTCGAAATGCTGCGCAAACTGCTGGAAAGCGAGATCAAAGCCCGCAGACGAAAGAACGTCGTTCAGTCCCGATCATTTTCAGAGCTCCTTGAGAATGCGATCAAGAAATACCAGAATCGAGCCATCGAAACGGCGCAGGTGATCGAAGAGTTGATCGCGCTGGCGAAGGAATTGCGCGAAGCCAATCGGAGAGGTGAGAAACTAGGATTGACGGAGGACGAGGTGGCTTTCTACGACGCCCTGGAGGTGAACGACAGCGCGGTGGCGGTGTTGGGCGACGAGACACTGCGGCTGATCGCTCAAGAACTCGTCAATGCGGTGCGGAAAAACCTCACCATTGATTGGACGGTACGCGAGAACGTTCGCGCCCAAATGCGAGTAATCATCAAGCGTATTCTACGTAAGCATGGATATCCGCCGGATAAGCAGGCTCGCGCCACCGAACTCGTCTTGGAGCAAGCGGAGGTTCTTTGCAAGGAATGGATGGAAAATGAGTGACAGATCCGGTAATTGCAAAATACAGTTCCGTCTCTCGTTTTGAGAGGGTGTCATGATTTTAGTATGCCGGGCATGTTCATGCTCTCGGAGGTGCAAGTCCTCCACGGTGCAGGAAACCGTAACTGTTAAGCGAAGGCGAGGGCGTCACTGTGAAGTGGGGTCTGAAAGAAACCGGAGCCATAGTCACGACCTAACGAAAGGAAATCGGGTATAAGGCTGTGAGCGGTGGGAGATCCGGCATCACGCCTCGTAATGAGGCTACCAAACGGGTAACTGGCGAAGCATGCCTCCCCGGCTCTGTCAATAGCGGTGTCAAAATGTACGGAAAATAACGGTTTGAAAATGTACATTCCATGGCTAAAACAGAGGCGAAGAACGCAAATTCCTCCCCCTTGGGCTCCGTTTATAAAGCATGACGGTGGTTACCGATGGAATCTTACAGCGGATCCCCCCATCCAAGAACAGGTCGCCAACAAGGGGCGCCCCTACGATATAAACCATTGTTTTCATCATGCGTGTCGGTGGTTCCCGAATCATTCCCCATCGGTAATGCAAAGCGAACATAAAGCGGGGTTTGATCTTCATGTGGAACCTGAGAATTCATGAAACACATCAGCCCGCGAGCCCCCTGTATCTGGTATGATATATCACACGGGGTACTAAAATTAACAATATTGGCATACTCGGGATCCGTTACATCAAGATAAGAGGAAGAGGATATATATGGCAAGGGAAAATAATAACGGAGCGAATCTCGGCTTCGAATCTGAGCTCTGGCGTGCAGCCGATGCGCTCCGCTCCAATATGGACGCCGCCGAATACAAGCATGTCGTGCTCGGTTTGATATTTCTTAAATACATCTCCGACGCCTTCGAAGAGCGGCGCGCCAAACTCGAAGCGGAGCGAGCCCAGGGCGCCGATCCGGAAGACCCCGACGAGTACCGTGCCGCCAACATATTTTGGGTGCCCAACGAGGCGCGCTGGTCCAAGCTCAAATCCGAAGCCAAGCAGCCGACCATTGGCAAAATCATCGACGACGCCATGCTCGCCATTGAGCGCGATAACCCCTCGCTCAAAGGCGTGCTTCCCAAGGACTACGCCCACCCGCGCCTCGACAAGCAGCGGCTCGGCCAGCTCATTGATCTGGTCGGTAATATCGGCCTGGGCGACAAGGAAAACCGCTCCAAGGACATCCTCGGCAGGGTCTATGAGTATTTTCTCTCCCAATTCGCCAGCGCCGAGGGCAAGAAGGGCGGTCAGTTCTACACGCCCCGCTGCGTTGTGCGGGTGTTGGTTGAGATGCTCGCCCCGTACAAGGGCCGAGTGTATGATCCTTGTTGCGGTTCCGGCGGAATGTTCGTGCAATCGGAGAAGTTCGTCGCGGCGCACGGTGGCGGAATTGGCGATATCAGCATCTACGGTCAGGAATCGAACCACACCACCTGGCGCCTGGCGAAGATGAACCTAGCCATTCGCGGCATCGACGGTAATCTCGGCGCCGAACACGCCGATAGCTTCCACCACGACCTGCACCCCGACCTGAAAGCCGACTATGTGCTCGCCAATCCGCCGTTTAACGATTCCGATTGGCGAGGGGAACAACTCAAAGACGACAAGCGATGGAAATATGGCATCCCGCCCGCGGGGAACGCCAACTACGCCTGGGTCCAGCACTTCATCCATCATCTCGCCCCCACCGGATTTGCGGGCTTTGTGCTGGCCAATGGTTCCATGTCCTCCAATCAATCCGGCGAGGGGGAAATTCGCAAGAACATCATCGAGGCCGACCTGGTGGACTGCATGGTGGCGCTGCCCGGCCAGCTTTTCTACTCGACTCAAATTCCCGTCTGCCTGTGGTTCATCGCACGGGACAAGAAGAACGGTCGTTTCCGCGACCGGCGCGGCGAGACGCTCTTCATCGACGCCCGCAAGCTGGGCACGATGATAGACCGCGTGCACCGAGAGCTGACCGAGGAGGACATCAAAAAGATCGCCGACACCTACCACGCCTGGCGGGGCGATTTGGAAGAGGCGTATATGAACTCGGATATGAGGTATGCGGATGTCCCCGGTTTTTGCAAATCGGCGACCATCGAAGAGATACGCCAACACAACCATATCCTCACCCCCGGCCGCTATGTCGGCGCGGAGGAGGTGGAGGACGACGGAGAGCCGTTCGAGGAGAAGATGCAGCGCCTGGTCGCCCAACTGCGAGAGCAGCAGGCCGAGGCGGCGAAGCTAGATGCCGCGATTGCCGCCAACCTGAAGGAACTCGGCTTCTGGGAGGTGAAACCATGACGCCCGAAAAACTCGAGGCACTGATCGCTGCCGGCGAATCGCTCGACGTCGAGTTCAAGGGAGAAGAACGCGGTCCCTTGTCCGATGACGATTTGGTCGAGGCGGTTGTCTGCCTGGCCAATCGCTCTGCCGACACATCTGCTTGGCTGCTCATCGGCGTCGAAGATGATGGCCGTATTACCGGCGCCCGTCCCCGCCATGAATCCGGGCGGACCAACCCAGTCCGGTTGGCAGCTCTCATCGCCAACCGAACCCGACCGTCGCTCACCACGCGCATCGAGGTCGTTCCTTGCCAAGGCAAGGAAGTAATCGTCGTCGAAGTTCCGTCCCAGTCCGCTCCCGTGGGCACGACTTCGGGTCGCTACCTCCGCCGGGCGCTCGGCGGCGACGGACGCCCCTGTTGCCTGCCAATGTTCTTCCACGAGATGCACTCCCGGCAGGTCGACCGCGGCGCGGAGGACTATTCGGGCTTGGTCATCCCCGGCGCTTCCTGGGAGGACTTGGACCCGCTGGAATTCGATCGTTTCCGCCGCAGCATCCGCGAGCACCGCGTTGGCGACCAGTCCCTCCTGGCATTGCCCAACCTCGAACTGGCCAAAGCACTGGGTGCCGTGGATGCCAACGGGCAGGTCCGCAGTATCCGCGTTCTGGGCCTGCTCCTGTTCGGCAAGGAAGATTCGCTGCGGCGTTTCCTGCCCACCCATGAGGCCGCCTTCCAGGTCCTTCGCGGCCAGAAGGTCGAGGTCAACGACTTCTTCCGCTGGCCGCTGTTGCGCCTCATGGAAGAATTCGAACAACGGTTCGCTGCCCGCAACCGCGAGCAAGAAATCCTCGTCGGCATGCTGCGAGTGGCCGTTCCGGACTACCCGCCCGCCGCATTCCGCGAGGCCCTCGCCAACGCCCTGATTCACCGCGACTACACCCGCCTGGGCGCCGTTCACGTCCAATGGCACGACGACCGCCTCGAGATTTCCAACCCTGGCGGCTTCCCGGAAGGTGTCCGCCTGGACAACCTGTTGGTGACCGCGCCCCGTCCGCGTAACCCTCTACTGGCCGATGCCTTCAAGCGCGCAGGCATCGTCGAACGCACGGCCCGCGGCATTGACACCATCTTCTATGAGCAGTTGCGCAACGGCCGGCCCGCGCCGTCCTACGATCGCAGCAACGAGTCAGGGGTCGTCGTGGTCCTACCCGGCGGGCAGGCGAATCTGGAATTCGTACGTCTACTTGCTGAGGAGTCGCGCGCCGGCCGCGACCTGCGCCTCGACGAACTTCTGCTTCTGAATGCCCTCTGGCAGGACCGACGCCTGACCACCGAAGAGGTAGCCCGCCTCACTCAGAAACCCGAATCCGAGGTTCGTGTCGTGCTCAACCGCCTAGTGGAAGCGGGACTGGTGGAATCGCGAGGCGAACGCAAAGGCCGCACCTGGCGCCTCTCGGCGGTCACCTATCGCCGTTTGGGCCAACCTGCCGCCTACGTTCGCCAGCGCGGCTTCGAGCCTTTGCAACAGGAACAGATGGTGTTGCAATACGTGGCGACTCACGGGCGGATCACCCGACGCGAGGCAATGGAGCTGTGCCGGCTCTCGTCCCTACAAGCACGGGACCTGCTTGCAAGATTGGCCAAGGCTGGCAAGCTTGTCCTGCACGGCGCCAAGCGCGGGGCGTTTTATGAACTGACCTCCAAAAATATGGATGAGTCCAAACATGATATGGACAAGTCCATAATTAGGTTCAAAAAATCCAAACCGGGGCGTGATTCATGATCCCCAAGAACTGCAACTGGCCAGTGGCTGTGGACTTCCCCAATGCGAGGTCTCGTCTGTGCGATACGGTTTGCCGCGCGATCAATCGCAAGCATCTGATTGCGAATCGCATGCGCGCAAATAATACGGCGGTCAAACGGGTGGTTATGATACAAGTTGCTTTCCTGCAAGGATTTGTAGTGTTGAGATGAAAATGCACCCTGCGCGTTATTTTCCGCTTCGAGCTGTATCTGCGACTGTTCGAGGAGCCTGAGGAGGAAGAGGCATGACTTGGAAACGACAACTCGGCATGGCGCGCCAGCAGCAGGCCGATGCGACGAAACTGGATGCGGCGATTACCAAAAACCTGAAGGAGTTGGGGTATGGGAAATGAACCGGCGCCCGATCCCGCCGAAGGGCAGCCACTGATCTATAAAGATGGTGCTCTGCGTGTTCAGGTGTGGATAGACGGCAGAACCGTCTAGCTAACCCAGCGGCTCATGGCTGAGTTGTACCAGGTAACGACAGCCAATATCAGTCAGCATCTAAAAGCCATCTATAGGGAGGGCGAACTCTCGCCTGAAGCAACTATTAAGCAATTCTTA
>Ga0078972_1001841_pt1 | contig 75267 bp, 77 predicted proteins | sample YelNatPaOPGAMG01_FD_67568 | JGI IMG/M metagenome (GOLD analysis project Ga0078972, IMG submission 67568) | Hot spring thermophilic microbial communities from Obsidian Pool, Yellowstone National Park, USA - OP-RAMG-01 (SPADES assembly) (version 2) | ecosystem: Environmental > Aquatic > Thermal... | reverse complement strand
CCTTTATTTTAAGTTTTCGATTGCTTCTTTGACTTTATTCATCGCATCTTGGGTGGACATATTCCTTAAGTCCAAAGATACAACCTGTTCGTCATAATTTCCGCCGGCCTCACTAAAGGCGTCCTTAAACATCTTTCTTTGCATTTTGGGATCGCAGGCCCCGATTACATATTTTACGCCTGGCTTGATGTAGTCGTGGATAAACCTATCACCGTCGTCAACGCAAAGTTGAGGATGAACTATGGCGTATTCTACGTCTAACTCACCACGCACATAATTAATCAGCTCCCAAAGATTGAGACTTGCAAAACCCGGGCATTGACCTGTGCAGATACACATTAAAAATCTTGGTTTTTGGTTCTGTGTCATTTTAATCTACCTCCTTCATGGATTTTTGTTTTTTGCCTTTTCTTTCAGTTCGGTTAACATTTGAGGTTCCTTTGTGTTCCATTCAAAGACCGGTTTGCATCCCGGCGCATTGGCCTTATCAACCTTCTTTTTGACTACCCCCTTTAAAAATTCCAAGGCTTGCTTTTCATCCTCATCGGTCACAATCTGCTCAAGCTCAATCTGTTCTTTCTGGTTTAAACTAATAACGATTTTTTCCTTCATTTATTATTTAGATGCGGTTAAGATTTTCTTTATCTCATCTACAGTAGGGATCTTACCAGAAATCTTTATTTGTCCATCCACAATAACTGCAGGCGTAAACATCACACCCTTTTTGGCTATCTGGCTAATGTCATAAACATGACTAATCTCTGCGTCTATCCCCAGATTTTTTACTGCCTCTTTCACATTTTTCTCAGTACTAATACACCTTGGGCAGCCTGGCCCTACAATCTCTATTTTCATTTTTCCACACCCCCTTTTTTTAGAAAACAAAACTTCCAAAGAACCAGCCTATGAACGTTCCTAAGCCCATAATAAGAAGAATATAAACCGCTGCCTTCTTGATTCCAAAAAGCCGAGATATTGCTAACATATTTGGAAGACTCATCCCAGGCCCTGTTAATAAAAACGCTAATGCCGGACCCTTGCCCATGCCCAATCTTAACATCGTATCAATAAAAGGCGATTCGGTTAAAGTACCAAAGTACATTAACTGCCCAGATATAGTAGCTAAAAATGAGGCCAAAATCCCTGAGCCTCCTACCCACTTAGAGACAAACTCTTTTGGTAAAAGTCTTCCTACCACCCCTACTATAAAAACTCCCAATAAAAGCAAGGGCACAATCATACGTACAAACCAGAAGGTCTCTCTCAGCCAACTTTTCGCCTCATCCTTGGTAAGCGTATTGATTGCATAGATTAACCAGATAAGAGTGACAATTGACCATACTAATACATTCAAGCCATAGCTTCTTCCTTGAGCAATATAATTAGGTAAAATTATGGATAGAAAAACTAAAGCTAATAAGATTGCATGTTTCTTAGACATAAGTCTCTTCTTTTCTGATGACGCAAATACAATCTTTTTTCTTTCCTCCTTTCCAAAAACTATGCTCATCACCCAGCCAACAAAAAATGCCATAAACAAAGAGGCAATAACTCTCGAGATAGCCATCTTTCCGCCCAAGATATTGCTAGTAAAAAGTAAAGACAATACATTAGTAGAAGGTGCAACCCACAAAACAATAAAACTAGCACCAATGCCTGCCCCAGCAAAATAAAGCCCGCTCCCCACAGGTAAAACTGTGCAGGAACAAGAGGCGATAAAGAAACTAAAAAATGTTGCCAGGGAAAATGACTTCAGTTTCGACGCCTTCTCGCCCAAATAATTTAATATCGCCTCTTTATTAAAAAAGGAAACCATCCCGCCTGCCAGAAGAAATGCAGGAATTAGACAGGTCAAGATATGATGGAGAATATATTCCTTTATTGCCAAGATCCCTGCATAAAATAACTCAATCAGCATATCGCTTCCCCTTTCTTAAAATCTTACAACACCCGCCCTCAATCTTTATTAATTTAATATTAACCAATGCGTCTGCTATTTTTTTGTGCGCTGAATTTATAATCCTTGAAAAGGTAGGTCTTGATATCTTCATCTTTTTTGAAGCAGCCTCCTGTTTAAGTTCTTGAAGATACATAAGTCGAATAGCCTCAAATTCATCGAGTGTTAGATTGACACTCTCTGTCCCTTTTATTGGTTTACACCTGGGCTTAAAGATGCGTTCTTTTGGTATGCACCTAACTAACCTTATCCTTTTAGGTCTCAAAATCCACCTCCAATAGTTATGAACAAATGTTCATAATACCATATTATCTCTGACTGTCAAGCAAAATCTGCCTCTTTCTCTTTTCATATGGGGAATTAACCCTTTAGCCCGACGTCTTTTTTAGCAAAATGGTCTAACTAAAGGTTTCATCACGCGCATTTGGACAGCCTACTTGTCCGCCGAAGCTGAGTGCTAAAACTGCTTAAGCAAAGGCGGAAAGGCTGGGTTCCCTCGTGATAATGGAGTAGCACCCGAAAGGGTGCGCCATTTTAATCTACCTATTTTTACATTTTATCGCAGCCTTTCCACCTTCGTTTAAACAGTTTTATACTTATAAGTTCGGTGGACAAGTCGGCTGCTACTCCATTCGTGTATCGGGAATTAACCCTTTAGGGTTTCATCAGTTAGGTCATCTGAAACACAATGTAAACAATAATAAAAAAGCCTCATCCGCAGAAAAGCGGATGAGGCTAAAGGCAACCACCTCTCCGACAAGGTAACCGAGCTGCCGAATGGAGCTCGTTTTAGTTGCCATATATTTTATACCACAAAATTACACCTATGTCAACCTCTAAACCCCGAAAGATGTCCCCACGCCAATAGCTGTTGCTATAAGTGGATGATCCAGATTGACCCTCCTTATAGACCCTACAGCATCCTTCAGATTCACTGCCACAATATTATTTCCTTTAAGCGCTGCCATCGTTCCAAATCTACCCTCTGCTACAAGGTCGCAGGCAAATGCTCCAAGCCGTGTCGCAAGCACCCTGTCAAATGGAGATGGAGGCCCTCCTCTTTGAAGATGGCCAAGCGTAGTAACCCTCGTCTCAAGCCCAGTGTATCTCTCTATATCAATAGCTATCTTATTTCCTATCCCACCTAAACGAACTGGATCTGTAGAGTCCTTGACAATCTTTTTTACAACCATATCTCCGTTCTTTGGTCTAGCCCCTTCTGCTATCACTACTATACTAAACCTCTTCCCGCGCCTGTTTCTTTCCTTCACTCTCTCGCATACCTTTTTAATATCATATGGCAACTCTGGGATAATAATTATATCCCCACCTCCAGCAACACCTGCATAAAGCGCAAGCCAGCCCGCATATCTACCCATCACCTCAACCACCATAACCCTGTGATGAGATTGTGCAGTTGTATGAAGTTTATCTATTGCTTCAGTAGCTGTTACTAAGGCAGAATCAAAACCAATTGTTACATCAGTTTCTTTTAAATCGTTATCAATTGTTTTCGGAACACCTACTACCTTAAGCCCTTTCTTATATAATTCATATGCGATAGTAAGTGTGCCATCTCCGCCTATACACACTAATCCCTTAAGGGCCATTGCCTTAAAATTTTTTAAAGCCAAATCTGAAAGGTCCTTTGGTTTACCTGTGGATTGTATATATCTGAAAGGATTCGCCTTATTGGATGCGCCTAAAAACGTCCCGCCAAGCGAAAGGATACCAGAGACGTCGTCGTAGGAAAGTGAGATAAATTTCTTTTCTACAAGTCCAGTATATCCATCTTTTATACCAATAACCTCCATGCCATATCTAAGCATAGCTGTTTTAGCAACAGCCCTTACCGCTGCATTCAAACCAGGGCAATCGCCCCCACCTGTCATTACCCCTATTCTATCCTTTTTAATTGCCCCTCGCATGACGTTTGCCTTTTCTTTTCTTTCTCAATTTTGCCCTGCGCGTCTTCCTTGTCATCTTATACCCTCCTTATGGGCTAAACGTCTCTCCATCTCATCAAGTATCCTATTTATCCCTTCTGCTATGGACTTCAACTCATCCTTTTTTCTAAACCTTATCCTTATAGAAAAATTGCCTTTTGCTATCTCCTGAAGGTCCTTCTCAAGGCGATATATCGGACCAGCCAATCTATGTGAAAGTATGACAACGCGCCACGAAAACAAAATCACTATCAAAAGCCCTCCTACAAGTATAAAAATATTATCCTTAAAATAATAGAGTACTATAAAAAGCGCCACAATAGGAAGCAACATCCATTTTAGATACAAACCTATCTGTAACCTCTTATTTATAAGATAATTTCTTCTCTTCTCTTGCATAATATTTTCCCTTCCGCACTTACAAACTTTTTAATGAAACGAGAATACCATTATGATATAGCTCTACCCTGTAAAATTTAATATACCCATATCTATCCCTGTAGACCTTTGGGATATTTATCTCTGTATGATGATAACCTTTTTTGATATTACTGTGGCCTACGCTAGTAAAAGAGATTTCCTCGTTATGTTTACTAAAGGTGCAAAAAAGTTTAAACACCAATCCATCTGTCCATTCATCTTCTGTCCTATAGCTTATCTTAAAGGTATAACCCTTAGCTGTCTTAATCCTGGAAAGTCCTTCTATGCACGGGGCTAAACCAGAGCCGAATATAACACCCTCGAACCACACAAACACTATTAGCATCCATATAAAAAAGGCACGTCTTCGTATAATAATAGAGCACCTCATATTTAATTATGATTATAATGACCAGAAAATATTTAGTCAAGGATTTTGTCTGTCTAGGAATTTCGATACTGGGTAGCAGGCCTAGTATGACTTCTTCGAATCCACGAGTATCCCATTTTTATAGAGGTCGATTCTATAATTTATAAGTGAACCATATCTTTTTTTGATAATATCTGAGATGCCTATCTCTATTTTATGCCAGCCACGTTCTATATTATTCAAGGGGCTGCTTACAAATTCAAGCTCTCCCTGGTTAAATCTGCAATATACCTTAAATAATAAATTATCCGTCCATTTATCTTCGGTCTCATAATTTATCACTATGACATACCCACCCATCCTGTGTATTTTCATAGAATTTTTTATAGATACTGCCTCTGAAAAAGAATCTTGGATAGATACGACAACAAGCCCTACAGCTATCCCAATTAGAATTATAACGGTTTTAATTTGATGGCAACAACCCCTTAAAAACATAAAACCCATCCTTTCGAACCATTCTATAATAAAAAATCGAAAGAATGGGCGCAATTTTGGAACTTCGGCAACCCAGCTGCCATGCCCTCCTCAGGTTTAGGCCTGTGGCTTTGCGCCCTAATCTTTCGATTAGTTTGCCTTTTCGGTCTATAAACTTACCCGTCTTTTAGACTCTTTCTCTAATAGTAAGTATACCTTATAAAAATGCCCATTTCAAGATTGAATTGGTAATCTTTTAATCTAATATCTCAAGTTGGAATTGATTATGGAGAATAATCTCTGGAGAGTTCTTGTATTCTTTTATTACACCATAGACCCTTATATCCTTATGTCTGAAATATGTATCTGGAGAGCGGATTGCCTCTTTTGGTAATATTGAGAAATCTTTTCTAAATACAACTACCTTAAAATTATCTCTACAATTTAATATCAATAACTTATTTGAAATAAAGGTGTTATAAACTTTCGTCTCTACAATCTTCATATGGCCGATATATTTTCTTGCCTCCGAAGAAGATATAACGCCTTTATCCAATTCTGCCCAAAGCCCTTTTTTCTTCGTCCTGGCCTCTCTCTGTGCCTCTAAAAACATATCCGCATACTTTACATTTGGAGGATAAGTATAAATCATGGCATAACCTTCTCTAACCATCTCTAAATTTACCATTTTGCCATCTACATAAACATAGGCAAGCAGTCTATTATATTTATCCCTCTTCTGCACATCAAATTCCAGTCTTACCCTCTTCCCCTCAACCAGTCTCTTATTAAAATCCTTTGCCTCAAGGCCATAAGGCATTGGTTCATATACCCATCCAGGGCCCTTTCTTTTACGAATCTCAGGTGTATCTATACCAATATATCTAACCTTTTCATTATTTGAAAGTTGTATCGTATCGCCATCTATCACCTTAGATACATAATAATCCTGAAACTTAGTACCAAGATGTACTTCTTTAGCTTGTCTTACTATAAAAAAGAGACCGCCGATGGCTAAAGATATAACTATTGTAACCAAAAAGATTCGCTTTATCTTTGACATAATAGAATCTTATTATTTCAAAGTCAATGGGTTATAACCGTAAACTGCAAATATAGTGTAGGCTGTGCCTGCTGTAGAACCTGTCCTGGAACCACGTGCCACTCTCCAGCCATGTCCTGTATCTACGTCATCGTGACTTGCATAAGGAAGGCAACCTTCTCCCTGGCCTATCTTGGATGGGCTAGAAATCACCATCTTCTCCAACTCAGAAAGGTAAAAGTCTGCTTTCTTTCTATAATAACTCTCTTTTGAAAAATTGGATAAATCTTTATAATAATCTGCCATTATTTTCAATGCGACTATCATCTGGGCTGTCCATTCAGTAGATATTATACCTCCTCGTGGGAGATGCTCGTATTTCCCAAAATCAAACCCTGTTATCTTAAGAACCTCTCCATCTGGTCTTGTATAATCTACTGTAACAAGACAATTTGTCTCTGCAAAATCTATTATCTGGTCAGGGTCCATATCCAGTTCCTTTAAACGGCTAGGACCAATGGCTGCTATAGACCATGCAAATGTATCAGTCGCTATAGTGGCATCGCCCTTACCTCTATTAAATCTTCCTTCTCGTCTATTGATAGCATTATTTTTAATCCAGTTCAATGTATGTTGTTGCGCCTCAAGATACATATCTTCTTTTGTGATGTCATAAAGCATACCAAAAAAGGCATATGCATCGAGATTATGTTCTGTGCTGAACCATGCTATATTTGGTCCACCTCTTATACCAAATTCCTTGTCCTCTTTCTGCAAGTTGATTACCCATTGACCTATATCTTCAGCCATTGAAAGAAACTGTTCGTCTTTGAATCTATAGGTATAATGGAGTATTGCTATTCCAAGCCACAAATTTGGACCAACATGCCCTGTGTATTCAACTATAGAACCACTATATACATCGTATGCATTAGCAAATCCACCCAGGACCTTTTTCGCATTCCACTTATAAAAATTCAACAAGGACTCTGCCCTTTCCTTATCCCCCATAAGCACAAAACATTGACACGCCAATGACTGGTCATAGGTAAAGGCCCATTCCTCAAGATTTTTGTCGCCCTCATAACTCACCACTAAACCAGTAGTCTGACTCTGGTGGTTCTTTATCCATTTATACATATTAGAAACATTCTTCTCTTCGATTGGTTCAAACATAGAGATTAACTGCCTAAGGTTATCCTCTGTAGAAACACGCTCTTCTGAAAGCTTGGCAACCCTGTGTTTTAAATAGGCGGACTCTTTGGATAATGCCTCCAGTTTTTCCAAGAGCTGTTTTTTTTCTGAAATAGCCAGCTGTAGTTGTTCATCTATCTTTTCCTTCTCCTCTTGGAAAAGCTCTATATCTTTTTTACGCTGTTCTAACTCTACAGCCAACCCCTCTAACTCCTTCACCTTTTCTCCATACGCATCTATCTCTTTCTGTGCCTCAGAAAGCCTTGCCTCTAACTCGGCCTTTTCTCTATCAATCTTTGCCAATCTATTTTCTATCTCTGATTTTTTAGCCGATGTCTGGACAAGCTCTTCCACCAGTCTTTTGTTTTCATGCCTCAATTTAAAATCTGTAAAATAATAATAAACTAACCCTGCTATTAAAAATAATACTACAATAGAAACAATCCTAGGGGTAAAATAAAGTCTTACTGCGTGAAAATATATCCTCTGACTATCTCTTTTATTTATCTGGGAAAAGGAGAGCCCGATAAGATATTTATTAGGATAACCTGCCTTTACCTTTTCATGCCATATAATATTTGCGATTGCCTTTGTCTCTGTTGAAGTAAGGGGTATATGGAGTCGTAAATCCAGCCTGGCGCCTTTTCTATTCAATACCTCCTCAAGTCCCTCCTCTATATTATTTACTTCCAGACAGATCCCGCCTTTGCTGACATTCCTCGTAAACCCCTGCTTGATATCGCTGATAGAACCTCCGCTTTCAATATCAATGAATTGGAACTCTACAGGAAAAACAGTGTTTAATCTGATGTAGCGGCGACGATCCCCTTCATAAGTTTTTGATGTGTCCAAAATCTGAGGATTTGGTGGGCTATCTTTTTTCATCTTCTTAAAATCTTATCAATAATACACTATAAAATCAAGCAAAATCTGCCTCTTTCTCTTTTCATATGGGGAATTAACCCTTTAGGGTTTCATCATGCACATGGACAGGGCTAAAAGGCTGGGTTCTTAACATATGAGGAATTATTGTCACATTTCTAATAAGCCATAAGTGATTAAGGAGACGTCCCTGTTCGCTCCAAACTTTATATTGCAAGCCTGCAGTCTATATAGTATAATTGGTTTGGATGCGAAATATCAACCTTGATAAAAAAAGAGGGTTTACACTACTGGAATTAATTATAGGGATGGTAATCCTTGTAACTGCAATAGTAAGCCTCATAGCAGCATATATAGGATGTTTTACTCTGAATCAGAGTGCCAGAAATCTCACAATAGCCATCAATGACGGTCAAACCGTAATGGAAGAGATCCGTAAAACAAACATCCCTGATTCAATTACATCTCAAGACTGGACTACATGGGCATCAACTAACCCGCCAGATGGTGGTGGCTGTAACAGATTAGAAAACGAAAGCATCACTGTGACATATCCATCTGGCATAGCCGCAACCCCACTACAGGTCCTTGTTACAGTAAATTGGAAAGAAAAAAATAGAACCAGAAGCACACAATTAGTAACGCTTATATCAGAAAGGTAATCGATGCGAGGGATTAGTCTTGTCGAATTGATGGTAGCATTATTTATATTCTCAACACTACTCACAGGCACCTATGGCATATTATCTATGGGTCATACAGCATTTAATACAGGCGATGCGCAGATAATTGTCCAACAAGAAGCCAGAAAGGCAATGGATAAGCTCACAAAAGAGATACGAGAGGCCAGTTCAGTAAGCCTTGAGAGTGATTATCCATTTACCATTCACGGTCAAAAGATAAAATATGAGGTAAGCAACAATCAGTTATTGAGACAGGTGCAAGGTGAATCGTCAAGCATTCTGGCTAATAATATCAGTAATCTACAATTTACAGTTTACGGAGGGGATATAGTATATATTACTATCCAAACAGAAAAATACACAGTATTTGGCAGAAGATTAAGTGTAACTGTTAATTCGCAGGTTATTTTAAGGAATTGATATGCATATAAAAAATAAAAAGGGGATAATCCTTATAACAGCTTATATGGTCATAGCTGTGCTTGGTATTATAGGTGGTGCCTTTATATCCAGAAGCATCAGTGAAATTAGAATAGCCGAAAGAGAAAAAAATTCCATACAGGCCTTTTACCTTGCAGAGGCAGGGATTGATTATATCCTCGACCGGCTCCGTAAGACAGGTACCACCTCTGGTGAAAAAACAAGCACACTTAGTAATATAGGCTCGTATAGTTGTGAGTGGTCATTGTCCAATAATGTTATTTCTGCTGAATCTACAGGCACTGTAAACGATGTAAGCCGTATCATACAGGTAGATATACTCCCAGATACATTTGCCCGTTATTTATACTTTACAAATACTGAACATTTTAGATGGATGGGCTGGTATCTCCCTGTATGGTTTTCTACTGAAGATTCTGTAGAAGGGCCTCTGCAGACAAATGGCCATTTACATATTGCAGGAAACCCTGCATTTAGTGACCCAAACTATCACAAACCAGTAAAAAGCGAGGATAACTTTATTACATATATGAACGGAGGTTCACCTAGAGATAAAACTACTCTATCAAACCCCCCTTATGATTATCCCACATTTCAAGATGGAGCGCAACTTGGAGTAGAACAAGTGCCTCTTCCAAGCAAGGCATTGGACCTGAGGACTGCAGCTGTCCACGATGGCCTGATGCTGACTGGGCCTACAACTATAGTATTAAAAAATAATGGGACTATGGATGTAACAAACTCCAATAAAAAATGGGTAAATTATAACATCCCTTTACCAGAAAATGGCGCTGTGTTCGTTGATGGAGGTAATGTAACAGTCTATGGGACATTAAATGGCCAGTTAAGCATAGGAACAAATAGAGATATTATTATAACAAACAATGTCTTATACAACACAAACCCCAGGACCAATCCTGAGTCAACAGATGTGCTAGCGCTAATAGCGGAAAGGAATGTAGTAATTAGCGAATCTGCCCCATATAATTTGGAGATAGATGCAAGTATTATGGCGCTTGGGGATTCTTTTGTGCTGGAAAACTGGTGGAATGCACCTATAAAAGGAACTCTAACTGTTCTTGGAGGTATTATACAAAAAGAACGTGGCCCTATAGGGACATTTGATCCTTATACAAATCAGAAGACCAGTGGATATTCAAAAAACTATATCTATGATGCAAGATTGCTACAAAATCCTCCGCCTTTTTATCCGACAACAGGAGATTACACCATCTCTAACTGGAGGGAGAAATATGAATAAAAAAAGAGAGTCTTTGCTAAATATTGCTCTTGGTATCGCTATGTTATTTTTAATAATAGTAGTGCTAATCTTTACAAATATAAATAAACCAATCAAAAAGTTAGAAAAAAATAATGCCCCACCTATAATAAGAGAACAGAAACTACCCGAACAAAAACCTATAACATTTAATAAAGAATGGCCTATTGAAAATGAATCTGAAGAAATTTCTAAACCTACTAAACCAATTAAAGAAGAGGCCGTCGAAGAAAAAGAAAAATTTGAGATAACTGACCTAAAAGATATCCCATTTAATGAGATACAAAAACAATCTGACCTATCTGATTCTACCAAAGATTACGACACAGAAGACACATCATTAAGGATCCGGCCAAGCGCTGAGGAGATCAAGAAACTGAGCGAGAAAGGCCTTATAATATATTAGTAATGAGTGGGTTTTATTAGGGGACAAGAAAAAACCTTATCCAATTGGGCAAGATAATAATTACTTTACAGTGATACACGATGCAAAGGGCAGGGTTAAAGGCTAGGTTCCTGATATGTGGAATTAACCCTTTAGGGTTTCATCACCTAGTCTACAATGACTAATAAATCCCATCAAGGGCCTTTTTTAATACCTCTTCTTCTACAAAGATAGGCGCCTTTGCACGAAGGGCAAGTGCAATGCTATCACTTGGCCTTGCATCAACCTCTTCTACTCTAGAATCTATCTGTAAAACCAATTTTGCATAAAAGGTATTATGTTCGAGTTTTGTTATAACAACCTTGTTTAGATTTGCACCAAGTCTTTTTATGGTATTATACAATAAATCATGTGTCATAGGTCTTGGTGGGATTATACCGCTTATGTTCATCTTTATAGCAGTAACCTCCATTATCCCTATCACTATAGGAAGCAAACGCTCCCCTGCCTTTTCCTTGAGGACAATAACCTGATCCCCTCTATTCTCATCAATCCTTATCTTATTTAATTCCATCTCTATCTCTGCCATATTGGTTAAAAGATTAACACAACTATATCAGGTTTGTCAAGTAGTAATAGCAATTAAACACCATAAGGGGAATTAACCCTTTAGGGTTTCATCACTTAGTTTACACTGAGACACAATTAAAGGCTGGAAAGGGAAGGCTTAAAGTTTGTCTACCTCTTCTATAAATGTATTTTCGACCAAAAGGTCTGCTAAGTTTTTTATAGATAAATCTACCTCGGCACTCAATGGCTCTCCAAACTTGTCTGAGGCAGGTTTTATTCCCACAATATATATACTGGCAGTTATGAAAGGCCGCAAATAATCAATCAAAAGTCTTAACGATACATCATGTGTTGAAATCTTCCCTGAACGAACTTCGTCTACTAAAAAAACCCTTACCTCCCCTGGCCTTCCTTCAAACTGGACAGTATCTACTATTATTAACGTATCTGGATTAAACCTAGTGATAAACCCTGTGTAATTCTCAGGGGTAACACCTGCATCTATAACCTCATAAGAAACTTTTCCTTTAATTAAGTCTGCAAGATATGGGCCTGCGCCATCATCTCCCATATCTCTATTTCCTACACAAAGCATCAAGACCTTTCCTCTAAGGATATCCTTAATCTTATACATATGCATTAATATAGATTAAAATTCAAGCGTGATTTCTCTTCTGCATTTCGGGCACAGAAATTTGAGCCTATCCTGGCGTATCAATATATCCTGCTTTCCAGCTTTAAGATGGGCGAGCCTAAGTTCTTTTAATTTAGATAAATATATGGTAGGACTTGAATATGCAAGTGGGCCAAGTTTTTTTGCAACCCAAATTAGATGGTCTTTGGTCCCAACTATATAGCCACAAGACTCACATAAAACAAGTTCCTTCTCAACCGACTCAATAGCATCGCGTCTATCAAACAATGCAATATCAAACTTATTGGACAATTTTATCCCTTCCTGCGTGATACAAGATGCCTGGCACTGTCCACAGAATATACAACTGTCATAATGCAGTTCCAATGTTCTCATCGCGGGATTTCCACTAATATCGTCCTTTAGTTCTATGCAACACGCGGGACAGACTTCATAACAGGCCCCACAACCAACACATCCATCTTTATTATATTCTGGTTTGCCTCTGAACCTTTTCTCAGGGGTATGCCCTTCAAAAGGAAATCTGGTTGTATATGGCCCTTTTACAAGGGCCCTTATTGCCTCTATGAGCTCCCGCAATTTAGGATATCTCATTGGATTTTTCCTCTTCGTATTTATCTACGACGCTTCCCTTCCACAATCTTACACCAGACTTATGCGAACCTCGCGCTAAGGCATGGGCTGCTACAGGAGACGTCATAACTAAAAATATAACTGCAAGGATTGCCTTCATTCCTGTGGCGGAGTACCCCCTTAGTATAAATGTCCCAGAAAGAATACTGCAGGTGCCAAGGGTAACGCATTTTGTAGTAGCCTGCAGTCTATTATAAACATCTGGCAGTCTCAATAAACCAATACAGCCTAAGATGTCGAAACCCAATCCAACAATAATAAATATCTTTCCTATAATCTCATGCATAACTTTAGTCTCTTAAAAGGATAATATTTTTCAAACTACCGCCTTTCTGATACAGTCTATTCATCAAAACCTTTCCCCTCAAGATACTTTGCCAGTGCTAATGCCCCTATAAAGCTCTGCAAGGCCCATGCAATGGCGATGTCAAGATACCAGTCTCTTCCTGTAGATATACTCAGGATAGCACAAAATCCAACTATCAGGATACCCAATGTATCCATCGCAACTGCCCTATCACCAGCAGTAGGCCCGGCCATAATCCTTATAAGACACATCAAAAAGCAAATCATCAGAATAAAAAAACATCTTGACAAAAATGAAGACTGCCAGTTAAGTAAAGATGGTAAATCAGGATAACTAATAATGCCTAATACAGCAATAACTACACATAAAAAGATTATAAGCCAATTCTTTCTATTTGCTTTATTTCTCATATCATCACTCAAATATCTTTTCTAAGATATCCTCAAACCTTTTTACTATAATCTGACTTGCCTTGTCTATATCCTGTGACCTCACATCAATCCAGTGTATATACAAAAACCCTTTGTCTCTATCTATATCTACACAAAGTGTGCCTGGTGTAAGCGTAATCGAATTGGCCAAAAATGTAAGCCCTGTATCTGACTTTAATCTGGTCTTTACTTTGACAATGCCGGGGTTGATAGGGAGGTCTGGATTTAACACCCTCAATGCGACATCAATATTTGCCTTAATACACTCCCACAAAAATATAATTAGATAATAAAAAAACCAGAGATATCGTATGATATGGCTAAATCGACCTGGTCTTCGTGTAAAAAGGTCTCCTGTCAATAAACTCACAAACCCAGAAACCAGTACGCCTACAACAGCCTCCTGGAAATCTAAAGGCCATGTCAAGAGCATCCAGACTATAAAACCTATGATAAATAAAACTACCTTTGCCATTTAACGTGAGGCCTCCAGTACTACACTGGCATAACCTGTACCCTTTAATATTACATGCATTGCATCCCCTATAAAAAATCTAAAGTGAGGTATGACTAATAATCCGCCGATTATGCATATAAAAGCAAGAGAGACCATGCTAAATCTCATTCCTAATGGGACCTCTCTAACGCCAATAAATCTTTCCTTAAGGGTCCCCAGGAAAGTAAATTTTTGAACCTTCATAAATGAGGCCAATGTCAGGATGCTCCCAATTACTGCACAAAGTGCATACCAAAAATATCCTGCCTCGACACAAGCTATAATAATGATGGCCTTGCTAAAAAACCCATTGAATGGTGGTATGCCTGCAATAGACATTGATGCTACAAGGTTTGTCCTACTAGTTACAGGCATTACTTTCGCAATGCCACCAGTCTCTCTCAAATCCCTTGTCCCCAATGTGTAATCAATAGCACCTGAATTCAAAAAGAGTAGTGATTTAAAAATAGAATGATTAAAAAGATGAAACAACCCACCAAATATCCCAAGCGGGGTTCCAAGTCCTATCCCAAGCGCAATATATCCTATCTGACTGATTGAATGATACGCCAATAATCTTTTTAAATCCCACTGCGATAGCGCGAGTACTACCGCCACCAGCATAGAAACTGCTCCTAAAAACATCAGTATACTAAGATATTCTTTTGTTGAACCTATAATATTAAAAAAGACCCTCACCAGGCCATAGATGCCAAGGGTCTTGATAAGAACCCCTGAAAGCATGGCAGAGATAGACGCTGGCGCAGACGGATGCGCATCAGGAAGCCAGGCGTGAAACGGAACCAGTGCTGCTTTCAAGCCAAATCCCATCAGAAATAACACACTGACAAAATTTATAATATACATATTTTGTTTATAACTCAAAATCCTTGCCATATCAGCCATATTCAATGTAGAGGTAAAACCATACAAGAATGCAATCCCCAATAAGATAAAAGATGATGCCACTGAACCCATTACAGCATATTTAAACGATGCCTCCAATTCCTCTGCCTCTGTCCCGAATCCCACAAGCGCGTAACTTGCAATAGATGCAATCTCCAAAAATACAAACATATTGAATATATCACCTGTCAAAACCATTCCATTCATCCCGCACACCATTAAAGAAAAAAGTGTAAAAAACTTTGGCTTATCAGTATATCTCTCCATATAATTCAAAGAATATATCATAACAAAAAATGCAATAAGATTCACAGTTACAAGCATAAAACTGCTTAAACCATCCAAGACCATAGCAATGCCAAAAGGCGGAACCCAGCCACCAACTTTATAAACCAGGGCCTTTCCTTCTATGTGGCCAAGTGAAATTCTAGAATAGATAGAAAACCCTAAAAGCAAAGTGCTACTAATAAAAACCATAACATCGGATGCGTGTTTTATGTATTTACCCAATATAGAAATTAAAAACGCTGCACCAAGCGGTATAACTACAAATAAAGGTATTATATCTACAATCTTTAACATCATCCTTTGAGCCTCTTTATCTTTGTAATATCAAATGTGCCGTATCGTTCATAAATCCTTATAGCAATGGCTATCAGTAATGCTGTAATCCCAAGACCTATCACAATGGATGTTAAAACAATGGCCTGCGGTAAAGGGTCAACCATATTCAATATCTTCTGGTCTACAGCATGTAAAGGTGCCCTACCATAAAACCGATAGCCCAATAATACAAAAAATAGATTGACTGCATATTCTATTATGCCCAGCCCTATTATTATCTTTACGATATTACGTTTACGTAAAACGCCATATAGACCTATACAAAATAGTACTAAACACAAAAAATATAACACCATATTATTTCTTCGTCCCTTCTAAAATTACTAGGGCCATAAAGATTGCAAATAGCCCTACCCCTACTTTTATCCCTATAGAAATATTGCTTAATGGAATAGTTCCTGCACTAAATAATTCAAACGGTCTACCTTTGGCCAAAATATTCATAAAAAACGCGCCGCCCAAAAAACCCATAAGCGCAACTACTAAAAACATAAGCGCTCCTATGGACTCTAGATTTGAAGCCAATCCTATAGAAATCTTAGACATGGCCACGTCTTTACCAAATGCCAGCATAATATGCACAAAAGATAGTGCTACAATTACCCCTCCTGCAAAACCACCACCAGGAGAAAGATGGCCATGTAAAATTATGTATATACCAAACAATAAAATAAGGCCTACTGTCAAACGGGTAATGGTCTTTACTATTAATGTCATTCCTGACTTTGGATTATTTATCATTCTTTCCTTCCCGGCCTTCGTAAGATAGCCATAAGCCCTATTACTGAAGTAAAAAGTACTGTTGCCTCGCCCAAGGTATCATATGCGCGAAAATCCAGTATCACAGCTGTATCCAGATTAACCGCACCTGTCTTAGAAAGACCTTCCTCAAGATATCTTCTGACAACAGCCATTATCGGTTTTCCAAATGGAGGCAATTCCTTCAATGCCCACCAACTGAATAATAAAAATATACCAACGAATACCAGGGTTGAGATTGTATTAAAGACCCACCTTCCCTCAATCACAAGAGGAAGGTCTTTTCTTATAGTCGCCCTTATCAAAATAACGAGACATAATATCTCAACAACCAACTGTGTAATAGCTAAATCAGGTGCCTTTAAAACCAAGAATGCAAGACATAACGCAAACCCAACTGCACCAATAGCAACCACGCTTGAAAGGAGGTCCTTTATCTCCAAACTCACTATTGCGGCGAATATCATAAATATTAAAAGTATATGTAACTCCATTTAATCACCTCATCAAAAATAAAAATAATCCTATCATACCTATCAATGTCCAGACCATATATGTTGGCAAGACCCCATTGTGAAGATATTGAAAAAATCTACCTATACCAAAGACGACATTTTTACCCTGCTCATATATGTCAAATAAGCCCTCCTCTGACTTTTTATAAATACCCTTTAAAATATCCATCTCTTTTACTGTATTATAAAATTCAGTGCCTGAAAGTTTCATATCCCCTTCAAGCTCTTCTCCACCTATATAAAAATGACTCTCTCTTATCGACCTTGTGCTGATCATTAGATATAAAATAAAACCAGCAAACAGACCCATAACTAAAAACATGCTTGATCTTATGGACTGCCATGTGCCAATAAATTTGATATCAGAGACGATAGGAATGATATATCTTAAAGGAACCAAATATGCGAATACCCCAAATATCATACAAAGCACTGCAAGACACACTACTGGAACCAACATACTCCAAGCCACCTCTAAATTTGAGGCAGGATATTTAAGGGACTCATTTGGTTTTCCTAAAAATATGGCATGGATTAATTTTATAAAAGATGCCAATGTAAGAGCGCTGCCAAACATCGCGCTGACTAAACAGAATACCCATAAGACCCCACCATCTTTAGATTTTTCTACAATGCCCTGATAGATCATCCATTTTGAGAAGAAACCATTAAAAGGTGGGATGCCAGAAATAGAGAACGCTGATATTAACATTGCAAAAAATGTCAAGGGCATGAATCTTGCGAGGCCACCGAGAGAATCTAACTCAGAGGTCTTTGTGCGATACTCCACATTCCCTCCTGCCAAAAAAAGACAACTTTTATATATCGCGTGATTGAGCATATGAAAAAGCCCACCAGCAATACCTACAGGATTCCCTGTGCCAATCCCAAGCACCATATACCCAACCTGGCTTACTGCATGGTAACCTAAGAGCCTTTTAAAATCTTCCTGGACAAGGGCCATCATCACAGCGCCAACTATAGTCAAACTACCTATGACCATAAGTATAGTATATGAAAACTCATCCAGGATAAAAATCCCAAGGACAAGTCTTGCTATAAGATAAATCCCTAATAATTTATCGAGAGATGCAGGCAAAATAGCAGTTACTGGAATGGGTGCCTCTTTTGCTGTATCTGGTATCCATGTATGGAATGGCATCGCACCTGCCTTGGCAAGTCCGCTTGAAAGTATCAAAATAAATGCCCAGAATGAGATTGGATTATCTATAGCTATCCTTATCTTGCTCAAAACCAGGTCTCCTGTTATAAGCCACACCAGACAAAACCCGAGTATCATAAGTCCATCTGAACCGCCAACTATTATAAATGCCTTTTTACTTATACCTGCGGCATCTGGACCAGCGATATTAATAAGTATATAAAGCGTAAGGCCAAGGCCCCCCCATGCCATTACAAGAATTATCATATTATTTGAAATAGTAGAAAGCATAGATAGCCCTATTGTCCATATAATATTTGCATAATATATATTTAACCCTTCATATGTTGTCATAAAACGTAAAGAATACAAACTTATCACCAGTCCAAAAAATCCTATTGCAGGCACAATAAATCTTGAAAGATTGTCTACATATAAAAGCCTTCCTTCAACAGGCGCATTCATAAAAATTCTTATAGACCCAATAAATAGATAGCATGTTACCAGAAGAGCAAATACCTCTATGAATCTTTTAAAGCCCTTCGGCATGCACAAGATACATAAACCTGCAATCCCTGATATTAATATCGGTTCTATCAACATCTTCATAAGAATTTTATCCTAATAAAGCACAAAATCTTTGTGAATTATGTTACCTTAAAACAGGCCAAATTTGAAACTCTATAAAAAGATTTTTCTCCTATATAAAATTATACAAATGTAGGGGACCCTTAAGGGTCCCCTACTGCTGCTTATTTACAAAATTGCTCCTTCAATCTGGCGGTCTTTTCCTGAGATAGACGTATCAAATCTTCTCCGTCCATTATCCTTTTGCCTGACTTATAATCCACAACTGCCATCCTCTCTGTGCAACAATAACATGGGTCCACAGCAGCCAGAATTATAGTGGCATCAGATATAGTCTCGCCTATCACTGCCTTTTTATTTGAAAATATATTCATATAACTTGGAGCCCTTATCTTGTGTCTTATAGGGCTATTTCCTCCATCAGACATAATATAATGAAAGACCTCGCCTCTTGGTGCCTCATGCCTACCAATACCTTCTCCTGGTGGTATATCTTTTATATTAAGGTCAATAGGGCCTTTTGGCATCTTATCAAGACATTGTAATATAATATTCACAGATTCATACATCTCTAATATCCTAACAACCAATTTACTAAAAACATCCCCACCTTCATAGGTAATAACCTTCCACTCTACCTTGTCATATGCTGCGTAAGGGTCATCCTTTCTTACATCAATCGCCACCCCTGATGCACGCGCTGTTGGCCCAACTACACAATAATTACGCACATCCTCCTTTGTAAGTACACCTACGCCTTCTGTCCTCGCGCGTATAACAGGGTCATCCATCACAGCACCTTTAAACATATCTAGCGTTGGAATCAAATCCTTTAATGTCTTCCTTATCCACGGAAAATCTTCTTCATCCATATCGCGTCTCACTCCACCTGGCTTAAACATCGCATAATGCTGCCTATTTCCTGTAACCCTTTCAAATATATCCAGGATAGGCTCTCTACACTTCCATGCCCACATCCATACAGTGTTATATCCAAGAAAATGTCCTGCCAGCCCTAACCATAAAAGATGGCTATGAAGTCGCTCTAGTTCACCAATAATAGTTCTTATATATAAAGCCCTCTCAGGCACCTGAACGCCTAAAAGGTCATCTATGGCATTGGTATAGGCAAATGGATGTGAAGTAGAACATATCCCACAAATCCTTTCCACAACAAATGTTACCTGGTCATAACTCTTGGACTCAGATATTTTTTCTATCATCCTGTGGTTATAACCTATCTGTATATCTATATCAACTACGCGCTCTCCATCCACATGCAATCTAAAAAACTCTGGCTCTTCCTGCAGTGGATGATAAGGTCCTATAGGTATAATCTTATGTGCCATAATCTATTCCCACCTTCTATCTATCTCTCCTTAAAGGATAGTCGCCTTCTGGCCAGTCATCCTTTAAAAGCAGATGCCTCAGGTCTGGATGCCCTTTGAAATTAACACCCAAAAACTCATGAACCTCTCTCTCTATCCATTCTGCACCTTTGATTAAAGATGTCAAGGTATCTATTTCTGGATTTGGTTTATCAAGGATAACCCTTAGAGAGATTATAAGCCCTAACTCATCTATAGAAAAATGATACAGTATCTCAATGCCTTGTCTTGTATCCACACCTGTTAGAGTGCATAATCTTGCCTGGATAACACTAAAAAGATGCTTCGCGAGGTCCAAAAGCACAGTTTTTCTAATTGTGATATATACCCGCCTTTCAGACCTGTCATTAAAATCTATAATATCATTACCTAAACGATGTTTTATATCTTGTATTATCTCTTCCTTTTTCATAAACCCTTCTTCTTGCGCCTGACATGCTCTATCAGTTTCACAATGCCTGCTATCATCGCCTCTGGTTTAGGCGGACAACCAGGTATATAAATATCTACTGGTAAAATAGAATCTACTGGATTTGGGGTATTAGGTCCATTCTTAAAAATCCCCTGTCCACATGCACAAGCGCCTATAGCAATCACAAGACACGGCTTGGCTGCCTGCTCATATACCCTTTTCACCCTGGGTATTGTCTTTAGATTCAATGCCCCTGTAACAAGTATGGCATCCGCGTGTCTCACACTGCCAACAAGTGTTATCCCAAAACGCTCTACATCAAACCTTGGAGTTAAAAGGTCTAATATCTCTATATCACAATTATTGCAACTACCTGTAGACAGATGATAAACCCAGATTGATTTTGTCAATGCCTTAAATCTTATACTCATAAAAGGTCCTCAATATTTCATAATCGCCAATAATATTGCCGCCAATCCCAGAAGGCCCATCTTTCTCCAAAAAAATCTCATTGCCTGGTCAATCCTTACTCTGGGATTTGTATTCTTTATTAAAATCATTAGTATCAACAACACAATATACTTCCAGATATTAAATCCTCCCCATAAAACCGTAATCAAAAATAAAGGCACTATAACCATCATCATTGCCTTAGTCAGCTTAAAAATGCCAAGAAGCATCCCAGAATACTCTATATATATGCCTCCCATTATCTCTGTCTCTGCCTCCCCCATATCAAATGGAACAAGCCCAAGTTTGGCCTGCATACAGAATACGCTAATTAGCATAGCAATAATTCCTGAGGGGCTAAAAAGGAATGGACCATTTGTCTTTTGATAGAGAACTATCTCTGAAAGTTTCAATAGTCCGCCTGACTTAATAATCGACACCGAAAGCGCCATTATAAATGGGAGCTCATAAGAAAGAAGTAATTTTATCTCTCTTGATAAACCTAAAGATGCGAGCGGATTCCCGCTGGCTGAGGCACCTAATATAATAGCCAAACTTGGCAAGGTCAATAGATACATTGCCACAATCAGATCCCCTACAAAACCAGTCTGGTATGGATTTATATTGGCACCCCATATAAAAGTAGAAACAAGCATCACAGCGCTAAGCCCTACAAAAGGCGCTAAGAAAAAGATAATCTTAGAAGACGGGTTTGGAAGTATTATCTCTTTTAAAGATAACTTCAGGATATCTATAAAAGGCTGGTACCATGGAGGCCCAACCCTCCACTGGATAAGCGCTGTAAGTTTGCGGTCCACCCAGCTAGCTAATAGACCCAGTATAGCTGTAAATAAAAACCCTGGAAATATCAGGAAGTTAAATACATATTTTAACATAACTTAATTATTAAAAATTTAATCCTAGTTTTCTATGGATGATACTTCTTCCATGGTTTTGCATGGACTGCAATATTTTTCCCTATTAAAAATATATCATCCTTTTCAGATTCTTCTACCTCTACAAATCTTAAGGCGCCTTCAATAGAGCATGTCCTTACACATAAAGGAGGCTCAAGTTCGCTTCTATCCACGCATGCATCGCACTGTGATATTATATAAGGTATCGATTCAACTGGAATAGTACCAAAAGGACATGCAATGCTGCATGACTTACAGGAAATACAACGCATAGTGTAACGTCTAATAATCCCATCCGGCTGCCGTTCCAATGCCTCTTTTGGGCAGGCGTTTATACAAGGCGCCTCTTCACATTTACGGCATATAAACATAAATTGGCCTATCTCCCTCAATCGTGTTATACCGTCATTTCCAGGCCTATAGTAGTAACTGCATCTGGCTATCGCCGTCTTGGTATTATATAATTTTTCCAGGTCAACCAATAAACGTTTCATATATCCACTAGTCCCATATCTCATGCAAGGTATTTATCTTATCATACCTAAATACAGGCCCATCCTTACAAACATAGAAATTCCCTAATCTGCAATGACCACATTTTCCAATGCCGCAACTCATATTTTTTTCCATCGAAAGATATATCTGTGTATCCTTATAACCTATCTCTATCAATTTAAATGTGGTAAATTTCATCATAATGGGCGGGCCGCACACTATGGCAACGCTATTTTTTATATCTATCTTTAGATTATCCAAGGTAGTTGTTACAAGACCTTCTCTACCCTGCCATTTATCATCTTTTTTATCAACAGTTACCCTGAAATTTATCTTTTTGTCAATCCTCTGCCATTTATCAAGGACGCAGTCTTTGTATATGATATCAGCCGGCGTCCTTGCACCACAACAAAAAGTTATAGCTTTATATCGATCTATATGATGTACTAACGCCAGAAACAACGCCCTCAGAGGTGCAAGGCCTACGCCGCCTCCTACAAGCAATATCTCTTTTTGCTCAAAATCTGAAAGAGGATATTCATTCCCATAAGGCCCCCTTATCCCAACTATATCTCCTTTTTTTAACTGGTGTATCTTTGAGGTTACCCGTCCAGCCTTCATAATAGTAATCTCTAAATTTTCTTCCTCATAAGGCGAAGATGAAGGTGTAAAAGGGGCCTCTCCTATACCAGGGACAGTCAACTCTACGAACTGGCCTGCCTTAAAAAGTATCGGCACTTCTGGTTTTAGGACAAATGTCTTTATGGTAGGACTTTCCTCATGGATATCTATTACTTCAGATTTTATTGGGGCATAAGGGTTGTCTATCATATTTTATATCTGAAGATGATACTCCCTTTTCTAAATTCTATTAAACCAATATAAAATTTATCCTGCTAACTTGCTCAATACCTCTCTAATATCTATCTTCCCAGGGCAGGCCTCTATGCATCTTCCGCAACCTGTACACCCAAACCTTCCTAATACATCGGGGAAAAAATTAAACTTCTTATCAAATCTATTTCTGAGTCTCTGATATAAAAACTTTCTTGGATTAGCACCTCCGGCAACCTTTGCAAACGAAAATAAAAGGCAGGAATCCCACAACCTCAACCTTTCAAATTCCTGTTCACCCTGCTGGTCTGCTAAAATAAAGCAGTGGCAGGCTGGACATATAAAATTACAGGCACCGCACTCTACACATGTCCTGGCAGTCTCTTCCCATAATGATGAATTAAAACTTTTTCTAAAGCGTTCTTGCAGGGTATCTGCCTGGGGTAAATTTTTAGAACTAACATATCTATATAACTCGTCTTTTAATTTTTTTCTTGATAAATCCCTGCGTTCGATATATAAATCAGAATTTTGAAATAGCTTGGCGTACTCCTTTACTAATCTTTCTCCTTTTTCAGAACCTATCTCACTAATGTACCCGCTTTCTATCTCGGAAAGATTTATGTCAAATCCATCTTCAGGATATGGCATTATCCCGAGTGCCACACAAAAACAGGTATTGTTATAAGAGGTGCAATCGCTGGAGATAATAAGGCCGTCCTCTCTCTGGGAAATATATGCAGGGTCTCCAAACGGCTCTTGAGTAAATACATAATCCATTATTTTCAACGATGCCATATCACAAGATTTTGCACCTATAATAGCAATTGGCCTTCGTCTTTTATCAGATGGGTCTTTTAAAAAATACCCTGTAAGTCTGGACCTGGCAGGAAAATAAAAACTTTTTATAGTCTCTACAGCCCTTGTTCCATCTAAAGCAATATCTCCCAGTATATCCTCTTCTACTTTTTTATAATATCTATTGCCCTCATGTAGTACTGGAGCATATACAGTATAATCTTTTGAGATAGATCTTATTAGCCGTTCAAGATTGGGTCTATTGATAAAATATGATTTCATTGGTTATCTGAATTAACAGGTACTGGGTCAAGGCCAACTTTGTGAAAATTATCACAAATATAGAAAATAAAAAAATTCATTGTATAACTCTAATATAATAACCTTGCTCTGTCAAGCAAAATCTGCCCAAATGTCGTTGCAAGATAAAAATGTCATCTTTTTGCAAAATGTGATAATCGCATAATTAAAGTGAGTCTCTTTAAGCAAAAATGGCGGAGTCTAGGGTTTCATTACTGGCATAAACAGCCTGAAGGTTGGGTTCCTAAATCTTACTCGACACAATCATTAAACGATGAATTAAAAATATACCTCCATAGCGCGTGGTGGACAGGCCTTTATGCAAAGCTCACAGGCAATGCATTTCTCATTATAAAAGACTACCTTGCGCGTCTTTGGTTCTAATACAAAAGCATTCGTAGGACATATTGGAATACATGCGCCACAATGGGTACACCTTGCGTCGATACGTCTTATATCCTTGGATAAGGCCTGTACAGAAACCCCTATAGATTTTGCAAAGTCTATTGCCCTATCTAAATCCTTTTCATCTCCAGCAAGTTCAAGCACCAAAAGACCTTCTTCCCTTGGTGTTACATATGCCTTCAGAATATTAAACTGCAAGTTATAATCTTTTACCATCCTGTAGATTATTGGTTGATCTACAAGTCTATGCGGAAATTTTAATACAACCCTTCTCGAAATCATTTTAACCTCCGTCACTCTAAAGTTTATCTATTCCACCAAATACCAATCTATACAAGCTCTATATCTCCCTTCACACCCATATCATTTTTATAAATTATTAGGCCTGCCTTTATACCTTTTATAGACAAGGCATAGTCAAGGGCCTCTACAATATCATCTTTATCTTTTACCCTGTTACAAGCTGCTGTAGCCACTGCATCAGCCAAGGATGTAGATGTAGATATTATAACACAGGCATCTGCCTTTCCAAAGCTTAAAGAGTGACCTACTGTACCAGAAGACGTACAAATACCCAATGGCATATCCTCTGGCTTTATCTTTATACAAAGTCTTCCTGTTAAAGAAGAGTCGCCTGCATATATAGCTATCAATCTCTCCTTCTTAGATTTTATAAAAATATCTCCACCATTTTCTACTATAATCTGGTCAGAATATTTTAAAAGTTCCATACCAACAAACTCAGCAATAGCGCCTGCTACACTTGCCATCGGGCCAACATCTGCAAGGGTGCTGGCTATAATCATATCCTTTACTATATCTGCAGTGGTGTGGTTAAAATCAGGCTCTATCGGCTTGAGGCTTGTCAAAAATTCAGGATGGTCTTTTATATACATCTCTATCTGGGCCCTATATTTTTTAATCGCCTTCTCTGCTATACCACGAAGGTCCTTTGTCGCAGAGATAAATACATCTGTTTCTTTCACTACGACATTTTGCGTGATAAGGTCCGGGGAGTGCACCCATTTTCTATAAAACCTCTCTTGATACTTTCTGGTCTTGGTCATATCTCTATCAACATATCCTCGGCAACTGTTCAATCTTTAACATATCTAAAATCCGTTTTCCTCCAATGGCTGTCTTTAGATAAACCCTTCCATCAGCATCGTCTTCTACCTCGCCTATAATATTACTATATCTTCCAAGCGGATGCCTCTTCATGCGATGTAAAATTTTTTGGGCGCTTCTTGGAGAAACCACCACTATCAATTTACCTTCATTTGCCATATAAAATGGGTCTAACCCTAATATCTCACACAACGCCCTTACATCCCTTTTTATAGGGACATCCTTTTCATCTATTCTTATATTATAACCACAACCAGCACTAATCTCATTTAATGTAGTAGCCAGGCCTCCCCTCGTGGGGTCTCTCATAAATTTTATATCGCTACATATTATAGACGCTACCAATCCATCAAGATGAGTACAATCACTCAATATCTTCGCCTTAAATTTCAAGCCCTCTCTTGATATAAGTACAGCACTAGCATGGTCACCTATTGTTCCATTTATTATAATCTTATCGCCTGGCCTGATATAACTCATCGATAGTTTTATATCTTTAAAAACCTCTCCTATGCCAGTTGTATTTATAAAAACCTTATCTACAGCGCCTCTTTCAACAACCTTAAAATCTCCTGTAACTACATCTACCCTGGCACTGCGAGCAGCTGATTTGATAGATAATGTAATCCTTTCTAAATCGCTATATTCAAGACCCTCTTCCACAATCATAGCGCATGAGATATATCTTGGTCTCGCACCACAAACAGCCAGGTCATTTATAGTGCCGCACACAGCCAATTTGCCTATATCACCGCCTGGGAAAAATATAGGTTGGATAACAAAAGAATCTGTCGTGTATGCAAAACGGCCCTTACCTAACCTAATGAGCGCTGCATCATCAAGTTCATTTAAATACCTATTTCCAAGATTTTTTACAAATAAATCCCTTATTAGACGATGCATCAAAAAACCACCATTTCCGTGTGAAAGTGTTATCTTTTTCATTTTCTATATTTATAATATGCTGCGCAGGTCCCTTCACTTGAAACCATACAAGCGCCAACAGGATTTTCAGGAGTGCATTTTTTACCAAACAATCTGCATTCAAAAGGACTTTTCAATCCTTTCAAGACATCGCCGCAACTACATCCAACATCAGGGGTAGTCTCTATAACCTCGGTCTGGAGGGCCTTTTCTGCGTCAAATTCAGAAAAGGCCTTTTTCAAACGCAATCCACTCTCTGGCAAAATGCCTATGCCACGCCATTCAGAAGAGACCTTTTCAAAGACCATATCCAATAATCTTAATGCCTTTTTGTTCCCGCAATCTTTTACCACCCTGGTATACTGATTTAACACATCTATTCTATTATAGCGTATCGCCTCTACCAGCATCAAAATGCCCTGCAATATATCAAGCAATTCAAAACCTGCTATCACGCATGGTATCTTATACTTTTTAGAAATCTCCTTATACGGTCTTGTGCCTATTATAGCACTTACATGCGCTGGGCATAAAAATCCTTTTATATTTATCTTCTTATCTTTTGCAAGCGCCCTCATAGCAGGCAATACAACCTTATGGGCTGAATATACAAAAAAATTTTTAATATTCTTCCTCTTTGCCAAAACTATACTGGCCGCAATAGTAGGCGCTGTGGTCTCAAATCCTATACCTAAAAAAACAATTTTTTTATCAGGGTTTTTCTCTGCCTCTTCTAAGGCATCAAGAACTGAATACACTACCTTAACATCCCTGCCCATTGATTTTTCTCTAGTAAGACTGGACTCTGAACCAGGGACGCGCATCATATCTCCAAAGGTAGCTACTACTACCCCAGGCATCCTCGAAAAAGCTATTGCCTTATCTATATAAGACTTCGGGGTAACGCATACAGGGCATCCTGGACCTGATATAAGATTTATAGAAGGGGGTAACGCCTGCCTTATACCAAAATTAGATATGGCCATAGTATGGGTGCCACATACCTCCATTATATTAATTTTATTATCTAGACCATCTGCCTTTCTGGATATGGCCATTAAGATATTTCTAGCTATTTTATTATTTCTAAATTCAGTGATATATTTCATTTGATACTATCAAGCATCTTTAAAGTTTCTCTTGCCTCCTCTGGGTCTATTTTTTCTATGGCAAATCCTGCATGCACTATTACATATTCCCCAACGCGAGGCTCTTTTAAAAAATTTATCCATATCTTTCTCTCTATGCCAGAGGCACGCACAACTGCCCTGTCTCCTTCTATCTTTACTATCTTCATTGGAATACCCAAACACATATCACACCCCTGCGAGTATCGCCTGGCCAAGTGCTATATTCCCATCATGGCAGGGAATCTTATTATGTAAATGTACAATAAACCCTTCTTCGCTAAGAAGATTTTTTATATTATCTGAAAGATATCTATTTTGAAATACCCCTCCACTGAGACAGACCTTACGTATCCCATACCTTGCCCTTAAAAACCTGCAAACGTCTTTTACCATATTGCATACTGCGTTGTGAAACTTGAAAGAAATAATTCCTGCGGGAAAGCCCCTCTTTAAATCATCCACCACACCCTTTATCAAAATAGCAGGGTCTATAATTAAAAGTTGTTCTTCTTTTCTGTAAGCGAATCTATAATGCATGCTGGTCTTTCTCTTATTAACATTATTAATTATTGCCTTTTCTAAGGCGACTGCTGCCTGTCCTTCGTATTCTGCTACACTGCAACCTCCTACCAGCGCAGATACTGCATCAAAAAGCCGACCCATACTGGAGGTCTTCGGGGAATATAGATTTTTATCCAGGATCTGTTTTAAAAACATCAGGTCATCTCGATTTAATCTTTTTATAAAATCTAATCTTAAAGAATCGAAACTATCACGGCCATATACACTATAGAGATAACTCACAGCCATACGCCATGGCCCTTTTATAGAAGCCTCCCCTCCAGGCATAGGGACGTATTTAAGATGGGCTGCCCGTTTTAAATCTCTAATATCTCCAACAAAAAATTCTCCGCCCCAGATATTTCCATCAAGACCAAGCCCAGTGCCATCAAAGGCTACACCTATCGCCTTACCTTTGATATTATTATCAATTATACAGCTTGCTATATGCGCTTTATGATGTTGCACCATCTTCAATTTTAACCACGGGGCATTGTTTTTCATCTCTTCAGCCAATAAGGTAGAGTTGTACCCAGGATGTAAATCGCATGCCAAGATCTTCACTTTTATCTTGAACTGCCTTTTTAACCTTACAATATATTTTTTAAAGAGTTCCAGTTCATCAGGATTGTCCAGGTCTCCACCCATAGAAAATAGATAAGCAGTCCTATCTTTTATAAAACAAAGGCTACTCTTGGATTGAGCGCCTAAACCTAAAATCCCAGATTTTACCTTGTATGGTAAATCTATCTTTGTATATTGCATCATACTAATACTAGCCAGTATTTTAATTAAAGTTTTTTTGCTAATTGCGCTACTTCAAGAAGTCTGGATATTATCGTCTCGGCCAGTCCTGATGAAAGTGTGCCTAATCCGCAACTTGGGGTAAGCATAGAATTGGAGACCACCAGATTTTGAGGGATCCCTTTCTTTTCCAGGGTCAAGATATTTTCTTTTAATCTAATAAAAAGGGATAGGGCATCCTCCTTTAATACTGCGTCAGATGTAGGAATAATCCCCCATGCAATAGAGCCGCCTCTTTTTAAAAAATCTTTTATTAAATCTGGATATAACAAAAGACCTTCACTATAAAAATAGGCATCGAGACTTATGATATCTATGCCGGTCTCTAACAATAAAGACCAGTCTGTATTGCCGCAACAATGTATACCCACTACACCGGCCTTCTGATGGACCCTTTCAACTATATAACCAAGCATGGTTGAGATATCATTCTTATCCACGGCTACAAAACTAGAACCTATACTTGAAAGATATGGTTCATCAATAAATATTATTACATTTTTAGAAATGGCCTTTAGTTCCTCAAACTGCCAAAGCGCCTTCATCTCTATGTGTTTAATCAACGCGCCTTTCAGGATGTCATTATATAATATAGATCTGCCATTCTCATCACAAACACTTAGGCCCAAACTTATCGGACCTGTCACCTGACCTTTTACATAATCAAAACTAAGACCCGCTTCTCTTACGCCATCAATAAACCTTTGAAAACCGGATGCGTAATCTGGAAAAAGACCAAATCCCTTGTAATCCTCCTTAAGATATGCCTCGTATAATCTCCCAAGTGCCTCACTTAAATCTTGTTTGGTATCCACATACACTCTGCGATTCTCTTCATCTATACAGATCCCTGGGAATCCATACGCAAACTGGACATACATATTCTCTTTGAATCCCTTCTGCGGAAGCTGCGGCCAAAAGGGCACATCAAAACTTTTCAGGATCTGCTTAACGGCAACTATCTCGTCTTTATAAGGAAGACTCCCTATCCCTGTGGTCAAAAAATTTTCTTTGATTTCCATAAGGAACGTCCTGGTTATGATAAATGCGGCGGCATCTCTGGAAATTTCCCTGAGAGCGCATCTCTTATCATCGCCTTTATCTCTTCGCTGAAATCACTATTAAGCACCCACTCTAAATAAGACGGGTCCTCTTCTAAAATACCCTTGATGTCTTTTTTTCTTTTGTATTTACCAAACGTTGGATAAAGCCTGCCATTCCACCAGCAAAATTTTCGTTCCTTGTCAAAATAGACATTAGAACCTTCATAATCAATATCCCTCAATGATTCTATTCCTTCTTCTGCAGAGCCATATCTTTTTACCTGTGCATCAAGTATCTCTAAGGTCGCCTCTGCATCACCTAATGCAGAGTGTGCCTTGTCAAGGGTCTTACCACAATAAAGCTGGTATGCTGCTGTCAAATCCCTCTTTTCATGAATATGGTATATCTTTTGGGCATCATATATATTCCGATTATGCCAGTGAAAACTTATCCCTGCCTCAAAAAACTCGCGTTCAAGCACAGGAAGATCAAACCTTAATATATTAAACCCACCAATATCAGAATCACCAATAAAATCAAGGACCTCCCTGGCTATATCTTTAAACATAGGTGCGTCCTTGACGTCTTCATTGGTAATCTCTATAATACGACTAACATTGATAGGTATAGGGATCCCTGGGTTAACCCGTTTTACATAATCCTTCCTGGAACCATCTGGCAGTAACTTGACCATGCCTATCTCTACTATCTTATCTTTTTCAACCCAGGTACCTGTTGTTTCAAGGTCTAATACCACAAGCGGCCTAGTAAGTTTCATACAATCTCCTCTTTAGACATATTATCATAATGTCTTAGAAAAACAAATAATTTTCCATGCATCTGGTATAATATAGAAATTTCATATTTTGTCAGAATATGAAATCATTGATTGCACTTACAATAATTTTACATTGCACAAATAAAGACCTTTCTCTATCTCGACTCGAGGTCTTTACCAAGTTCTTTTATTACATACTTACGGGTCATACGGCCCTGAGTATCATATCTATAGATTGTAGCATTTTTGGTATCTAAAAAATACATTGCATTACTCTCTCCTGAAAATAATACCCCATCAAGGGTCTGGTTGTAAGAAAATGCCTTTTTTACATCACTATAGATCATAAGATATATGAACATACTCACAAAAACAAAAACTATTATTAAAAATCTAATGTATCTAGCCATCTTATCCTCCTATTCTCTCTTTTTTTATTATAGGCTACGATCCCCAATACCTTAACCCCTGAAAGTTCTTTTATGATAAAAGGATTTGTCCTTGCAGAAATATCTTTTATTACTGGCCTGGTATAATTAAATACAACCCCCGCAATCTTCAAACGATTAAACCTTAATATCTTGATACTCATCAGGGTATGATTTATCGTTCCCAGTCCTGGTCTTGCTACCAGAATAACTGGTAGCCTCATCTTCTTTATCAGGTCTATAGTATATATTATTCTATTCTTTTTTTGTTTTTTTATCGGCACCATCAGACCGCCAATCCCTTCTACTATTACTATATCATTAAAAGACGCTATGGCGCGAAATTTTTTCCAGAGTCTCCCTAAATCCACATCCTTTTTCTCAAGCCTGGCTGCAACCAGTGGTGCAAGTGGGGCCTTAAACCTAATAGGGGCTATATCATCTATAGACATCTTAGACCCTGCCGCCTTTTTTAAGATTATCGCATCTCTACAAGGGCCCTTAACGCCTGTTGCTATAGCTTTCATTACGCCTACCTTAAGGCCCTTTTCTCTAAAATGCCTTGCGAGTATAGCGCTGAGCTCTGTCTTACCTACTGATGTATCAGTTCCTGTTACAAAAAACCCCTTCATCTTTAAGCCTCTTGAATACCTCTATTGCTTTATCTATATGAATATCTGAATGGGTGGCCATAATAGAGACGCGTAATCTGCATTTATTCTTTGGCACAGTAGGCGGCCTTATGCCAGGCACATATATACCACTTTCAAATAAAAGTTGGGATGCCTTGATCGTAGAATTGATGTCGCCTGTAAAGATAGGTATTATCTGCGTCTCTGTAGCCATCGTATCGAGACCTATTGCATTAATAGAGGTCTTGAATCTTTCGACATTCTTCCAGAGATTTTTTCTTAAGGTCTCATCTTTTTTTACTATCTCTATTGCCTTTATACACCCTGCAATAATAGATGGAGGCAATGCTGTTGTATAAATAAAAGACCTTGCCTTGTTCCTAATATAGTCTATAAGGGCCTTTGAACCGGCTATGTATCCACCAAGACACCCAAATGCCTTGCTAAATGTACCCATCTGAATATCTATGCCATCTTTGATCCCAAAATATTCACAAGTGCCTCTTCCGTTTTCACCAAGGACGCCGGTTGCATGCGCATCGTCCACCATCACAAACGCCCCAAAACTCTTTGCAATCTCAACAATATCTGGAAGTGGTGCAATATCTCCATCCATGCTAAAAACACCGTCTGTAATAATAAGTCTCTTTTTGAAAGACAATTCCTTTTTAAGGAGTTGTTTTAGTCTCTCAAGGTCTTTATGGGGATATACCCGTAGTCTTGCGCCACTGAGACGGCAACCATCTATTATACTGGCATGATTAAGTTTGTCACAGATAACCAGATCACCATCCCCAACCATAGCACTAATAGTTCCTATGTTAGCCATATATCCTGTTGGAAATACAAGAGAACTTTCTGTATGTTTAAAATCTGCCAGGGTTTTTTCTAACTCTTCATATAAATGAATATTGCCTGAGATAAGCCTGGATGCACAGGCCCCTGCCCCAAATCTTTCAAGTGCATCTTTCTGGGCCTTGATTATCTCAGGGTGCGTGCTCAATCCAAGATAGTTATTAGAAGAAAATAGTATCACCTCTTTTCCATCTATATCTACAGTAGGACCCTGGGCACTATAGACACATCTCAATTCTCTATAAAGCCCCTGCCTCTTCAATATAGTAAGTTCCTCCTCTAATAGGGAATCTAAAAACAAATTAGTAGTCACTTTTTCTATACAATCCCTGTTATTGAGAAAAGATTATCTTTATGAAGTAACTTATTAGTTTTTCCTGGAGACTGACTTATAAATAGTCCTAGTGGAAATTATTTAATAACTAAGTAGTTCTGAAAGACAATCTTGGTATTTAATACCTATCTTAAGACCATAGGCATAAATTCAGTAGAACCAAACATACCATATATTTTATGTTCTTTAAGCCAGAGGGCTCTCTTAAGATATCCCAGGGCAGGTCCTATTACATTGGCTGCCATTGATGTCTCATCTCCTAATATAAATCTATGACTGGAACGCTTTCCTTCAAAGGTAATCCCTGTAAGGGTCATTGTGGTAGAAACAGGTTTTTTGGCATGTCTTGTATCCATCACACCTCCTACAGAAACCTGGTCTAAAGAATCCACCACACCGACCTTCTTTAAAAGTATATCATCTGCATGTTCCATATCGTGGAACACAAGCCTCCCATCTGTTTTATTAAGAAGCTGCTCTATCTCTTCATCTGTCATGCGTTTTGCCTTTTCAAGATTATATCCAGGCAGATGGGCAATATCTTCTCTTATTGTGGCTTTATATGCATCCCAGTTTGAAATACCTACCCCCCACCAGATATCCACCTTTTCAACTTTTACAAATGACTGTGCTGCAAGCACTGCTGCAGCTGAAAGAAGGCCTGGGGTGGCTCCGCAACCGGCTATGTATACACTTTTATTTTTCTTTAATGGCCTGTCTAACTTCATCATAAGTCTAATAGCGCTAGTACGTTTTAATGCACAGGTGTAGACCCCGCTATATCCTCCCTTTATAAACCTCTTGATTACACTTGGGATAAATTCATTTGGTAGATTTGGAAGCGCTACAAAAATACCATCATATCTATCCTTTAATCTTATCATATCTCCAATTGAATCACTGGATTCTTTCATATTTCCAAGGTCCTTTAAGGTTATCCCATTCTCAGAATAAATGTATCCTTTGGAATCACAGATAGCCACAACCTTTGCCTCTTTTTTATGTTCTACTACCTGCAGGCATGCCTTGCCTAACCCGCCAGCACCTAACACAGCAATCTTAATCATATTACGCATACAATACCTCCCTGTTTAAGTTCCGTTGAATTAAATAAACTCCACCTAATCTTGGATAATCTTCAAAATTCAAATCCCAAATCTCTAGCAAGTTGCAAATCCTGTTCTACAGGCCTACCTTTTGTAGTAAGGTAACCCCCTATTATCATACCATTAGCACCTGCCATAAAACCCAGCGCCTGTAAGTCTCTCAAACCAGGCTCCCTCCCACCAGCAATCTTAATAATGGAATTTGGCAATATAAGCCTAAAAACCGCTATCGTTTTTATAACCTCGAGTGGTTCTATTGGCTTAATATTCTCTAATGGGGTACCTTTGCGTGGATTAAGGATATTTATTGGTATACATCTGATGCCCAATCTCTTAAAGGTAAAAGCCATATCTATTCTATCATCTTTGGTCTCCCCCATGCCTATTATTCCTCCACAGCATGGAGTTATTCCCACCTCTTTTAACATCTCAACAAGTTTAAGCCTACTAGCATAAGAATGCGTTGTGCATATCTCCTTAAAAAATCGCTCTGAGGTTTCAAGATTATGATTATACCTATCTATCCCCAGTGCCTTAAGTTCTTTCACCATGCCTAAGGTCAAACTGCCAAGAGAACAATCTACCTTAATTCCACCAAGTTTAATTATCTCTTTTATGGCCTCTTTTATTCTTCCAAATTCTTCTCTATTAGGTCCTGCCCCACTTATGACAATACAAAAATTAGTCGCGCCCTGTTTCCTTGCGAAACCAGCTGCCTCAACAATCTCTCTAACTTCAAGAAGAGGATATATGCTACAACCTGTGTTATATCTCGCAGACTGACTGCAAAAAGCACAATCCTCACTACACAGCCCACTCTTGGCATTCAAAATAGAGCAGAGGTCTATTCTATTTCCACAAAATCTCCGCCTAACAGTATCGGCTGCCTGCATAAGAGAAAGGATATCCTTATCCTCGGCATCTAAAAGCAGTCTTGCCTCGTCAAATTTTAAATCCCTACCAGATGACAATATGCCTTCCAGTATATCTTTTATCATAATCTTAAAAGATATTTTACTATACTATTAAGTATTGTCAACCAGACTTTAAAATTAGGTTGATAATAGACGTAAACTAAATTTTATATTGAAAGGATAAAAACCAAATAGAATCACCCTTGTAATTTAAAATATCAAACTCACACAATTAATCTAATGAACGGCAGGAATTACGTTCTACCATCTCACAAGGAAGCAGGACCTTCTTATGGTCCCTGGTCTTTTGCATTATAATGTTATACAGTGTCTCAGTGGCTATAATAGCCATTTTCTGCAATGGCTGCCTAACTGTAGTAAGAGGGACGGGTGAAAAATTCAAGGCAAATGGATTATCATCAAAACCGAGCACTGATAACTCCCCAGGCACATCTATCCCATTCTCCATAGCCACCTGTATAACACCTACTGCCATCTCATCGCTTGCAGCAAATATGGCTGTAGGAGGGTTTTTAAGTTTGATAAGTTCCTTAGCCGGCTTAATAGCAGAGTCTCTTCCAAAATCTCCATATTTTATATAAGAGGTCTTTTTATCTATCTTATTTTTTTCTAATGCCGTTAAGTAACCATTAAGTCTATCTATACCCACCTGGGATTTTAATTCTCCTGTAATCGTTGCTATCCTTTTGTGGCCAAGTTTAATAAGATATTCCACTGCCATCCTTGCAGCGCTGAAATTATCAATACCAATGCATGAAACAGGCAGGTCCCTGGTAAAATAGTTCATAATCACACAAGGGATCCCTATATCAAGTACATAGTCCAACTGGTCCTCATTTCCAATAATATCTGAAAAGATAACTCCATCAACATTAGAGATATCAAGAAATACCTCTTTGTCTGTAATGTGAACCAACAAATCTAATTTCAATCTCTCAATGGTCAAACCCACACCTTGAAGCACCTGGATGGCATAGAAAGAATGAAATATATCACTATAACGTGGGATAACAAGGCCTATAGCACTATTTTGCTTTCCTGCCAGACGTCTGGCACTCAGGTTAGGTCTGAACCTAAGTCTTTTAATTGCGGCCTCAACTCTTAATCTCTTTTCCTCTTTTACAGGGGCTGACTTATTTATGACTCTTGAAACAGTCGCAATAGAAACCCCTGCCTCTCTTGCTACATCTCTGATATTTACTACACCGCCCATCCTGCGCACCTCTTATATATTAATCCTGACTCAATAGACAACCTAGAGACTGATAGAAAAAATTTTCATATTAATATAAGTATACCTTATCAACTGCAAAAACCAAGTAAAAATATATTAAAATTCTATTATTCTACTATCTCGCCGCTACGATTTACTATGCTAGCAGTCACAAATATAAGAAGATTCGTTCTGTCCACACTATCTGAATTTTTCTTAAACAATCCCCCTATAACTGGTATATCACCTAATAAAGGTGTCTTTGTAACAGTCTTGGTCCTTGTCTCTTTCACCAGCCCGCCTAACACTATTGTATCTCCATTTTTAATTACAACATTTGTGGTAAGATTACGCGTTGTAAATTTCGGGAGTTTCACCTCGCCACTATATTCGAAGGCATCAGGGGCAGCAGAACTTACCTCTGGTCGAAGTGTAAGGGTTATAGTATTCTTGTCTGCGCCAACATTAGGGGTCACCTGTAACAATATCCCTATATCCCTCGTCTCAAAACCCTGAGGTACATTTACAAATCTAGTTTCATATACACCTTCTACCTTATCAAGAAAATCCCCATCACCATTCAGGTCTTCTTTTATAAGAGTAGGTTCATACCTTGTAGGATAGACATATTCGTTTGCTATCTCTATGGTCGCAGTCTGGTTGTTGAGTGTGGTAATCTTTGGTGCTGATAATGTCTTTATCTTTGTCTTTTTCTCCAATGCATGCAATACTGCTGAAAACTGCGGCTTGGTGAGCATCCCCTGATAGGTAAGGTTTAATCCCTCATTTGGCGCACCAGTAAAAGCTGAAAAAGTCGAACCGCTCCCACTAGCAATCTCGTTTACTGATTGGCCATCATCTTTATATATTGAAAATGGACTATCCAGTCTAAGATTCAACCCCAATTCATTAAGGTCAGTTACATTTATCTCAATAAACCTCGTCTCTATAAGAACCTGTGTCGTGTCAATGTCTAAATTATAAAGGATATCCTCTATAACCTTAAGATTCGAAGGTGTATTTGTTATAATAAGCGCACCTGTTCTTTCATCAAGATTAATCTTACTATTACTAGGCCAAGTTACAGCATTCTCCAAGACATCCTTTATAGTATTAACTTTTGCAATACCCTGTGCACCTCCAAAACCACCTTTTGTACCTGCAATCTTACCGCTGAACTCCGTATACATAGCCAGGCCTTGATCCAAATAATATACCCTTGTCTCAAGGTCTTCCTTTTCTACGGCATCCAATGTATCAACCCAGACCGCATTCTTTTCAATCCTGTATGTAAGCCCCTGATTTCTAAATATATATTTCAAGAGACTCTCCAAAGGCATATCCTTCACTCTTATTGTAACCTTTTTATCCTCCCGATTTACATTACTGCTTGTAATTATGTTTACACCCGTAGCATCTGAAAGAAAATCAAGCACATAATCGAGATTTACATCCCTAAAATCTACAGTAATAGGGGTCTTGAGTTTTTCTCTTATCTCAGGAATCTCAACAATAGAATGTCTCTCTGTCTCATCGCTATCTTTCAACGACTTAACCTCATATGCGTAAAGAGAGATTGGTGTTAGAAAAAAAATCGCAGTGTAAAAGGTTATTAAAAAAGTCTTTCTTATAATCATTGCGTCAAGGTCCTTTTTTCAGAGGAGGTATTTACCATTACGCTCTTTTCCTCTTCCATAACAGTTGCTGTAACAAATATAAGCAGATTTCTACGCTCTACATTTTCATAATTTCTTCTAAACAACCCTCCCACAATTGGTAGATCCCCCAATAAAGGCACCTTTGTCTTGGTATCTGTAGTTGTCTCTTTTATAAGACCACCCAAAACGACTGTCTCGCCTGATTTAAGCATAACACTTGTACTAAGATTTCTGGTCTTAAAATTAGGTATAGATACATTGCCTTTATATGTGTAGGCAGATGTGGTTGTATCCTGCTCGCTCACCTCAGGGGTCAGCGCAAGTGTGATAGTATTATTATCCGCCCCTACGCTCGGCTTTACATGAAGTAGAATCCCGACATTCCTTGTCACAAAATCCTGAGGGATGTTTGCCCATTCAGTCTCTCCTGCGTCATCAAAATCTCCGTCACCATTTATATCATATTGGACAAGACTTACCTCATATCTAGTAGGATAAATATATTCATCCACAACCTCTATTGTGGCTATCTGATTATTAAGGGTCGTTATCCTTGGGGCAGATAAGGTCTTTACATTTTGCTTTTGCTGTAAGGCATGCAGCACAAACTGAAATTGAGGATGACTCAATATCCCTCGGTAGGTCAGGTTAAAACCATAGTCCTTATTGGAAAAATCAGAAAAATCAACGCCACTGCCTGATGCAAAGCCATGCCTATTCTGCTTCTGGTTGTTCTGGCTCAATCCAAAATCACTATTCAATTTCCATTCCAGCCCAAGTTCATCAAGGTCATTGACCACCACTTCCATAAATCTCGCCTCTATCAAAACCTGCTTTGGCGTAACATCAAGATTATAAAGAAGATTCTCTATTATCTCGAGATTGGATGGTATGTTAGTTACTATCAGGGCACCTGTCCTGTCATCCATAGTTAGTTTTGAATCTTTAGGCCAATCTACAGCATTTTCTATTATATCCTTTATCGTCTTGGTCTTTACCTCTCCAGAAGTCGTCTCTTCTCCTTCCTTATTATACACGCCTGAAAACTCTGCAAATCTGCCTATACCCTGTTCCAAAAAATATACCCTGGTCTCTATCTGCTCATTATTCATCTCCTCTTTTGTTGCTACCCATATGGCATCCTCTTCTATTCTGTAGACAAGGTCCTGAGATTTTAATATATACCTCAGGGCATCCTCAAGAGGCATATCCTTTACCTTTATGGTAACCTTTTTTTCTTTCATATCGATTTGACTGGAAGGGATAATATTTACCCCTGTAGCGTCTGAAAGAAAACTTAACACATAATCCAGCCCTATATCTTTAAAATCAATACTTATCGGTATCTTTAATCTTTTTCTTATCTCCGGCACTCTTATAAGAGGGGTGGTCTTTCTTTCCTCTTCTAATTTTCCATATCTAGTCTCTGGGAGTATATGGGACCTGGCTACCTCTAAAAGCATCCGTTCTTCAGCAATCTCTCTTGCCCTCTCAAGCGCCTTTTCTTCTTTCTTGAGTTTCTCCATTTCTATATAATGCAATATATCTTTAAATCTTTCATTCTCAGGAAACTCCTTTATGGCTATATTCAAAACCTGTTCAGCCTCATCATACTTTTCTTCTCTAGCATAAGTACGTATCTCATCCATAAGGGTCTCTATTCTTTTTATCCTTTCTATCCTTTCCCTTTCTTTCAATCTCGCTTCAAATAAGGTCTTGAGGCGCTGTTTCTCTATCTCTTTTCTGGCTAACTCTATTTCTCTTTGTCTTCTTTGTTGCTCCTGTTCCATTTTTGCACGTCTTGCAGCCTCCATCCTAGTAAGAAGCATTTTTTGTTCTCTATCCTTTATCTTCTTCTGTGCCGTTTCAATATAACTCTCCGCCTCGGTGGCAAATCTGCTATCCGGGGCTAATTCCTTCAATTTCTTAAAGGCTACTATCGCCTCTGGAAAACGGCCTGACTGAAAATATTGAATGGCATCTCTGTAAAGAGACTGGACCTCCTCCTTGATCTTCTCGGCCTCTTTCTTTTTATCCTCCTCAATAGCAATCCTTTTCTGTCTCTGTTCTTCTATAATAAGCTCCTTTTCCCTCCTTGCCCTTTCTTCCTCTTCTTTAGCAAGACGCTCGGCCTCGCCAATAACATCCTCTTTCATTCTTGCCCATCTCTTATCCTCTAGCACCATCAGTTCTTTAAGTCTATTATTTGCCTTCTCAATATATATCTCCGCAAATGGAGTGAAATAAGACTCGTTCTGAGATTTTTCTATATCTATAAGATTCTGGAATATAACAATGGCCTCTTTATATTTACCTGACTCAAACAAAGACATTGCCTTTTCAAAATATTTTCTAAGATCAACCCTTGAAAGCACACTTCTATTATAAACATCTCTCTCTACCAGGCCAAATGACTGCATCGGTAGAATATACCCTATGATTAGAACCAATATAAAGATATATATTAAATTAGCTAGAGGATTTCTGCTCATTTCTCCGCCTTCTCTTCTGTCTTAATCTCTTTCGAAATATCCTCTTTCTTAATAGCGCTTAATATTATCTCCTCGCCACCTTTTTTCTTAAGTACTACCTTCGTCTCATCTATCTCCTGCACCAAAAAATCTCCAACCATATCCCCTACTTGCACAAAATGGCTTTTCCCTGTCCCCTCATCTTCTATAATAACTAATACCTTAGACTCCATAGTCACCCTGCCTTTATATTTAAGAAGAGGCTCCTTTGGTTCTTCTTTAATAACTATGGGTTCTACCTTTTTTACTTTTGTGTCGCTACCTATCTTAAAAAATGGGCTTCTCTTCAATAAACCTTTGTATGATTCCAGGGTCTCCTCTTTTATCAATGTAGCTATATCCCATTTTGACTTCTCAACCTTAAAATGGACTCTATTCTTTTTTGATGCAAGCTCTATCTCTTGAAAAAATTCCATTCCTGAGCGTTTCTTATTCTCCTGTGATAAGAATCCAAAGATTAACACCCCTATAAAGATAACCAGCAGTAACCAAAAAATTAATTTTTCTTCTTTTATCATTTTATAATTTTTTCAACCTGATAGCAAATAAACCTATCTTCGGTAGGTTTACCTGCGGTCAGGCAGGTAAACGTTACATTGTTTTATTGTTAGACTCTTCCTTTCTTTCTATCTTAAAGGCACTCAACACCAAACTTGCCTCTATATCACCGCTAGTAGCATCCACTGCCTTCACATGTAACTCCTTAATAGATACGACTGGACTATGATTCCTGGCCTCCAGCAAAAATTGCACTAAGGTCTTTGTGTCTGTCTTTACCGAAAGTTGAACAGGAAGTTCTGTATAACATATCTCTTTGCTCAATGGCTCTATATAATTTATCGTCTTTAACGGTCTTATGACAGTAAACTCTATATGGTTGGTCTTTAAAAAACTTTCCATTGCAAATTCTACTATCTCCAACTGCCTCAGCAATGTATCGACCATCTGATCCTTTGGCAAACCATCCCCAAACCCTAAGTTCTCCGGTATCTTTATATTATTTTTTGTAGCCATCTCTGAAAATCTCTTTATATCAGCATGAAGTCTCTCTATAAAAAAAAGGCCAAGTTCTGTATCCACATCTGATGCACGAACCTTTAATGGGTCAATAAAATCAGATAATGTCTGTAGATCTTTTTTTAAGGATGCCCTTTGTTTATCCAATCTCACAAAGCCATCTTCGGACGGCAAAGGCCCTGAACGCATAACATATCTTTTTAATTCATCTGCCTTTCGTTCTAATTCCTCGTCTAATATGGAAGTCCCTTCTTTAAGAAAAGGACTTATTATAAAAAAATACAATGCTAGTATAATCCCTATAATAATCGAGCCCTGCCTTAAAATTGTTTTGTCTCTTTTTGTAGCTAACATATCTGCCTATCTTTACCTGATAAAACCCTATCCCCCGATTGCCACTTCCATTGTTATACTAAATTTTACAATCTCCTCGCCTGTCTCGCTATCTGTTTCCACAGAAGAAGAGATAGGCTTGACATCCTTAAATTCCGCTGATGATTTCAGGCTTGAGACAAAACTGTTAACAGCCTGATATGATAAGGCCTTCCCATTCAAATCAAGCCTACCAGGTCCGCCTTCCTCTATAGAGATAATACACGAAATATCTGTAACCCACAATTCCTTTGGCATTATTTCTGATATCTTACTTAAAATATCTAACCATACCCCCCTGGATATAGCTACCTGGGCAAGCATATTAACCTTATTATTCAAAACATCAATATCTCTCTCTACCTCTTTAATCCTGGGTTCATATGTCTTGTATAGATTAAGGGTCTCATCTATCTTTTCCAATCTAGCCCTCTTGGCATTATAATCCTGCCTCATAAAAATTGAAAAGCTTACCACTATAAGCGCCGCCATAATAATAGAAAGACGCCAGTATATGGCCCTCTGTCTGGCATAGGCCCTTTCACTAAGCATTTCTTTTAAAAGATTAACCTCTATCTTTAATTCTGCCAATCCTCTAAGTGCCAACCCTATACTGACAGCAAATTGATTTTTAACTGCCTCAATATCCCTCTCAGAAAAAAGACCCTTTGGAAGACCAATCTTCCTGAAAGGGTCTAACCTCCTTGGCTGCACTCCAAATCTGGACAGAAGCCTTACCTCAAGTGCTGTAATAGCGCTGCCGCCACCTGTTAATATTAAATCTTGTATCCTTTTATCAGTCTGCAACTCTTCTCCGGATTGTATAAAAAAATATTCCAGAGAACGCTCTATTTCTCCTATAAATTCCTCTATGCCCTGTTCGCCTGCCTCATTTATCCTATCAACTCCCACAGAAAAACTTCTTACCCAGACATTGCCTTCTTTAAATATAATTAAATTTGTTGTCCCTGCACCAATATCAAGAATAACACTGAGCCTTTTCTCATCGTAATCCCCATTAAACGTCACACAATTATACAAGGCCAAAGAAGATACATCTATAAGAGAGGTCTCTAGTTTTATGGTCTTGAGCCTTGATGTCATCTCCTCTGCCAGATTCTTTTTTATAGCTACTATAACTGCTTTATTGACTGTTTTTTTGCCTTTATCTAAAACCGACCAGTCCCATGCAACCTCATCCAAAGGAAATGGTATCTGGTTCTGCGCCTCAAATCTCATCGTCTGTTTTAATCTATCTTCTTTTATCTGTAAAAATTTTACAAATCTTATAAAGACATTTTGACCACCTGCTGATATATTCACCCTGCGAGTTTTTATGTTGACTTCAGAAAATAACTGAGAGACCATCTGGAGGGTTATCTTGTTCCTATCCAGATTAGGGTCCCTGGGTATCTCCTTTATGCCAAATCTCAGAAGGTTGATTGCAGTCCCTACCCTTTTTAATTCCACGACCTTTATAAAATGGGTTCCTATATCTAACCCTATTGAAGAATTATCAAATTTCAGCATTATGCTGCCCTTCCTAATATTAATTTAAGCTTTCTTATTTCCTCTTCAGTATACTCCCGCCATCCATTTACAGCATTTCGTTTTGGCTTTGGAAATACCTTCTTCTTTTCATAGCGAATCAAGGTCTGTTTTGATATCCCCAAAAACTGGGCAGCCTCAGTGGCTGAATAATATTTCTCCTTGTTCATATCCCCTCCACTAATAGTAATAACTAATAAATGTCCCATATAAAGACAATAAAGGGACAAAAAACCCCTATTAACCTTTGATACAGTTTGATAGGGGGTGATACAACTATATACTATTAGATAGTATTTGTCAAGGTTGGAGGTATAAAATTAGAAAATAAAATGGAGTGCGATTAATAAAAAATATTATAACTCCTTATAAATAAATGTGTTATAAAAAGCAATAAATAATTTTTCAATCTATGATATTAAGAAAATATTAAACTTTCTTTGCCTGGACAGGGGTTCCTATCGAATAAGGAGAATCAACCCCTTACCCGGCCTTTTGTCAAAGGGTATATTGCCTGCATAATTAACGCGAGTGCTTTTAAGCAAAAAGAAAAAAGGAGACTTTAGGATTTTTATCCTGGATTTCAGCTTTAGAGAGGTGGTACAGTGTAACCCTTAGACTTTGCGTTATTAAAATTCGAATTATTCTTCTTTCCAGAATCTAAATCGTGTTTTCTTAGGAGGGGGTGGTACTGTTATGGTACCTTTTTTGTTTATAGTCCAGGTCCTTTCCTCAGGGACTGGGTCCATCTCATCAATATCTATCTTTCCGTTATTATTAAGGTCCTTGGCTGCTTGAACCTTAAAATAATGGTTACCCTCTGACAGGTCCTTCTTTATAACAAGATTCAATCTTGACCACTCTGACCAATCCTCACTGTCAAATCTCCATCTAAATACACAATCAGGAATGCTTCCTTTAAAGGTAAAAAGTGCTGTAGTAGAAGTTGTGACCATGCTTGGCCCACTTGTTATTATTGTATCAGGTGCTATAATAACCAATTCTATGGTATCGCTGAATACCTGTGACTCATTGCCTGCGGAATCCTTAAATTTGACATACACCTTCCTTGTCCCTGTTATAGCTGGAAGTATCCAATTCTCTTTTCTTGAGACAAATGGCTCCCATTGTTCTGTATCAAATACGCCATCGTTTGATATAATCATCTCTGTAACAACGGTCGTGGCATCCCTTGCGGTTAAACTGAGATTGACATAGATTGAATTGGTAACTGCATCCTCATTGTTTATAATAACAGAGCCTAGAGGACCTATAGTATCCACCACGAAACTCCATACAAGCTGGGTTGTTCTATTACCAACATAATCACTGGCCTCAAAAGATACAACATTGTTGCCTTCGCTCAGAGGGATGGATGGTATATAAACAACCTTTTTAGTAGCATCATCGTAACTGGCAATAACAGTAGTTTTATTTATCTTCATCTCTATCCTGCCAGGATCCACACCGCTTTTATCATCAGAAACATCAATAGAAATAGTTGGCTTATCTGTGGATACAATAGAACCATTTGATGGTAGGTATATACCTATATTTGGCGCTGAACGGTCTATCCATATTTCAAAAGAAGCCACATCGCTCCAATTACCAGCAGTATTCTGCGCCTTTAGATTAAAAACTCTTACACCATCATCGAGTAACCCTGGTGGTGTCTGATAACTTGTGCCACGTGTATCAAGCTGGTCATCTGGCAAACTTCCCCATGCATAACTATAACCAGCTATCTCCACGCCTGTAACAGGGTATTCCCATTGCATATAGGGGGTATTACAATCCTGCCATAACTTAGCTGGAATCTCTTTCCCACCAGGAGATACCCGGGCCCATATTATAGGTATCTCCATCCCTTTTGTAATCAGTCTAAAACCATTTGTAGCAACCTTCCATCCAGAATAGTCAAAACCGTCGCTAACCCTTATGCGCCATCTGTAACTCACACCTGCCTCTTCTGTTGGAAGAATGGGTGTGGTATAACTTGTGTCTTTTGAACGAACAAGTCCTGTATCAACTACCTTCGTGATGAAATTATCCTTTGAAATCTGTATCTGGTAATATCTCTGTGGATCTCCATCTTTGTCGACATACGACCATTCCAAGGTAGGTGTGTCATCATATATTATAAGTCCATCGTTATAAGATAAAATCTCTACCTCAGGTATGGCATTGATTGTGGAAAGGACACCTGCATATATTTTATAATTTGTACCTGTCATAGGCGATGTATTTACAGGCCCACCAACTGTATTCTGACCATTATAGGTTGTAGATGTTATCTTACCACCTCCAGCACCCCCTGCCATTCCTGTATATAATTTATAATTTCTACTACTCGAAATGGTCGCCTCTAAAACTCTTGTATAAATAAAAAAAACCGCAAGAAAATACAAAGCGGTTTTTTTGTAATTGAAATAATAGCCTCTAAATAGCATAGGATGAAATTATTATATACTTTGTATCTCCAAATAACAAGAAAAATTTAGGTCTTTCTTTTTTAAAATAACCTTTCTCTACAAAAGTAAGGAAAGTAAATTTTTATTTCGTGATGAAACCCTAAAGGGTTAATTCCCGATATATTGGGAACCCAGCCTTGTAGTCGCAGCATCTTATACTGCCTTCTCCTATCTAATAAAACACTATGGACATCTACAAGTCTTTCAACGTTCGAAAACTACCCAGAGTTTTTTCTCAGAAAGGACTCTCGAACCATCAAGTGTTTGACTGGTTACTATTATCCTGTAGATATCTGAATGGATAACAATAAGATTTGATATCTTTTTGAACCTCTGTTTTCTTTCCAATTCCGTAGAACCCAAGATATTTCCAGTGGCTATATCACCTATTCCTAACCGAAGATTGTTCTTATTTCCATAAGGTCTATTTTTAATAATATTATCAGCTATTAGTTCATCTATACCTGGCATTGCAGTCAATACTCGTTTGGAGGCAGTATTAATATTTATCCTTCCGTCTATATAATTCACAGGGTCGAGCCTTATAAAGTCAAAATGCGCAGCGCCTGTCTTTGAGACATTTTTTATTTTTAACTCTAGCATGCCTGGTGGGGTAGATAGGGATGAACCTGTGCCTATCTCTATATTCCCAAAAAAGATACTGCCGTCTGGGCCTGGAGAAAGAGAAGGCGTAAAATCTGTCCATGTATCATCACTAAGATGCAAAGAAACAGCTATCTCTTCTTCTTCCTGCCCAAATATTCTCAGCGTATAATAGCCATTCTTGAGCCCATCCTTTTCTTCCCAGCGCCACATCCCAATAGAATTCAACTTCCCACTTTCATAACAATCTGTCAATGGGCTCGCGCGTTGAACAAGTCTCCAACCACCTTCCTGTCCAGAAACAATATGACCCTCTGCCTCTAATCTATGACCAAATACAGTAAGTCTATCTGCTACCTTAGACACGTCTTCTAAAGAAACAAACCTCCAGGCCTTCAATCCTGTTGAGACAAATACCATCTCACCTACTGAAGAAAAATTCTTATTTTTTACAGTAAGCTCTGTTATTGAATGTTCTATAATCTCATCGTTTATCTTCTCTTTCATCCCATCATTATTATTTGGCAGACCAGGGGTAGCACCATCCTTGGCATTTGATATATACCAGTTATCTGGTACGCCATTAAAATTGGAATCTATTACATGGGTAGGGTCTGACTTTTCAAGACTCTTATTGTCTATAATATTACTGCTAAAATATTCCTCCTGGTCTACAATGTGTCCCATATCATCCTTTAATGTTACTATATTACCTCCTGGTTCAGAGGCATTTGAAAAAAGATCAGATCCTGGTCTTATAGAACGGACAAAATGCAGGGTAGCTGCCTTCTTATCCTTCCCCCATCGAGACAAAAATGAAATACCATTACTATTAACACCTGATTGTGAATCATCCTTATCAACACAAAGAACCATATGCTCATATGGTTTGATCACTGTGCCAAGCGGAATAGAAGCAGGCCATCCTTCTTTACTGGGACCATCCAGACTCCATCCACTAAGATTTACCTCTCTTGGAGTAATATTTACAATCTCAACATACTCCAAATCCGGTTCTTGAGTTAACTGTACAGAGCCAAAATAGGTACTGCCTGAGGAGCGATTGTTCTGGATAGTTATGGTCAACTTATTACCAGATATAGTTACAACCTTTCCTCCTCCAAATAATTCACCATCCATCACAGATTTAGAATATGTACCATTTATCTCCACATCACCTATCTCCTGGCCTTTTACGCCGCTAAACATCCTGACATAATAATTGCCGTCTGGTATATCCTTCCAGGTCCATACCCCTGCGCCTGCCCGTCCTCCTCCAGGTTCATTGTTTTCATAATACCCATTCTGCCAGACCCAGTCCCCACCTGGTTTCTGACCACTAAACGTAGACCTTGAAATAGCTGGTTTTACCATTATCTCGTTTATCCTTATCCCTTCTACGCCCCTTATCTCAACTGTGCTAAAATTCTCCTGGCCAAGCCTTGGATACAGTTCAAGATAAGAAAAATAACAGACAGTATTGTCTCGAGTATTTCTTATCTCAAGGTTTAATATTCTATTTTCAAAAGAGATAGGTCCGATCCTTAATATCTCTCCATGTTTTACATCGTGCTGGGTTATACCATTGATGGTGACATCGCCCACAAATTCATCCTGCACACCAAATACGCCTATATAATATTCACCTTCTGGCAGATTAATCCAGGTCATTAAAAGAGGGTCTCCATCCTTTACATCACTCTCATAATGGTCTGACCTCCATATCCAGTCTCCTATCGGGCCTCTGTTTATACTAACCAGACGGTTGCTTACCTTTGAAATCCTGGTCTGGCAAAAATCCTCATCACAAGCATCTATTATATTAACCACCTTTTGAAATGGGTCACTTATCCCGCTATCCATAAATAATACCAAAAGCGATGCCGGGTCTATAAAATTTATGTTCTCTCTTAAACGACCTTCTATATCTAAATTATTATTAGAAGAATATGAAGTAATATAAGGATATATCTCTTTAAAATTTTTCTCGCCTAAAGATTTTATCTTGGCCACCTCAAAAGGTGTATCAAAAGGATTGTCGTCACCGCAAGGTCTTTCAGAGGAAAACTCCATTGGCTCGTCTATCCCTTCGCCTGCTTCGTCTATGATACCGTCTCCATTATTATCTATACCATCAGAACCAAAAACCCTTTGGTTATAATTATCATCCATACCTGCAACACCTGGCAATCCATCAGGCCCATATTTATAACCAAGGATATCTTCTGCTATCTTCTTTGGATTAGTAATCCCAAAAGAGCCCAAAAACCCCTCCAGATCCAGCTCATAAGGTGTCCATCCTTCTGTAATCTTTAACGGAGATTTATTGTAGCCTGTCGCGAAATTTACAGGAAGAAATCCTGCCTCATCTCTTATTAAGACAGCATACCGACCAATTGCATTTCCTTTTTCATCGTAGAGGTATATCCATTTAGAATCTGCCTGCCCATCACCATCATTATCTACATCACTGCCTTTAAAGACTGTATTCCATGCATCTTCAAAAGTATCTATATCACGGCTGTCTTCCTTTAAAACCGCCTCTGCATGTTTTACACCTGCCTCTGCAAGATAAGAGGCCCTTGCTGCCTCTATAAAATTACTGGCAGACCTTAGCTCAAGTTGCATAGTAAACGCAAACGAGATCGCCATTATGCCAGCAACTGTTAGTATGCTCAATACCAGTATTAAGGCAACTCCTCTATCGTGTCTCATTTTTTCTCATTATACAGGTTTTCTTAAAATTTGCAAATAATAAACCCCGCACCTCTTACTCAAAAAGATGCGGGGTTCTCTGCTATAATAAATTTTATAACAACTATTTCTTTTTAAGTTTATCTATCAGCTCCTGCATCAGTCTAGCAGCAATATCCTTTGAACCAAGACCCACTGCAATGGCAAACGCTAACCCTATTGATGCAAGGACTATATTGATGGCGATATCTAACGTAGTAACCTTTATCTGTAATTGCTCCAATGTAACTAGTACTACAAAAATCATTATTACTATCTGGGTAATCTGGCCAAGAATCTTTGACTGTGCAACACCTATATTGCTCGAGGCAGTGCGGACTATTGTAGCAATCATACTAGAGAAAAATATACCCAGAACCAAAACAAATATAGCGGCTATCACATTCGGTATGTATAAAATCACCTTGTCCAGTAACTCTGCAGCGATTGTCATGCCAAGGGCATTAAGTGCGGTCATAAAAACCAATAACATTATAAGCCAGTAGATAAGTACGCCTATTAATTCTGAAAGTGTAAGCCCTATACCTCCTCGCCTCAATACATCCCCAAGTCCTGACCTTTCACCTGCTGTGTCAAGCTGTATCAGTTTCAATAATTTTACTACTACATTCTTAAGCACACCTGCTATTATCCATCCTACTATCAGGATTACAAGAACACCTACGAGGGTTGGCAAAAATCCGCCTATCCTGATAAGCATCTGTCTTACTGGTTCAATAAGCACACTATTCCAATCCATAACACCCCTCCTTTCTCTTAACTATGGAAGTATACCTTATAGTTAATAAATCGTCAAGGTACCTGCTCTTTCCAAAAAGGAGTGGGTCTCACTTCTCTATTATAGACATTACAATTAGACTTATTTTTTTGCCTTTCCTTGAGTTGCCACAGAGGCAATCGCCTCTTTGAGTTTTTCCGGGTCACCAAGATAATAATGTCTTACTGGCTTTAATTCAGGTGTGAGTTCATAAATAAGGGGGATCCCTGTCGGAATATTCACCTCTAATATCTCTTTATCTGAGATATTATCTAAATATTTTACAAGGGCCCTCAAGCTATTACCGTGTGCGGATATTATTACACGTCTACCGGATTTAACCATAGGTGCTATTACATCATGCCAATATGGTAAAAACCTTTTAACAGTATCTTTTAGACATTCAGTAAGCGGGATGTCTTTTTCATCCAACTCCTTATATCTCGGGTCATTTCCAGGATAACGAGGGTCGTCTTTTGAAAGTGGAGGCGGAGGCACATCATAACTTCTTCGCCATATAAGCACCTGTTCCTCCCCGAATTTTGCTGCCATCTCTGCCTTATTAAGTCCCTGGAGCGCACCGTAATGTCTTTCATTAAGCCGCCACGACCTATAAACAGGTATCCACATAAGGTCCATCTCATCTAAAACTATCCACAATGTCCTTATCGCCCTCTTTAAGACCGATGTAAACGCAACATCAAAAACATAACCTTCCTTTTTCAAAAGACGTGCTGCCTCCTTTGCCTCTTCTATACCTTTTTCTGATAAGTCAACATCTGTCCAACCAGTGAATCTATTCTCTTTATTCCAAACACTTTCTCCATGCCGTAGAAGCACTAATTTTAGATTGCTCATCATACCCCCCTTTTTTTAAAAGTAGCTTTCCCAGCCATATTGCCTTTTAATAACGTCTTGTAATCAAAACTTATTACATCTATAAATGCTGGATAGGTATATTCAACAAAGGTCTATAATAAAAATTTTATGCCTATAATTTAAACTAGTCAACATTTTTATAACTCACGGAAGAATAAAAGGTAGGTAAATTTTTGATATCTACTTCTGATTTAACTGCTCTATCAATTCAGAAATTGGTCTTCTCTTGCCGGACAATAACGCCTTATAATTATCCTCATCTATGGAGGTAGAAGAATAAGGGGCTATAACTATGTATGAATATCCATTTTCCCTTAAAAGCCTTGTTATACCAGATGTATGAAATCCACCCATCACAAGTGCAACTATCCTGGCATTACGTTTTTTAATCTCTTTTATAGTATTATTGTAGATTGCTATATCACGTTTATGGGCTATATCGTAGAAATATTCAAGTTCTGGAAGCAATGCATCTATAAAATCTGGATTGAAATCTATAAAAGAATCAATGTTATAATCCTTAAGATTTTTATTTAAAAATTTCTCAAAAAATCCAACATTAAAATCTTGTCTATTGTCAAAATAATACTTCAATTGGCCGCTGGAAAGTTTCAGCCCCAAAAAATCCTTAAGTATTTTTATATGTCGGATTGACCTTGCAAGGAGTTTTTGATTTTCATTACTTGAAAGTCTATAAGTTATCTGGTAGGTGAACTCATCTATCTCATTAAAAAGTATCGCAGGATTAAGTCTGTTTAAATCCTTGAGATACTGTGCAAACTTAATGACATTTGGATAGTCTGCGATTTTTTCTGCAAGATATTTTTTGCAAAGTTCTTCCAAATAAGAATAAAATGCAACAGGCGCTATCTTTTTATCTTTAAATAACGACATCTTTTCTAATAATATCTTATATTTTCTGTCGTCCCTTTCGGATAATACACCTTGTAAATCTGACACTAACTTCTCCAATTCTTTTCCTATAGCATTTTTATCAATAGAATTTTCTAGTTCTGATATCTCTCTTGTTAGAGCTATATTTTTAAATCCCTCTTTATCAAAACTTGGGGATAACTTCACTAAAAAATCCAGATACTCATTTATATCTATATTGCCATTTTCGAATTCATTGTATCTCGTGTCCAATTCAAGAAGGGCCTGCGAATATATCTTTGGTTTTAATTTTTCAAGGGCCTCTTCTACCTGATTTATAAAAACCTGGGATCTGGAGGAAGATTTCATAATCTTATTAAACTCTACAATATTCTCAAAATAGATGTCCTTGTCCTCTACACCCCATATAGGGATATCTGGATATTTTGTTATAGATATATATTCCTCTGCTGTAAGTTCCCCTGAATCTACAAATATTCTGGCTGTCTTTTCTCGCGCCTCTGGATCTGGAAAACTGGAGACACTTGAAGTATCTACCTCGCCCTCTGCGCCCTCAGAACATATCAAATCAAGACCATAATCTTTAATAAGAATCTCCAATATAGCCGCCTCGTTAAACTGGCCCTCAGGATTTGTGTGCAAATCTTGTATGTGTACTATTAATGGCGTTATCCTGCCAGTCTCTGACTCGTAAATCTCAACTATCCGGCCTAACGATTCAGGTATATATATACTTGAGAGTTCCTTAGTTAAATATAAACGGCTCTTCTTCTCAGAAATGTTTTGATCTTGGTTAGTTACAGGTCTTGTAAATTTTTTTTTCCTCAAGATATCCCTTCTTTGCTCCAGGGCCTCTTCTCTCTGTTCTTGTATCTTTCTATAATCAGGTCTCTTACCTTTAAATAAACTCCTACTGTCCGGCTCAACGCAATAGGCTATGTTTGTAAGTAAAAGGCTATGTAGGACGACTATCGAAATTATTTTTTTAACTGTTTTCGTTTTAAATATACCCAAGTTTTCTATTGACATAGCTAATCTCCCCAACATTACCCTTGCGTAATAAACTTTAATATGTTAAAATTATTGTTATAACAAACTATTACCTTTTTGTAATAGGCGCATAAAAATATATCCCGGGCATGTCTCTTTAGATTTGATAGTTTGATCCTCCGCCATGGGAAAGAGGCCCTATCCAAATAAGAGGCAATGCCCGAGCTTTTTATTATAAATAAAAAGCCAGGTATCTTTTTTCCTGGCTTTTTATTTTTTTAAGTAATATTTATACCCATGGCTAATTTCCATATTTTTAATTGCTTTTGTATAATTTAATAGATTATAAAAGTTTTTACCATTAAAAATTATACCATATTTTTAATAAAAATCAAGTAAAATTTGTACATCACTGTACAGAGGGTAACTTATTCAGAGCAAAAAGGTAGGGTTATGCCCTTCTGGGATTGATATCTACCTTTACGGTCTGCATAGCTAATCTGACATATCTCATCTGATTCAAAAAATACTACCTGGCCTATCCCCTCACCTGCATAAAGCCTTACCGAAGAAGGAGATGTATTGCTAATCTCAATAGTAATATATCCTTCCCATTCAGGCTCTAATGGAGTAATATTTACTATAAGACCTATCCTTGCATAGGTACTTTTACCTGTACAGATAGCTAAAATATTTCTGGGTATTTTAAAATATTCTAACGACCTTGCTAGGATAAACGAATTCCCAGGTATTATTATAACCTTTTCTTTAACATCTTCAAATAAACCCGAATCTATTTTTTTGGGATCAAGGATATCCCTATGACCTCCTTTAAAAATCTTAAATTCATCTGCAACCCTTATGTCATACCCATAACTTGAAAGGCCATAAGAGATATTGCCTCTCTTTACCTGACAAGGTTCAAAGGGCCTTATCATATCATTTTCAAGGACCATTTTCTTTATCCATAGATCTGATTTCAACATTTAGAATAACCGCAAGAACGACACACCACACAACCCTCTTCATGTCTTAATGCTGCCCCACAATCAGGGCATACCCCTACAACATTTCCAAGTTTATCCTCTATCATTGTATGTGGTGAATGGCGCTCTAATTCTTCGCTATTATGGTGCATCTTTCCATTTCCAAGTCTCAACTCTAGGACCCTGGCAATCGCATCCGCACAAGAAAATATCCTGCCTCCTTTTTCCCAGGAAGGTGAAGGACATCTTATTCCTCTCAACTGATCTATAATTTTTTTATTTTCTACGCCTGAACGAAGTGCAAGAGATACAAGCCTGCCTATGGCCTCGAGCTGGCTTGCAGCGCATCCGCCTGCCTTGCCCATCTGGATAAATACCTCGAACGGCAGTCCATCGTCATCTACATTTATAGTGATATATAGATTACCACATCCTGTAGAAACCTTTGTTGTAGTTCCTGTGGTTACTATTGGCCTTGGCCTTGGGGCAACCGCCTTTTCCTTACAAATAGCATCACCTGAACTATTCGCATGGCTTTGTTGTTTCTTAATTATTTCATTAGAGTTAATATTTAAGACCTGCTCCTCTCTACTTTTGTCCCTGTATATTGTTACACCTTTACATCCAAGTTTATAGGCAAGCATATAGACTTCTCTCACATCCTCTTTTGTAGCATTGAATGGGAAATTTACTGTCTTAGAAACAGCGTTATCCGTGTGCCGTTGAAATGCTGCCTGCATCCTTATATGCCATATAGGTGCAATGTCATGAGCAGTAACAAATATCTTTTTATATCTGTCTGGAATCTCTTCTATATCTTTTATAGAGCCCCTCTCTGCGATCGTCTCCATTAATTTTCTGGAATAAAAACCTTCTTGCTTGGCTATCTCTTCAAACAATGAATTCACCTCTATTAATTTGTCATTGTCCATTACATTTCTAAAATAAGATATGGCAAACAAAGGTTCAATCCCACTCGATGCATTAGAGATAATAGAGATGGTCCCGGTTGGGGCAATGGTTGTTAGAGTAGCATTTCTTCTTTTTTCTAAACCAGCATAAATACTTTCATCAAACGCAGGAAATACCCCTCGTTCCTCTGCTAACTGAGTAGATTTAACCCTTGCCTCTTTTTCTATAAATGCCATTAATCGTTCACCAAGCTCTATAGCCTCATCACTATTATAAGGTATCCCAAGTTGAATAAGCATATCTGCCCAACCCATTACACCAAGACCTATCTTTCTTGTCTTTTTGGTATTCTCCTCTATCTCCTTCAATGGGAATTTATTCATATCTATTACATTATCCAGGAAATGCACCCCAATATGAACCAACCTTTTTAATTTTTCCCAGTCAATCTCTTTTTTTTCTTGCGGCCCAATCACAACCTTAGAAAGATTTATCGACCCGAGATTGCAACTTTCAAATGGCAATAACGGCTGTTCTCCACAAGGATTTGTGCTCTCTATCTCGCCCAACTTCGGCGTAGGATTACTTTTATTAATCCTATCTATAAAAATAATCCCTGGTTCTCCATTCTTCCAGGCCATCTCCACAATAAGATTAAAAACCTCTCGGGCCTTAAGCCTTCCTTTCTTCATCTTTGTATGAGGGTCTATAAGGTCGTACTCTTCGTCTTCTATAACACGTCTCATAAAATCTTCTGTAAGCGCAACTGATATATTGAAATTTGTTATCTCTTTGTCATTCTCTTTGCATTTAATAAATTCAACGATATCTGGATGATCTACCCTCAAGATCCCCATGTTTGCGCCTCTTCTAGTTCCTCCTTGTTTAACCGCCTGCGTAGCAGCATTAAAGACCTTCATAAATGATACCGGTCCACTCGATATACCTCCGGTAGAACGGACAACACTATTTTTTGGCCTAAGTCTAGAAAAACTAAAACCAGTTCCCCCGCCCGACTTATGTATCAATGCTGTATTTTTTATTGCATCAAAAATAGATTCCATTGAATCCTCTACAGGAAGTACAAAACATGCCGATAACTGGCCAAGGTCCTTGCCTGCATTCATCAATGTAGGGCTGTTGGGCATAAATTCAAAATTCGTCATAATATCATAAAACAACTCTTCTGTCTTTCTAACATCCTCTTCACTATAACCATATAACCTATCTGCCTCAGCTATACACCTTGCAACCCGCCTGAACATCTCTTCAGGCGTCTCGATAACCCTGCCATTTACATCTTTCATTAGATACCTTTTCTCAAGGACCTTAAGACAATTTTCAGAGATATTGAGTTTTTTCATATGGCTAATATCTTCCATTTCCACCTCCAGATTTTAAGAGAGATTAAAATTTTAATATGTCCGGGTAAAAATCTATTGATCTATTGGGAACATCAGAAAGTATACCATCAATAAATTCTATGTCAAGGAAAAAATACAATATATTGTTATTTATTTAAGATTTGGCTCTATATATTGTATTATATGACCTCAACCGAGCTCTTTGGAAGCCATCCTTTAAGGTCTTTTGAAAGGCTAATCTCAAACCAATCCTGCTTCTCTCCAACAATCTTAAGTTCCATACCTTCATGGAGTGTAAACTGCAAAAGGTAATCATCGCGTGGGCCGCTGCGAACATCTACCTTCTCAACCACCACTACAGCCTCTTTTACAATTTGTTCATTATTAATCTTTATGGCTAAATATATACCTGTTATTAAAGACAAGGATGCGAAAACCAGTGCTACATAAAGAAAGGTCTTTCTTTTAAAAAGGATCAAACCTATCAAAAATATAATAGTTATAAGGTAATCTATTATAAATAATATTGTTAACTCATCTATATTAAAGACCTCGTATGGTATACTTATCAATCCTAAAATGAAACCCTTCTCGACGGTCTCTATCTTATCAACCCTCAAGGTCCTTGCAAGTTTTAGATTTAGTTTTGCATCAATATCTCTCGGCATCGATCTCAATGCCCTTCTATAATTTACTATTGCCTTTCCAATTTTCTTTAACTTAAAATAACTGTTTCCAAGATTGTAGTAGACCTCTGGACTAACCCTATCCATTTTTATCAACATCTCATAAAGGTATATTGCCTTTTCATAGTCCAGGTTTTCATAATTCATATTTGCCTTGCGATAGATCTCCTCTGGGGTCTGAGAAAATGCCAAAGGCAACATACTAAAAAATATAACCAGCACCAGGGCGGACAATGTTAGTATTTTCCTATTCATAAGAAATTCTCCACCTCTGAGATAATATCAGTGGCAAGTCTAAAGGTCTTTGCCATATCGTCTCTACTAAACCTGCCAGAAGCAAACCTTGCCAAATCACAGATGTCAAACAAATCCTTTATCTTATCTATAACACTGTCTGGGACAGCCTTTTTTTTCAATTCCTTCTCTAGCAAATCCTTTGTAATAGAAGGGTGGGGTATGTTTATTTTATCAGCTATATATTCAATGACTGCCTTATACACCTCAGCATAAAACTCTTTTGTCTTTTCCTGACGCATAATATCCCTTGCCTGTCTAAGCCGCCTTGAAGCCAAACCCCTTGCCCTGCGTGAACGGGCATAACCTATATCAGTCAACATCCTTCTTCTATGTCTATCATATATATAAAAAATTACTAGGGCAAAAAGTGGTAAGATATTCCACATCCAGAATATCTTATTCGTATAAAGATATCTTCCTTTTGGTCTTAGCCGTGTAGGGCCTGTCTTAATATACCTTATATCCTCTTTCAAAAGCCGAACCTCTTCCTTGGTAAGGCCTTCTATTGGAAGCAGATGTTCTTCTTGCTTAGCAGGTTCTTCTTTTGCCTTTTCTACATCAATCGTGAATGGCCCAAGCGTTCTTTTTATATACCGTTTCTGCTGAATATCAAAATAACAATACTCTATTGGACCTATGCTAAGTTTTCCTGGTTGTTTCGGTATAATAACCTTTTCAAAAATCCTTTCTCCCTGAACTATATAATTAGATTTTGAGATATTTTCAGAACTACCAGAATCGTAGACCTTTGCATTCTCAAGACCTTTTACAATTGGACTAGATACTGTTTTTATATTACCTTCGCCCTTTACGACTATCTTTAACGTCACAGGCTGATTCTCTTCAACTATGTTCTTATCCAATGTTGCAGTTACATCAAATCTACCTACATCCCCCTTAAAATCCAAAGGCTTCCCATCTTCTGGTAAAGGTAATATCTTGACTTGTATGGGTTCTGAGGTAAGCACAATGGGCTTCCCCCTATGAAATATACTGAATGGGTCTCTATCAAAGATATCGAATGGATTCCTTGTAAAAAATTCTTCCAGGTCTTCTACGCTCGCCTCAAGTCTCGCAGGTCCAATAGTAAACTCACCTGGACTGGTAGCAAACAGCGCAGTCTTTATCTCTGTTACGAGATATCTTCTGCCATTAATAGTTTTATAATATTTCCTTTGTGGAGGCATATCCTCTGACCAAAATCCCTCTGTTGAAGGAGGACTATATACAGGATTTTCGAATAGGTTTACTGCCTGATAAAATGCAAAGGTGAGAGTAATCTGTTCATTTACATAGGCGGTAAGTTTATCTACATATGTCTCTATAAATAGCTCTCCTCTCTTGATACCTTCGCTGGACTCTTCTTCTTTATATACTTGAGGATAGCCCTGTGATTTTGAAGCTGCACTAGACCTTGGCAATACCTTTATATCTATTGGTCCTGCTGAATAGGTCTTGCCTTTATAATCTATTGTAAAAGGACCTAGTCTATAATCCCCGACATCGTTAGGAACAAGTATATATGTAAACGTTACAGAGCTATTAACCTGTCCATTAATTATAGAGATGTTTTGAGACCTTCCAGATGAATATGCAGTGAATCCAGTTAGATTAGGCATTTTGGGCTGTGGGATATTAGAGACATTGCCCGTTATAGTTATAGTGAGAGTAAGCTGGTCATCTATGGTTATCTCTTGTTTGTCTACCTCTGCAGATATAGAAATATCTTCTGCATATGAACTTACTGCGATACCTAGAGATAATAAAAATAAAATTAAGTATCTCATATCTCAAAAATTATCCTTAAAAACCTATATATCACCAATCTTTTTCTACCCTGTACTCCCCTTCTATTGGTTGACGTCTCAATTCTTTCTGCAAATCTACTTCATCGTTCTTTAGGGCATCCAGAAGCCGTATGGCATCTTCCCTTGACATCTGACCCTCTGCCTCCTGGGATTTGGACTGGTCTTCTTCAAGACCTTTTTCTTCGCCTTCTTTTTGTTCCTGGCCTTCCTTTGAACCTTGTTGCTCGGATTCCTTTGTCTCAGTAGCTTCTTCTTGTTTGGCTTCACCTTCTTTTTGTTCAGGCTGTTGTCCTTGTTCAGGCTGTTGTCCTTGTTCAGACTCTTGTGAACCCTGTGTCTTTTGTTCTTGAGACCCAGCCTCTTGACCAATCTCTTTTTGCTGTTTTATCTGTTTCTGTGAGGTCTCCTCTTTTTGCAAATTCTCTTTTATCTTTTCTCTTATAAATTCTATATTATATTTTGCATCTTCATCTTCTGGGTTTATATCCAGACACCTTTTATAATCCTCTATCGCTTCCAATAGCTTTCCCATTCTATAATGGGTATTCCCCATATTATAATACGAACGCGCCTGAAGTTCAGCATCTTTTGAATCAATAGATTTTTCATACTCAGCTATGGCCTCTTCATATTTCTTCTGTAAGTGGAGGGCATTTCCTATATTATAATGCAACTCTTTTTTATCCGGGGCATCTGTCTGTGCATCACGCCATTTCGACAGGGCCTCGTCTATATTTCCCTGATTATAAAAGCGGCGCGCCTCCTTATCCTTCTTTGCTACAACATCGGCCCATGCCAATCTTGTAAAGGTAAGCAAAATCACTATCCAGATCAATATATATCCTAACCGCCTATATCTCATAACCTCTTTTTATCTGTTATAACAAACTCTATACACATCAATACCAATGCTACTGCAAGAAAATATTGAAATCTCTCTTCATACTGTGTGAATAATCTACTTGAGAGCTCTTTCTTTTCCATCTTGTTTATCTCTTCGTAGATCTTGTCTAATTCAAACTCGCTTGGGGTAGCATTATAATATTTTCCATCTGTAATTAAGGCTATCTTTTGAAGCAATGTCTCGTCAAGCCTTGACATAACAATCTCTCCATTCTTATCTTTCTTATATCCTGTAACCTTGCCGGTCTCATCCACGACCGGAATGGGTTCGCCTTTCTTACTCCCTATACCTATAGTATAGATTACAACACCCTCCTCTTTAGCCTTATTAGCAGCCTTTATAGGGTCGGTCTCGTGGTCCTCTCCGTCTGTTATCAAAATCAATACCTTATGTTTTCTCTCTTTCTTGCTAAAAGATTTTATAGCTGTTTCAATTGCCCTGCCTATAGCTGTGCCTGGCCTTGGCATCATGTCTGTATTTATTATACTCAAAAACATCTTAGCTGCATTATAATCCAGCGTAAGAGGGCACTGGACAAAACTATCTCCTGCAAAAGTCAAGATACCTATCCTATCCCCTTTCAATTTATCTATAAAAGATGACACCTCCATCTTCGCCTTCTCTAATCTATTCGGTTTTATATCCTGTGCCATCATACTTAGAGATGTATCTATTGCTATCAATATATCTACCCCATACCTTCTCGTCATAACAAGTCTTGTTCCAAGTTGTGGCCTTGCTAATGACAATATCAAAAATAGTGTGCTTATAAAAATCAAGATCTTCTTTGTCCTTTCCTTTGAGATACTTTTAGAAAGGCAAAGTTTATCAACTATCCCTGGTTCCCCAAATGCCTCAAGTAGCCTCTTCTTACTCATTGAGACAAATATAAAAAATACCACTAAGATAGGCAAGATCAAAATAAGATTTAGATATACAGGTTTGGCCCAGTGCATCTTGGTCTCCTTGCAAGAATAATCAATGAATTTTAGGTTATGGTAATCTTCTAAAGATCGTATTAGATAAAACTATTTCTAACATAAATATTATAAAACCAGATAATAAAAAACCCCCGCATAACTCTGAATAGTTTGCATACTCTTTTGTCTCTATCTTTGTTTTTTCTAACTTACCTATCGTCTCATAAATCTCTTTTAAACCTCGTTCATCCTTTGCCCTAAAATACATCCCACCTGTTTGCTCTGCGATCCTTTTTAACAATCCCTCGTCTATCTCTGTATCCATATGTACATATCTCTTGCCAAATATAGGGTCCTCCACAGGATATAATGCCCCGCCTGGCCTCCCAGCGCCTATAGTATATATCTTTATGCCAAGTGCGCTTGCTGCCTTTGCTGCTGTCAAAGGGTCTATCTTTCCAGCATTATTAATCCCATCTGTTAAAAGTATAATTATCTTACTTTTAGCATCGGATGCCCTGAGTCTATTAACTGCATTTGCAATACCACTGCCTATGGCTGTCCCATCCTCTATCATACCTATCTCGATTTTCTCAAGAAGATCTAATAAGACACCATAATCAAGTGTAAGTGGACATTGCGTAAAACTATATCTTGCAAAAACAACAAGCCCTATCCTGTCATTCTTTCTGGATTTTATAAATTCCTCTATCACCTCTTTTGCTGCACCAAGTCTATTCTGCGGTTTAAAGTCCTCTGCCTTCATGCTACCAGAGATATCGAGAGCTAGCATTATATCTATACCTTCTGTTATAATCTCCTCTTCTTTTTGCCCTGCCTGAGGTCTAGCCAGGGCCAGTATTAATATAAATATACTGAGCATCCTCAATACCATTGGGAGATGTCGATATCTAACCCTCAGGCTTGGACGGATACCTCCTAATATGGAGGTATCTGAAAACACCAATCCTGAATTTCTCGCTGGACCACGTCTAAAATAATCCCAGACAAGAAATGGGATAATAACCAGACATACTAAAAATAATGGACTTGCAAAACGCATATCTTCTAACCCAAAAGCCCTCTATCTCATTTAATAACTAATTTTGACGTATTGCAGGTTTCTCAGTCGTCAATCTTACAATCTCTTCTGCCTTTTTATACACCTCTTCTATCTCTCTTTCTTCGGGGATATACTTCGCAAATTTGACAAGATCGCATTCTTCTAAAAAATCTCTTATTTTATCTATATAGGTTCTATCAATCCTTTTACTATTACGCATCTCCCGGTAAAGTTCCCATGTAGTCCTATCCAGGGCGCATACATTATATCTCGATTCTATATACCTTCGTATAATATCAGATATCCTTATATAATATTCCTTGATTAATCCCTTTTCTATCAGGCGCATATCTTTAAGGGCATTCAGTTCCTCAAAGGCAACTTCTTCAGGAGGTCTTGGAGGTGATATCGGTTCTTCGATGGTAGTCTTTTTTCTCATATAATAAAGTAAGACTGCCATACATACAATAATTACTAAAATGAAAATCGCCACAAGCCATACAGGAAAACCAGATTTTATTTCAACAGGGCTCTTCAATGGTCTTATATCATCTTTATCTCCTGGCGACCTTTTAACCTTTTCTACAACTATTTTAATTTCTTCTGAGACTGCCTCATGCATCTCCCCATTTGCATCTTTGTATTTCACATGCACAGGATATATTGTAAATTCTCCTATAGTATAGGCACTAAGTATGTACGAGATATGAGAAAGCCATCTTTTGGTTTTGGTCTTCTTTGGTTCGTCTATCTTATAATCCTTGATCTCAAACTCTCCAAGATTTTCACCTATCTTTATTGGCTCAGGTTCTATTTTGTCGTCATATTCTATCTCGATTTCATATCTTATTCTGTCACCTATGGTCACCTTGTCTTTATCTACCTTGACTTTTAAATCTAAAGGGTCGGCATAACCGGTAGACCAATATATAGTTATAGCCAACAATCCTATAAACCCGCCAAAAATTGTCTTAAAAAATCTAAAATTCTTCATAGTATTTTTAAATTTATGCAACTATCTCAATAATCTTTCTATTCGATGTAAGCCCTGACACAATCCTTATATCCCCTTTTCGAATGCCAAACTCCTTTGAAAGCAATTCTATAATAGCCTTGTTTGCCCTGCCCTTCTCTGGAAGTGCAGTGACTTTTATTTTATAACTATCCTCAGAAAGTTTTTCAATCTGGTTCTTCTTCGCCTTTGTTATTACCTTTAATTCTATCCTTCTCAATTTAGTCCTCTATTCAACTTTTTATCATTATATACTGCTCTCCCTATACACTTATGCGCGACACCTCTGGTATAAAAAATTTGCCTTCCTGTGTTGCAAATCATTTTCCTTTCTCCTCAAAGGCATCTTCAAACAATTCTATATCCTTCGCCTTTGCAAGGTTATTAATGAAATTACTTACTAATTCCTGTCGTTTCTCAGAGAGATATTCCCTTCTCACAGAATCCTTCACCTCTTCAAGGGTCTTCTGTCTTTTTACTGGATTACCTTCGCTGTCCTTGGTCTCTTCTGTATATCTATCCTTATGGGCCTCATAATAAAATCGTAAATCCGCATCTAATGGTTCTGTAATCTTAGATTCCACCTCTTCTTTTAATAATCGTTCTATCATAATCTGTTTTTTAAAATTGTATAACTCTTCTATAACCTCTTTATCGTTATCAAGGTTCCTTCTCTTTGCTGCATCGTACAATATCTCTCCTGTAATATACTGGTTCAGAAATTCTTTCTTTTTATCCTTCTCTTTATACATATCCCTTAGATGTGGAGGAAGTTTTTCTATCTCTGCATCGATCTCTGACATTGTAATATTCCTGTCTCCAAGTTTTGCAACTATAATCTCCTGCGACTTAACCTTGTCTGGTCCTGAAGAGACATCCTTTTTATTAATATCTGTCGCCTTCGATAATTCCCTCTCGGCATCTGCAAACCTTCCAAGACGTTCAAGGCATAAAACTATCTTTTTATTTATATCAGAGATGTTCGGATTGTCGTTACAAAAAACCTTTGCCCTTACAAAATTCGCAAGGGCATTTTTATAATCTGCCAGGTTCTCCAGGTAGATATTTCCTATGATATAACTTATGTTGGACCTTTTGGTATTAGGCATATCAGGGTCTAAGAGATATCTTTCGTACGACTCTATGGCATGTTCATATAGCCCCTGATTTAGATACTCCTCTGAAAGTCGTCTTTGAAACTCATAATCAAGTCCATATTTCACCATATCAGGTTTCTTTTTAAATGTGTTAAATAGGCAAAGACTTACCGCAACCATTACAATAAGTAATAGTATCAATATAAACTTCACACCCTTTTGTCTCATATAATCACCCTCCTTTAAAATTCCATCTTCTCCAAGGCCTTGGCACCATATAAAAGCGGCAAGATACACATCGATAAACTTAATACTGTAATAAGTCCTATAGACACAAGGGTCGCCTTTTTTAAATCAGCATACGAGGATATCCAACCTTTCAGAAATAATTGAAATGGAAATGCCAGCAAAACCACGGCTATCAATACACATCCTATATTCAGTATCAAAGTCAAGGTTCCCCCAAATCCAGATACAATAGAGGTAGGATTATCCGACCTTAGGTCAGGATACATACCCCCAAAACCAATGCTTAAACCTACAAGTGCAAAATTCATTACAAAGACTGTCCACACAGACCCAATTGTCATCAGTCCTGAAAGGCCAAGCATCCTGCTTGAAACTATGATTAAGGTCTCTGTAATAAATAAAGAGACTATCACACCCACCCAAAATTTCTGATACAGGACCCTCTTCAAACCCAAAGGGGACATCCCTATAATCCAATACTTATTTCCTTCGAGACTCATCTGAGGGAATAGAAACCTTGTGTTCAATGAACCGAGTGTCAAAAGGACTGCAGAAAGATTTAAGAATGCACACATATTTTTCCAGAAACCTTCAAGCATATGATAAGAAAAATTTCTGATATTAAGGAAATATGCCCCCAGTATACCAAAGAAAATCAAAAATTGAGACCACTGACTTGCATCACGAAAGAATAATTTTATATCTTTGATTATAAGACCACAAAAACCACTCCCAAATACAAAGAACAGCGGCCTTAATCTGTCTATTATATATTTCTGCAAACTAAAGATGCTACCTTTTGTTCTGGAATACAAATCAACCCATACATCAAAATAAAATCTGCGGCCTATTGATATCAATATCTCTATAAATAATAAGGCAGTGCTCAGGGAGACCAAAAAATAAAAAAACATATCTTTAAAACCTGTCCTGGCCGCCTTTAAGATCCCCTCTGCAGTCCAATAACTCGGCCAGAATGGAGAGTGTGATAATTTGATATTAGGTACCAATTTATTCAATATAAAAATTTCGATGGTCTGCCCAGATTCTTGCATCCTTATTCTCTTCTGTATAATGTATATCAAAAAAATTCCTATTGTCAGTATTATAAATAAAGGCATCCACCTCAATCTCTCAAGCGGCCTTAATTTGAGAAAAAAGATAGTGATAATAGAACCTAATACACCCGCTATAATTAAAAATGGGATAAACAATAACATGATAGCCGGATAGAATGCTATGTCTGCCCTATTTGCTATACCAAAACTCACCATAAAAGGGATTAGGAGAACCAAGAATGCCCACGAACTCAGTATAGCTGATTGTAAAAACTTATATCTAAATATCGTCTCTGGAAGGATTGGCCAGGTAAATAAAAGCGTGGTGTCTCTCGAACGAAAGACAGTCGAGTATGCAACTATAGCGTTACTGAATATAAGCATCAATAAGAGGATAAAATAAAATAGATACATCAGCCTCTCTGTCAGGATAGAGCCCACCCCAGGAAAATCCCTTATAAACATAAAGGCATGATAACTGATAATAAACTCTGCCACTAGAAATATAAATGAAGATAAAAATACAAAAGATATCTTAAGCCTGCTCTGTTTTTTTAGTGACTGCAACATATTAAATAGCACCCTGAGATATAATCTTATAATAATCGGTATCTTAGCCAAAATGTTACCTCTCGCCCTATCCCTCTCTTCACCAAGAAAAGGTAAAATTATGTGATGGATAAAAATATCTCTTCTAATCTTCCGTCTATACCACTTATCTTTTTAAGTTCATCTATGGTGCCGATTGCTACAAGATTGGCCTTATCAATAATAGCAATTCTATCGCATATCTCCTCTGCCAGAGAGAGCGTATGTGTAGACATAAATATAGTCACCCCTCTATGCGCATTCTCTCTGAACATATCCTTTACAAGACGCGATGTCTTTGGATCAAGCCCTACCATTGGTTCATCTACCAATATAACCTCTGGATTATGTAGCATGGTTGCACACATAACTATTTTTTGACGCATACCATGCGAATACTCCTCTATTAATATATCGCCATAGCTCCTCATCTCAAAAAAATCTAATAACTCCTCTATCCTTTTCTCTGCCTCATTATGACCCATAAAATATATCTCTGAGACAAACCTGAGAAATTCTCTGCCAGTTAATCTCTCGTATAGATAAGGGATATCTGGGATATAACCCATCCTGGTTCTTGCAGATATATAATCCTTTTGCACATTATAACCACAGACAAAAACAAGACCAGAACTTGGTTTCAAAAGCCCTGCCAGGAGTTTTATAGTGGTAGTTTTCCCAGCACCATTGGGCCCTAAAAACCCAAAAAGTTCACCACGTTTTATATCTAAATTCAGATTATTAACTGCAATCTCTCTTCCAAACTTTTTTGTAAGATTAATGGTATGTATCATCTTTTTATTTTTTAATTATGCCCCACATATGGGGAATTAATCCTTTAGCCCGATCTCTTTTTTAGCAAAATGGTTTAATCAAAGGTTTCATCACTGCTATACACTGACATACATAGATTTAATTCCCTTTCAGCCAAGACCGATCATCTATATTCCAAAATTTTTATTTTTGAATCTCCTATAACACTGAGCAATTCCATCTGCTCTCTAAGTCCTCCTTCCAGAATAGGAATATGAGTAGCATCTGCTATAAATTGGCCAAGCGTAGGATCCATATTAATCCATGTCCCTACATAGACCCTTGGCCAGGCATGATAATAAAAGGAATCGTTTAAATAAACAAGACCTGCAACCATCTTTGTAGGTATCCCTATAGAACGGGCCAGGGCAGTAAATAACACTGTATGTTCGTTGCAATCTCCTTGCATTGTGTTCAATACCTCCAGACTAGAAGGGATGCCAAACGAAGGGGTCTTTCTAATATTTTTATAAACCCACGATAATATCTTTTTAGCCGAATCCCAACTATCCTTTTCATCTTTTACTATATCCTTTGCAAGGTCTATTATCCTCTTATTGTTTGAGTGAATAAAATCCTCTTCTGGCATAAATTCTATAGGAAGTCTTAACACATCTTTTGCATCTGGTTCCTTATCCTTTATTATCTCTATAACCGCGTGGTCCTTTTCTACCTTTAGATATGATGTCTGTCTTGGCATAGGGATAGGCCTATCTGGCATAACAGAGAATTGGACTGTTATATCTAATTTATCTCTGGATCTAAGTCCTCCCATTTCTAATGCCTTTTCCATCCCCTCTTTTTGCATCACAAATCCAAGGCTGGACTCTTCCTTGATTATATCTCCGTCTTCTGTAATCCAAGACCTGGTCTTTATCCCCATCAGGTCTGTCTCCAATATAGACGTCTCGTAGTTCTTCCCATCTATATTTAAGATCTCTCTTCCTATGTCTCTGACCACAACTTTATTTACAGTAAGACTCAATGGCTCAAATACCCTGAGATTTATCTCCTTTTTTAGGTCCAATCTTTTAAACAAAAAGAAAGGACTTATAGAATTTGAAACCAATGTCCCTTTCTCTATCTTAAGCTGACGTTCTGTCTTATGAGCAGGCGTATTGATGCTAATGCAAAAATCCTCATTTTTATTTTCTCCATATATCTCTAACCAATATCCATCTGAAAAAAACCTATAATTAAAATCCTTCAACCCATAATCCTCTCCAAAAAAAGAACTCCCTTTTATCTTGACTAATCTTTCTTGCCCAAGCATATTAAGTCTTAATAAAACCGATTCATTAATCCTGTAGCCAGGTATCCCATTGTAGATATCCTGAAGCATGACCGTATTAGAGAACCCTATCTTTTTATCCTTGAAATATACACCCATCCAAGACTCCCGTATAGGTATATCTCTGGTAAATCTCATTTCATATCCTGTAGTATTGAGGATTACAATATTCGGAAGGACCTCTCTTTGAAAAAGAAGGCACATCATAGACAGCCAGAAAATAACCACGGCTATTATATAGACCCTTCTCATCTGAATCTTCTAGCCCGCATCTTAAAAAAAACCATAAGCGGTTCTATATAAGATTTATCTGTAGAGATATCTATAGAGTCTAACCCTATAGACCTGAAGGTCTTATTACGACTATCTATAAATGCAGACCGCCGTTTTAAAAATTCCTCTCGTAAAAAATTATCTGCTGTATCGAGATATATATGTTCGCCTGTCTCCGCATCTTCAAATTCTATAAGGCCGATGTTTGGAAGCACTCTCTCCCTTGGATCAGAGATAGATATAGCTACTATATCATGGCGCCTGTTTAATATTCGCAATATTCTTTCATATCCAGAATCGATAAAATCAGATATCATAAAAATGACGCAACGTTTTTTTAGCACCTTGCCAATATATTCTAAAGTAACATTTATATTTGTAGACCTCCCCTTGGGTATAAAATATAGAAGCTCTCTTATTACCCTTAAGACATGTCGTCTTCCTTTTTTCGGTGCAATAAATTTTTCAACATTATTTGTAAAAAGTAAAAGCCCTATCTTGTCATTATTCTTCATGGCACTAAAGGCAAGGACAGCCCCTATCTCTGCCATCAACTCTTTCTTCATCTTGTTTTTTGTACCAAAATATCCTGAACCACTTATGTCTGCCACCAGTAGAACAGTCAATTCTCTCTCTTCGATAAATTTCTTAACATAAGGGTGGCCTGTACGGGCAGTGACATTCCAATCTATAGACCGTATATCATCTCCAGGGATATATTCACGTACCTCGTGAAACTCCATGCCTCGACCTTTAAATACAGATTCATACCTTCCTGCAAAAACATCATTAACAAGTTTTCCTGTGCGAATCTCAATACGCCTAATTTTCTGGAGAATCTCTTTTGGAATCATAATTAAGATAGATCTTAACAAATATAATTTTATGGAACTTCAATGGCATCAAAAATCTTCTTTACGATATCCTCGCTTGTAAGCTCCTCGGCCTCCGCCTCATAGGTAATAATGATACGGTGACGCAACACATCCATCCCAACCGCCTTTACATCCTCTGGTGTCACATAACCCCTGCCTCGTATAAAGGCATGGGCCTTGCTTGCTATATTAAGATATATAGATGCCCTCGGAGATGCACCATATGCTATAAGATTTTTTATATCCAACTTATATTCTTCCGGGGTCCGAGTAGCATAGACAATATCCACTATATAATCCTTAACCTTTTCATCCATATATATCTCATTTACAATGGATCGTGCCTTTAATATGTCACCCGGAGAGACCACAGGATTTACCTCTTCCGGCTCATGGCCTGCCATACGTTCCATTATCTTCTTCTCTTCACTTTTATCAGGATAGGTTATCTTTATCTTCAACATAAATCTATCTACCTGTGCCTCTGGAAGGGGGTAAGTACCTTCTTGTTCTATAGGGTTTTGTGTAGCTAAAACTAAAAAGGGTTCTTCCAATCTAAAGGTATTCTCGCCTATAGTAACCTGACGCTCCTGCATTGCCTCTAAAAGAGCACTCTGTACTTTCGCAGGCGCCCTGTTTATTTCATCTGCAAGAATAAGATTGGCAAAGATAGGTCCTTTTTTTGTAGTAAAGGATCCATCTTTTGGATTATATATAAGGGTGCCTATCAAATCTGCAGGTAAAAGGTCCGGGGTAAATTGTATCCTTTGAAATTTCGCCTGGATGCATTTTGATAATGTCTTTACTGAAAGGGTCTTTGCCAAGCCAGGTACCCCTTCTATGAGTATATGGCCATTTGCAAGAAGTCCTATTAAAAGGCTATCTATTAAATCACGCTGGCCAATAATTACTTTTGAAAGCTCCTGGTTTATCTGCTGGATAAAAAGACTTGATTCCTTAACCTTTTCATTTATAGCTCTTATATCCTGGCCATATTTAGGAATAAATTCAGGCATATTATACCCCCCCTCTTATATAAAGTTGTGTCAATGTAAACTCAGAAAGTCAGCCTTTTAGACTGTTTTTCCTCCTGATAAAACCCTAAACCCATCCTTTTTTGCTGAAAAGATTCGCTTTGATTATGCGATTAGATATTTGGCAAAACGCGGTAAATTCCTGTAATAGCGCTACTCCACACCAAAGGCAAACCTAAGCTCATTCAGACAGCCTCTCCAGATAAATATTACAAAAACTAAACCTTCATCTCTTGAAGTCGTCTAACCCTTTCTTGAATGGGTGGATGCGTACTAAAAAGGGTCGCGATTCCCTGGCCGCTTAAAGGATTAACTATAAAAATATGCGCTGTTGCATAATGAGTATCCATAGGATAGGACCTTATGCCCTTTTCCAACTTTAAAAGGGCATTGGCCAGGCCTGAAGGACTGCCCGCAATCAAGGCGCCTCTTTTATCCGCAGCATATTCTCTAGCCCTTGAGATTGCAAGTTGAATAAGTAAAGCTGCAATTGGAGCAATTATAATTATTAATAGCTGACCAATTACATTGTTATTTCTATCCGAATCTCTCCCTCTCCCAAATATCAATGACCATCTCGCCATATTTGCTATCATAGTAATCGCACCAGCGATTGTGGCTGCTACAGTCATTATAAGAGTATCCCTATTTTTTATATGGGATACCTCATGAGCGATTACACCTTTAAGTTCTTCGCGACTTAACATGTTCAAAATTCCCTGTGTAACACATACTGCTGAATGTCTTGGGTTACGGCCTGTCGCAAATGCGTTTGGTGAATTCTGTGGGGCAATATATACCTTTGGCATAGGAAGCCGTGCATTTACAGTCAATTCTTTAACTATATTGTATAGTTCTGGAACCTCTGATGGATCTACCTCTTTTGCACCATACATCATAAGTATGATCTTGTCACTAAACCAGTATGCCCCAAAATTCATAATAAGCGCTATTATAAAGGCATATATAGCACCTCTCTCTCCGCCAACCAAACCACCTATCAAAACAAATAGCATTGTAAGCACTATTAACAATACCCCTGTTTTTAAATAATTCATAACTACTCACCCCCTAAAGAAAGATAGGCCCTGGTGGTCTAAACAAAACAGCCTATCGGGCCTATCTTATTATCTTATTTATATTATTATTTATTTACCTTTTGGATTATTTCTTTTCTTCTTTCTTGGCCTTTTCTTCTTCCTTTTTTGCTTGTATAGCATCTTTTATTTCGCTAATACCTGCAAAAAGCGCTGCAAGGCCACCTAATATAAGTATAGGAGGCACTGAACCTTTTAAAAGCTCTACAAAACTCCACCACCAGCTTACTATGCCCCACACCCCTAAAAGTATAGCTATTATTCCACCTAATACTGTAATATATTTACCCATCCCCTACCTCCTTCCACAACTGCTTATTTTAATTAAACTAATTTTATACCATTTGGATTGTTTTTGTCAATACTATTTATTATTTTTGTAACTCTTCACTATAAATTAGCGCCTGCTTTTGATACTAAAATATTTTCTAAGCTCTGCCCAGGTCTTTTGTCCAACAATACCATCCACTTTAAGCCCTTTTGCTCGCTGAAACTCCTTTATCGCCTGTTTTGTCTTGGGACCTAACTTGCCATCTATTGCGCCCGGGTCAAATCCAGCATTTTTAAGGGCTATCTGTATCTCCTTTGTGGTAGGTTTAAAATCTTTCGACAATTCTGACCCTTTTTCAGAATAGGCACTCCTCACCTCTATAGAACCCGTGGCCTGTTTAATGGAACTCGCCATGCCCTTTCTCCGAACCTCATCTATCTGACTGAGGGTAATCTCATCTATGTATCCTGTATTCTTAATGCCGATGGATTCTTGAAATTCTTTTATTGCATCCCGTGTCTCCTTATCCATCCTGCCATCTGTATTCCCAGGATTATAGCCAAGGCCTTTCAATGTAATCTGCACCTCTTCTACTATAGGATTGATTTCATCTACACGACCTATAAGACGTTCTTCCTCTTTTTGATACTGAACAGACTTTGGTACTATATTACAACCTGTACTAAATATAAATATTATAACAATAGCTACAACTGATATTTTGGTTTTCATATTTTAATGCCACACCTCCTCAATAATTCTAATCTAAATTTCTCATACCGTTTATGTAACCATATAGATTATATCAAAAAATATGCCTAAAGAAAACTAATTTGTACCGTTTGCGATTTTATTCGGCAACCTGTCCCCAATTTCAAGATTAAAAGTGTCCCCTTTATCCTTTATCCTTGGGGACACCTTTAATCTTAAAAATAGGGACACTTTGATAAGGGATTTGGCAAACGGTACAAAAACATTGACAATAACTCAACTTTTAATAACAATATCTATGACTATGCCATGAAGATAAAACAGATTATAAAATCCAAATACTGTCTTAATTGTGATGTCTGCTGTAGATTTCTTGATAAAAAAACTCCTCTTGCGCCAGTATTTCTTCCTAATGAGATATCCTCTATAGTAAAACCCTGTCTCGATAATAAAAGTGGCCGTGTCAGATTAAAACTCTCACACACACTCAATATGTACATCTGCCCATTCTTTAACGAAAGAAACAACGCCTGTACAATCTATTCCAATAGACCCCTGGATTGCAGATTATACCCTTTGATGGTAACCTACGACAAAAAAAGGAAAAATATTATACTTAGTATAGATACCAAATGCCCCTTTGTAACTGACATAAAGAACAAAGAGCTGATAAAAAAATGGGCAGATTATACTACGCGATATCTTGAAAAAAACCATATTGCGCATATCATATCCAAACATAAATATTTCATAGGGCCTTATTATGAAGATGCAATCCCATTTTCTACCTTATCCGCCTTAACAAAATTAATCCTGATGGACCCAGCTAAAGACGGTTTTAAAAAACTCGAATTAAAAGACCGCTTTATATTTGAACGACTTATGAAAAGAAGAATAGACTCCTCAGGTAATACCTTTGTAAATCTCTACATCTGGAAGGAAGTAAATCCTGTATGGTGGAAAAAATCCAATAGAGGTCTTATTGTTCTACTAGAAACATCTTCTGGCTATATAAATCTTGCGAATCTAAAAAGATTTTCAGACTACATATATCTACGGAGAGATATTGCTGAACTAAAAGGAAAAAGATACAGACATAAAAGGGCCATGTATAATTATTTTGTAAAACACTATAACTATCAATACATACCATATCAAAAAACAATGAAAAATGAATGTATGAGATTGTTTAATCTCTGGGCAAAGGGTCGCAAGCAAAAATATCATGATGCCTATTATCACCGGCTTATAGACGAAACTAGGTCTAGTCATAAGATAGTACTAGAAGAATTTGACCAACTAGGCATCATTGGCAGGGTTGTAAAAATAGATAAAAAGATTCGAGGATATACATTTGGATTTGAACTTACAAGCGATTGTTTCTGTATCTTATTGGAAATAACCGATCTCAACTTCAAAGGGATATCAGAATTTATATTCAGAGAATTCTGTAGGGAGATGTCTCGATATAAATATATCAATACGATGGACGATTCAGGGTTAGAAAATCTAAAAGTTACAAAACTATCTTATCATCCTTTACCCCAGCATATATGGTCGAAATCGCAGTAGAGACATTTCTTTTTGTCCCGCTCAGGCAGTCTCTCGAAATGAAGTTGTTGGATATTGGCCCAGACATTTTTTATAATGCCTATCATCTCATCCACCATACCCTCTGTAAGTTCTATTTTAAATTCTACGCTCTCGCCCTTCCGAATATTGTATTTAATATAATCCTCGTCCGATGGCTCCACAAAAACAAGGACGCCATGACTAACAAACATATCTTTATCTCTCCTTGAATTATCCCTTTCATATAAAAGTTTATAACATACGAGCTGTCTTAGATATGCATCGCATAATTCATCCTCAAGTGACCTTACATTAAATATGCCTCTTGCATGCTCCTTGGCCTGGCCTGTCTTATAATCAATCACCCTTAATGCCTTTTTATCAGAATCTTCAAACTCCAATTTATCATATTTACCTGTAAATATAATCCCATCTATATTAATGGGCATATGATTTTCAAGTCCTATAGGTTTTACAGGATTGGAGGATATCTTTGCAAAATATCCCCTAAGACCTTCAAATTGTTCTATACATCTAAGTTCCATCCCTTTTTCAAGACCTTGAAATCTCAATGCCCTCAAAAACTTCTCTTTAAAAAATTGGAAATCCGGAAATCTATCTGTCTCCATATAATGTCTATAAAGGGCCTCGAGTGCACTATGTACCGCATCTCCGAATACAAGACTTTGCTTCTTCGGGCCTGGTAACAAAAGCACATTATCGTAAAGAAATTTCCTAGGGCACTCAAGATAGTTATTTAAACTCGTAGGATTAAGGCTTAGGTCTGAGACCATATCCCTTAATATCTCCTCTGTGCCAATAAAAGGATCTTCTTTATCTGTCTTAAAGATAGACCTTGCCAGGATCTCCTCTTCTTCTAAAAAAGGTCTCTTTGTATCAAGCCCTAAGTGTCTTATAAAGGAACTTGTTATCCTGTCCTCTGTTGGACTGGAAGTGAAAAGGATATTGCTTTTGGCCCTACTTATTGCTACATAAAAAAGCCTTATCTCGTCATGCCTTTGAAGTTCCTTGATCTTTTCTTTGCTGTCGATATCCTGTGTATATTTTACTATTCCTGGAGGAAGGGGTATTGTATCTGCCCTGGGTTTTATAGGCCAGCTCACATCCTGCAAGGCAAATGGTATTATCACACTATGATATTCTTGGCCTTTTGAACCATGCGCTGTAAAAATTCTGACCCCATTTTGAGACAAGCTTACTAGGTCCCCTTGTATAGGGAGGTCATGTTCATTACGTGTACGTATCTCATCAACAAAACCCTTAAGGTCAATCCCAGGGTTAGAAAAATCACACTCCTT
>Ga0078972_1001840_pt1 | contig 75309 bp, 82 predicted proteins | sample YelNatPaOPGAMG01_FD_67568 | JGI IMG/M metagenome (GOLD analysis project Ga0078972, IMG submission 67568) | Hot spring thermophilic microbial communities from Obsidian Pool, Yellowstone National Park, USA - OP-RAMG-01 (SPADES assembly) (version 2) | ecosystem: Environmental > Aquatic > Thermal... | reverse complement strand
TGATTTTCTTAATGATTTACCGAAAAAAGTAATCGTGGTTTTAGATGAAGCCTATGATTTATTTGTGGATGTCAAAGATTTTCCTTGCGGTTTAGATTATTTAGAAAGTAAAAATGTGATTATTTTAAAAACCTTCTCTAAAGCCTATGGATTGGCGGGTTTAAGATTGGGATATGCGGTTGCTCAAAAAGAATTCACTTCTTATATGGAGAAGGCCAGGCAACCCTTTAATGTTAATTATCTGGCACAGATAGCTGGGATTTCAGCCTTAGAAGATAAGGAATTTTTAAAAAGGACAAGAGAAACTGTGCTGGAAGGAAAATATTATCTTTACGAAGCTTTGGATAAATTAAAACTGAGTTATATTCCTTCTGTAGCAAACTTTATCACGATTGATGTAGAAAGAGATGCCTTAGAGTTAAGTAAACAGATGCTTAAATATGGGGTAATTGTGCGAGATTTAAAACAGTATGGCTTAAATAATTTTATTCGGGTAACTGTGGGTAAAAAAAAGGAAAATCAGCGATTTATCCAAATCCTTAAGAAAGTACTACAGGGAGTTAGGTAAGTTAGAAGTTAGGAAGTTATGTAATTTAGGGAGTTAGTAAAAGAATAAATAACGGATATATCGAAATTAGTGCGACAAAATGAGCTCAGCTATAAAATGTTGCAATAGCAAAAGAAATAAATAACGAAATTAACGAGAATAACGAACCCAACGAAATTAACCAACTCAATATAGCAGTATAACAATTTAACAATATAACAATTTAAACTAGGAGGCAAAATGATTATTGTTTTAAGACCTGATGCTACTGAAAAGCAGATAAACCATATTATCGAAAAAATAAAAAAGTTAGGACTAAAGCCTCATCTTTCTAAAGGAGTAGAACGTACAATTATTGGAGTAATTGGTCCAGAAGATATCTTGCGTGTAACTCCTTTAGAAGTTTTCCCGGGCGTAGAAAAAGTAATGCCGGTTTTGGCGCCTTATAAGTTGGTTTCGCGGGAGTTTAAAAAGGAAGATTCTATCATTGATTTGGGAAAAGGAGTTAAGATTGGAGGCAGAAGAATTGTAGTAATGGCTGGCCCCTGCGCAGTAGAGAATCCGGATTTATTAAAAAAAGTTGCCCAAGAGGTTAAAAAAGCAGGCGCATTGGTCTTGAGGGGAGGAGCTTTTAAACCTCGCACTTCGCCTTACTCTTTCCAGGGTTTGGGTGAGGAAGGGCTTAAATATTTAAAAGAAGTGGCGGATGAGTTAGATATGGTTACGGTGAGCGAAGTGATGGATCCGCGAGATGTGGAGTTAGTTTCGCAGTATGTAGATGTATTACAGGTTGGCTGTAGAAATATGCAGAATTTTAATCTCTTAAAAGAGATCGGACTTATTCAGAAACCGGTTCTTTTAAAAAGAGGGATGTCTTCTACTATCAAAGAATGGCTTATGTCTGCAGAGTATATTCTGGCAGGCGGGAATTTCAATGTAATTCTTTGCGAAAGGGGGATACGCACTTTTGAGGACTACACACGCAATACTTTGGATATCAGTTCTATCCCCGCTATAGAACAACTTTCGCATCTGCCGGTAATAGTTGATCCTAGCCATGCTGCGGGAAAATGGGGTTTGGTTCCTGCTTTATCCAAAGCAGCAGTGGCAGCTGGTGCGGATGGTTTAATTATTGAAGTGCATCCTAATCCGGAAGAGGCACTTTCTGATGGGGCCCAATCACTTCTCCCAGAAAAATTTTATGATTTAATGCAGGAGTTAAAACCCATAGCAGAAGCGGTAGGTCGTCAGATTTAAAAAGGAGATTTAATTTGGCATTATTTAAAAAAGTAGGGATTGTCGGTGTAGGTTTAATTGGAGGTTCTTTAGCTTTAGCCATAAAAAAATACAAAGTAGCCCAAGAAGTTATCGGTATTGTTCGGCGTAAAAAAACTGTAAAAGAGGCTTTAAGACAAAAAATAGTAGATATTGCAAGTAGAGATTTAAGATTACTTAAAGATGTTGATTTAGTTATTTTAGCCACCCCTGTTTCTACAATAAAAGAAATTGCTCCTTCCGTTTCAAAGATAGTCAAAAAAGACTGTATCTTAACGGATGTAGGAAGCACAAAGAAAGAAATCGTTTTAAAATTAGAAAAGTTATTTCATAACTATATAGGAAGTCATCCCTTAGCAGGTTCTCAGAATGCCGGATTAAATTTTGCAGATGCTGATATTTTTAAAAGCTCTTTATGTATAATTACACCTACAAGAAAAACGCCCCCTGAAGTTATAAGAAAAATAACTGTATTTTGGAATAAAATAGGCGCAAAGGTAAGTTTAATTTCTCCCTCTTTACATGATAAGATTTTATCTTATACCAGTCACCTTCCGCATCTGGTTGCCTTTGCTTTAATGGAGCTTATTCCTTCAAATTATTTGAATTATTCTGCTACCGGCTTAAGAGATACGACGCGTATCGCTTTATCCTCGCCAGAATTGTGGCGGGATATTTTCATAAGTAACCGCAAAGAGATTTTAACTTCGCTTAGAGAATTTGGGAATAAACTCTATACTTTAGAGAAGCTGCTTTCTCAAAGAGATGTTAAGAGTTTATACCTTTTCTTAAAAAAAGCCCAAAGAAAAAGAAGTAAACTTTTATGATTATTGCTATCGATGGACCTGCAGGAGCAGGTAAAAGTACCGTTGCCAAAAGAATAGCCAAGAGATTGAAAATCCTTTATATTGATACGGGAGCAATGTATCGGGCAGTTACTTTAAAAGTAATCGATAATAAAGTGGATATAAATGATGAAGAAAAGATTGTAAATATAGTAAAAAATTCTCGTATTGAGTTAAAAAATACCCCATCAGGGTTAAAAATTTATTTGGATGGAAAAGATGTAACTAAAAAGATAAGGGAGCCTAGGGTTACTAAATTTGTTTCAGAGGTATCTCAGATAGTACCTTTAAGAAAGATGATGGTAAGACTGCAAAGAAAAATTGCCAAAACCCATAGAGGGGCGATTTTAGATGGAAGAGATATCGGAACAGTAGTTTTTCCTGATGCAGATTATAAGTTTTATTTAGATGCAGATTTAGAAGAGAGGATAAAAAGACGTTACAAAGAACTAAAAGAGTCGGGGGAGGACGTTTCTTTAGAGGAAGTAAGAAAGAATATTTTAAAACGCGACCGCATCGATTCTACCCGTAGTTACGCACCTTTAAAAAAAGCAGAGGATGCGATTTATATTGATACTACAAATATGAACATTGAGGAGGTAGTAAAAAGGATTTTAAGAGAAATTAAAAAGAGTTAGGGAAGTTAGGAAGTACTTGAATAACTTGAATAACTTGAAATATGAACCAAACGCTCATCCGTAATTTCTGTATTATCGCTCATATCGACCATGGAAAGTCTACTTTAGCGGATAGAATATTAGAAAAGACAGGCGCGGTAGATTCCCGGCATAAAAAAGAACAGATTTTAGATGATATGGATTTGGAAAGAGAGAGGGGGATTACCATCAAAGCCTCTACTGTAAGACTCAGTTATCATGCTTTAGATGGGAATGACTATATTTTGAATTTAGTAGATACACCCGGCCATGTTGACTTTACCTATGAGGTTTCCAAGTCCTTAAGTTCCTGTGAAGGAGCGATTTTAGTAGTCGATGCAGCACAGGGGATAGAGGCCCAAACAGTGGCTAATTTTCATCTTGCAAAAGAAAATAAATTGACTATTATTCCGGTAATAAATAAAATTGACCTTTCCAATGCGGATCCAGAGAAAGTAAAAAAACAACTTATAGAGGTTTTAGGTTTTAAAGATGAGGATATAATCTTAGTTTCGGCAAAACAGGGAATAGGAATTGAAGAGATATTGGAGAGGATAGTAAAAAAAATACCTTCTCCCAAAGGAGAACCCAATGCCTGTCTTAAGGCGTTAGTTTTTGATTCTTATTATGATACATTTAAAGGGGTGGTAGTATTTACAAGAATTATAGAAGGGGAAATTCAGATAGGTGATGAGATAAAATTTATGCAAACCCAGAAGGTAGCCCGGATTGAAGAGTTGGGTTTTTTTCAGAATTTAAAATATACTTCGGTGAAATCTTTAGGACCGGGTGAGATAGGTTACTTTACTGCTAATATCCGCAGTCCTTCTGAGGTTTTGATTGGTGATACCGTAACATTGGTTAAAAATCCTGCGCTTCATCCTTTGCCGGGATTTCGCAAACTTAAGCCTTTGGTTTTCTGTGGGATATATCCAGTTAATCCTGCGGATTTTATCTCTTTGCGTCAGGCAATAGAAAAGCTCAAACTTTCCGATGCTTCTTTTGTATACGAACCTGAAGAATCTTTGTCTTTTGGCGCAGGATTTCGTTGCGGTTTTTTGGGACTTCTGCATATGGAAATTATTCAGGAAAGATTGGAAAGGGAATACAATCTTAATCTTATTTTAACTACTCCCAATGTGGTTTATCGCATAAAAAAGAAAAATAATGAAATTTTAGAGATAGAGAACGCCCGCAAATTTCCTCCATTTTCTGAGATAGCCGAAGTTTTAGAACCTTATGTAAGTTTGCTTGTAATTGTTCCTCAAGATTCTTTAGAAGCGGTCTGTGAATTGGCTAAATCCAGAAGAGGAATTTATCAGTCCAGCGAATATCTGGGAGAAGAAAGGCTCTGTCTTAATTTTACTATCCCTCTTTCGGAGATAATTGTAGATTTTTATGACCGGATTAAATCCTTAACCCGTGGCTACGGTTCTATTGATTATGAATTCTACGATTATTTTCCTACAGAGTTGGTAAAAATTGATATAATGTTTAATGGAGTTGTCTGTGATGCTTTTTCATTTTTGGTACATAAAGATAAGGCTTATACAAAAGCAAAAGCACTGGTGGAGAAATTAAAGGAACTTATACCACGACATGTCTTTGAGGTAAATATTCAAGCAACCGCTAATAATCGGATTATTGCTTCTGAGAAGATAAGACCTTTAGCAAAACATGTAACTGGTAAATGCTACGGTGGGGATATTACTCGTAAACGTAAACTTTGGGAAATCCAGAAAGAGGGAAAAAAACGGCTTAAGCAGTTTGGTAAAGTTCAGATTCCCCAAGAGGCATTTTTGGAGGTTTTAAGGATATGAAGCCAGACACTAGTCAGAAATCGCAACTTATAAGAAAGAAATCAGTAATTAGAGACTGGATTGAGTCGATTCTGGTTGCTTTTGTATTGGCAATGCTTATTAGAACTTTTGTGGTGCAGGCATTTAAAATTCCTACCGGTTCGATGCAACCTACCCTTTTGGTAGGTGACCATATTTTGGTAAATAAATTTATATACGGATTAAGGATCCCTTTTTTGGGTAAAAGGATTTCTTTCCCTGGTTCAAGAAATCCACGTAGAGGAGATGTGATTGTTTTTATATATCCTGAGGAGCCAAAAAAAGACTTTATTAAAAGATTAGTGGGTCTTCCGGGAGAAAAAATAAAGATAAAGGACGGCAGAATCTATATCAACGGAAAACCTCTTGAGGAAGGAGTATTCTCTGAGGTTTATTATTATAATCGGGGAATTTTTGGTAATGAAGAAGAAATTACCGTGCCGGAGAATTGTTATTATGTTTTAGGGGATAATTCTTTTTCTTCTCAGGATAGCCGATATTGGGGGTTTGTTCCTGACAAAAATATATTGGGAAAAGCATTTTTGATTTACTGGCCTTTAAATCGGATAAGATTAATAAGATGAATATTGCTAACAAAGTCTCTATATTTAGAATATTAAGCGTGCCATTTTTTGTTGCTTGTCTTATTTACTATTCTCCCCAAAATGACATATTAAGATATATTGCGCTTTTTATATTTCTTTTGGCAATCATTTCTGATGCTATCGATGGGTATCTGGCACGCAAAACCAAACAGAAGTCACCCGCAGGAGTTGTGCTTGATCCTTTAGCTGATAAACTTTTGCTTTTAAGCGCCTTTGTGGGGCTAAGGATTATTGATGATTTTCCTTTGAAGATAAGATTTCCTTTATGGGTTAGTCTTATTGTAATAAGTAGGGACGTAATTATCCTTTTGGGAGTGATGGTTATATATCTGATAAAGACAAAATTGAATATTTATCCTACTATTTGGGGAAAACTTACTACTTTTTTTCAGATGCTTTCAGTGGTAAGCGTGCTTTTACAGTTACGCTTTTCTTTTATCTTTTGGACAATTGCGGTAATCTTTACTCTGATCTCGGGATTTGATTATATAAAAAGAGGGATGAGTATACTTTATGGTCAGAATAATCACACTTAAAGATACGTTTATTTTGGGAAGTATAATTTTAAGTTATCTTATCGGTTCTATTCCTACTGCTTACTTGTTGGTAAAGATGATAAAAGGTCAAGATATTCGAAAAATTGGCTCAGGAAATGTAGGAGCGACTAACGCCTCAAGGATACTGGGAAAACCTGCGGGTTTTTTTATTTTAATTGTAGATATGTTAAAGGGAGTGATCCCAGTAGTTTTTATTGCGGATGGGATTTTAAAAAGATTTTATTTTTCTTATCCAGATATTTTAAGATTAATTTTGGGAATTTTGGCAATAATTGGACATAACTGGCCGGTATTTTTAAATTTTAAAGGAGGCAAAGGCGTGGCCACAACTTTTGGGGTATTATTAGGTTTGGCTTTAAGAGTCAATGGGTTAATTTGGGTTTTATTATCCTGTGTGGTGGTTTGGATTGTCAGTTTACTATTGGCTCGGATAGTTTCTTTGGCTTCCGTATTAAGTGCAATTTTTTTACCTTTATTTATGTTTTTTTATAAACAGAAAAAGGAATTTATTATAATAAGTTTTATTTTCTCATTATTTATCATCTTAAGGCATATCCCCAATATCAAAAGAATCCTTAACAAAAAAGAGCCCCGCATATTTTAAAAAGAAAACGTTTTCTTTTTCTTTCCAAAACCCCTTGAAAAATAATAAAGTTAGGTGTTATACTTTTTGTGAAAACAAATTTTTATTTTAGATATTTTTAAATAGTTTATAAAAGTTTAAATATCCCCACCAGTCAAGGAGGGGAGGCCGGATTGCGTAAATGAAAATGGCAAAAAGGGGGTAGAAAAAGATTTTAAGAGCAATCCGGCTTATTAAAAAATTTAAGATGCGGGATATAATTTTTAAAAATTTAACCTCACAGGATAAAAAAAGAAAAATAATTGTAAGTAATGAGACCTTTGAGAAAGGAGGAATTCGTACCCATATAACCAGACACCTCATCTGTTTAGTAAAAAAGATTGAACCCAATGATAAAGTCGAGCACCCCATGCCTTATCTTTACATCCTTAAAGAACGTAATAATCAGAAAGAAATACAGAAATTTATTTTTCGCCTTAAAGGTAGTATTTTTACTATCTCGGGAGGTAATCTCTATTTGATTACTTTTTTGCATTCTTTAAAGATATTTATGAATACATTAAACAAAGAACACCTTCAAACCGGAACTTAAAAGAAAAATGGAAGAAGATTATTTTAAAGAACGCCGTAAACATATAAGAATAAAGGCAATCTTTAATGTAAAATTTTTAAACCCACCAAACCTTAGTGAAGTAAAAGGGTTTACCAATGATATAAGCGTAAATGGATTGGGGTTATTTACCAACTCGGAAATAAATCCAAAAAGTTATATAGAGGTAAAATTAGAAAATCCCCTTAAAAAAAGTTCGCTTTATTTAAAAGGAACGGTGGCTTGGTCAAAGGCAATTGACTTCTCAACTTACCGCATAGGTGTAGAATTAGAAGAGACTGATTGGATGGCTATAAATGAACTATTAGAAACATAAATAAATCCCACCTTAAGACTGTTTCTTACTCCATATGAAGACCGTTTCTTAAGCCATACAGAGACCGTTTCTCATTAGCAGAAGGCTTTGCGTTTATCCTTGTTAGTTCTTAGAGATTGGTTTATTTTAAGAAAAGATGCGATATCTATTGCTGAAAACAGTATAAAAATATAATGTTTTTATTTTACAGAAAATAATACGAAAGTAATCATAAAAAAATTGACTTATTAAATTAAATAGGTATAATATAATCGTTTTAAAATTTTTTATAAAGGAAGGTGAAGATATGGCTTTTCAAGGAACGCATGATGTTCAAAAACACGGCTCTAAGGCTTGGCGCCAGAGACTTCTAGTTTCACCTTTTCAGAAGGTAAAAGCAGGAACTCTTCTTTTGATAAATGCCAAAACCTTAAAAGCAGGAGAAAATACCTATAAAGCGAAAAACAATATTCATGCTAAGATTGATGGAAGAGTTCAAATTAGTCAAGGTAAAATCTTTATCCAGCCTTTGGCCAATTTACATTAAATTTTTTATCCTTTTAACTTTACTAATCTTTTGGGTTCCCCTATGCCCACAGGCAGATGCCGGCGTTTCTTTTAAAGCAGAAGTCAATAAGAGTATTATTGAGATTGATGAAACTTTAACTTATAAATTAACTGTTTTCTCTGACGAAAGGAATATTCCTTCTCCTAAATTACCTGATTTTTCTGGATTTCTGGTAGCTTCTCAGAACCAATCTTCAACTATCTCTATTGATAAAGGCAAGATAAAAACAAAGATAGTTTATATTTTTGTCTTGATGCCTAAAGCTAGCGGAAAATTTAAAATTGAACCCGCATCCATAAAAATAAAAAATCAAACCTATTATACCGATAGTTTTGAAATTGAGGTAAAAGAGAGCAAAGAACGTCTGCCTTCCCGGATTCCTTATTCACCACCATCGGATTCCGAATCACCTTCTCCTGAAGAGTTACCCTACGAAAGCGAAAGTCCAAAGATTACGCTTTAATTATGGATAAATTAAATAAAATTTCTATCCGTTATATTAAAGGTATCGGTCCTAAAAAACTAAAGATTTTTCAAAAAATAGGGATAGAAACAATTGAAGACCTTCTGTATTATTTCCCTAAGCGTTATGAGGACCGTAGCAATTTTTTAAATATATCACAACTTAAAGAGGGTCAATACCATACAATTAAAGCAAAGGTTTTAGCCCGGGGAGAAAGGGTTTCTTTTAGAAGAAAGAATTTTAAGATATTGGAAGTGGTTGTTTCTGACGGAAAGGATAACTTATTCTGTATCTGGTTTAATCAGCCATACTTAAAGGATTATTTTAAGCCCCAGACAGAGCTAATCTTATACGGTAGAGTTGAGCGCTATGGTAATAGACTCCAGATGAACTCTCCAGAATTTGAGATAATTGAAAAGGAAAGCCCTTCATCCCTTAATATGGGAAGAATCACCCCTGTCTATACATTACCTCAAGGTATCACTCAGCGCAGATTCCGCCAGATTATCAAGTATAGCTTAGATAAATATATTACCAAAATAAATGATTTTTTGCCTTACGATATCCGTAGTCGTCATAATCTGTTAAATATTGCCAAAGCATTAATCAATATTCATTTCCCCGAAGATATTGATTTAAATAAAGAAGCTTACCGGAGATTAAGTTTTGAGGAATTTTTTATATTTCAATTGCCTTTGGCTTTAAGAAGGATAAAAAATAGGCTAAATCAAGGGATCGCTCATAGAACCGAAGGCGAACTTTTAAATGAATATATTTCCCATCTTCCTTTTAAGTTAACTCCTAGTCAAGAAAAGGTATTAGAGGAAATAAAGAATGATATGGCAAGCCCTTTTCCGATGCAGAGGCTATTACAGGGAGATGTGGGTTCAGGAAAAACGGTGGTAGCAACTATTGCCAGTATTATTGCTATCCAAGGAGACTATCAGGTTGCCTTTATGGTTCCTACAGAGATTTTGGCAAAGCAACACTATATAAATATCAAAAGTCAAATCTCGAAAATAAAATATAAAGAAATTAAATTAGGATTGCTTATCAGCAGTCTAAGCAAAAAAGAAAAGGAAAAAATTTATCAGCAGATAAAAGAAAAAGAAATTGATCTGGTTATTGGTACGCATGCGTTACTACAGGAGGATTTAGAATTTAAAAATTTGGGCTTAGTAGTAATCGATGAACAGCATAAATTTGGTGTTGCTCAAAGAGCGCTTTTGCCTAAAAAAGGGCTAAATCCTGACTGTTTAATTATGACCGCCACGCCTATACCCCGAACCCTTGCCATTAGTCTTTACGGAGATTTGGATATTTCCATAATTAATGAACTTCCCTATAATCGCAGTCCTATCAAAACCATGCTTTTTCCCAGCGAATCCGCCTCTTGTGCTTATAAAATTGCCAAAGAGGAAATTAGAAAAGGCCATCAGGTGTTTATTGTTTATCCGGTGATTGATGAATCAGCTAATTTAGATATCGCGGGGGCAAAGAGAATGTATGAGGAATTTAAAAATAGCGAATTTAAAGAGTTCAGACTGGGGTTAATCCATGGTAAGTTAAAACAAAATGAACAGGATAGAATAATGCATAAATTTAAAGAGCATAAAATTGATGTTTTGGTATCCACTACTGTTTTAGAAGTAGGAATTGATATACCTAATGCTACCTGTATGATTATTCAATATGCTGACCGCTTCGGTTTGGCGCAACTTCATCAGTTAAGGGGAAGGGTTGGTAGAAGTCCAAACAGTGAATCTTTTTGTATCCTTATTGCGGACATTAGAACCGAAGAAGCCAAGGCACGCCTGGAGGCAATGATAAAATATAACGATGGTTTTAAAATTGCTGAGGAGGACTTAAAAATCCGCGGTCCGGGTGAATTTTTTGGCAAAAGACAGCACGGTTTAAGCGAACTAAAAATCGCCAACCCCTTAACGCAATTGGAATTGCTAAGGCTGGCTAAGGAAGAGGCATACCAGTTAGTAAGTAAAGATCCTTTTCTTAATAATCCCAAAAATAAGTTATTAAAAGAAAAGTTATTAGAGAGGTTTCCTGAATACGAAAAACTTACGGTTGTAGGTTGATTATTTCTTAAAAAGATGGTTGAGGGAGTAAGACCCACCACGGGTTTGATTAAAAAAGCACTTTTTGATATCTTAGGTGATATAAGTGGACTTTATTTTTTGGACCTATTTGCGGGTTTAGGTACAATTGGAATAGAGGCATTAAAAAGAAATGCTAAAGAAGTAGTATTTGTAGAAAAAGATTACCGCTATATAAAAGAGATCAAAAAAGAACTTTCAAAATTTAAATTGATAAATTACGAACTTATTGCTGATGATGTTCTTAAGATGATAAAAAGATTCAATCAACAGAACAAAACCTTTGATATTATTTTTTTAGACCCCCCTTACCATCAGGAATTGGCAAAAAAAACCTTGAAAACCTTAGCCTCTTATGATATATTATCACCTCAAGGTTTTATTATTGTTCAGCATAGTAAAAAAGAAAAACTCCCAGATAATCTGGGAGATTTAATATTATTTAGGCAAAAAAGGTATTCTGAATCTTTACTTTCTTTTTATCAAAAAAGGGATTAGATTATGTGTGAGCGGGCAGTTTATCCGGGAACGTTTGATCCGCCAACCTACGGTCATATAGATATCATAAAAAGGGCAAAGAAACTTTTTCCTGATTTGACGGTATTGGTGGCAGAAAATACATTTAAAAAGCCCATTTTTTCTTTAAAGGAAAGACTTACTTTATTGCAGAAGGCAACCGAAGACATTGAAGGTTTGATTATAGATAGTTTTCGGGGTTTAATTGTTGATTATTGTCGGAAAAATAAAATAAAGATAATTGTAAGGGGCTTGCGGATGATTTCTGATTTTGAATATGAATTTCAGATAGCCCTTACCAATCGAAAACTTGCCTCAGATATTGAGACTGTATTTCTGATGCCCCAAGAATCCTATGCCTATATTTCCTCAAAACTTTTAAAAGAAATTGCTTCCTTAGGTGGCGATCTTTCAGATTTTGTTCCCCCTTTTATAGAAAAAGCTTTAAAGGAGAAATGTAAGGTCAAATGAAAGTTGAACTCAACCGTATAACTGCAGAGGGCCTTTTAATCGAGGAGAGTATCAATTCAGAAGATTTAGATTTGGATACAGAAGAGATCAAATTTACTCTACCCATTAGAGTAAACGCTTCAGTATATAAAATAAGCAATGTTGTTTCTGTCAGTTTAGAGCTCAGTTCTTCTTTTCATACCTTCTGTAGTCGTTGCTTAAAGGATATAGAGATACCTTTAAAGCGTTATTTAAGATTAAATTATGAAGTTAAGGCTAATCAGGAGTTTATTGAACTCGATGAGGATATAAGGGAGGATATTATTTTAAGTTATCCTGTAAAGTTTTTATGCAGTCCTAACTGTTTGGGTTTATGTCCCAAATGCGGAAAAGATCTCAATGAGGGTAAATGTAACTGTATTTAAAGAAAGGAATTGCTATGGCCTTACCAAAAAGAAGACATTCTAAAGCAAGGGGAAGAAAGCGTCGGACTCACTGGAAAGTTAATTCTTTGAATTTGACACCTTGTCCTCAATGCAAAAATTTAAAAATTCCGCATCGTGTCTGTCCGGTCTGCGGTTATTATAATGGGAAAAAAGTATTAGAGATTGAAGTAAAAGAGAAAAAGAAAACTTAAAATCATAGAGAAAAATGAGAATCATACTGGATGCGATGGGCGGAGATTATGCTCCTGAGGTGGTAATAGAAGGAGCGGTGCAGGCGGTAAATGAATTTGACTTAGACCTTGTTTTGGTAGGCAACGAAGAAAAGATCAATTCATTACTTCAAAAATTCTCTTATCCTAAAGAAAGGATTTCTCTTTATCCTACTTTAGAGGTAATCCAGATGGATGAACCCCCTGCTTTAAGTGTAAGAAAAAAAAGAAATTCCTCTATCGTTGTAGGTTTGGAGCTTTTAAATCAGGGTTATGCGGATGCTTTTTTTAGCGCGGGAAATACCGGTGCAGTGGTTTGCGCCGCTACCCTTACTTTGGGTTTATTAAAAGGAATTGAAAGACCGGGGATCGCTATCTTTATTCCGACCTTAAAAGGGATATCTTTAGTAATTGATGTAGGAGCAAATATTGACCCTAAGCCATTGCATCTTTTACAGTATGCGATTATGGCGGATGCTTATTTTGAATATGTTTTGAATAAAAAGAACCCCCAGATCGGTTTATTAAATATCGGAGAAGAAGAAACAAAAGGTACAGAATTTATGCGTCAAACTCATCAACTTATTTCCGAAAGCAAACTTAAAAATAATTTTTTAGGTAATATCGATGGTAAAGATTTATTCTCAGGGAAATGTGATATTATCATCTGTGATGGTTTTGTGGGTAACGTCGCCTTAAAGGTATCGGAAAGTGTAGTAGAATTTGCCTATAATCTTATCAAAAATTCACTTAAAAAGAATCCTTTGGGAGTTTTAGGTTTTGCTCTAATGAATTTGGGTATGGGTGGAATTCGCAAAAAAATAGATTATACAGAATATGGAGGCGCACCTCTTTTGGGAGTAAATGGGATAGTAATTATTGGGCATGGCAGGTCAAATGCTAAAGCGATAAAGAATGCTTTGAGGGTAGCCCAGGAAGAAGTAAAGATAAAGGTAAACGAAAAGATATTAAAGGCATTGGAATAAAGAATATGAAAAAAGTAGGAATAATTGGAGTTGGAGAATATTTTCCTTCACGTATACTTACCAATCAGGACTTAGAAAAAATGGTGGATACCTCTGATGAGTGGATTACTACTCGCACAGGGATAAAAGAAAGACATATAGTTAACGAAGGTGAGGCAACCAGTGATTTAGCCATAAAGGCAGCAAAAGAAGCATTACAGAATGCAGGGATAAAACCTCAAGATTTAGATTTAATTATTGTAGCCACAATTACCCCGGATATGCAGTTTCCTTCGGTTTCTTGTCTTGTTCAGAATGCTCTTGGAGCCAAAAAGGCTTGTTGTTTTGATATTTCTGCTGCTTGCGCGGGATTTGTTTATGGCATAGTTACTGCCCAGCAGTTTATTGCTAACGGAATTTATAAAAATGCCTTAGTGATTGGTGCAGAAGTGCTTTCTTCGATTACTGATTGGCAGGACCGTTCTACCTGTGTACTTTTTGGAGACGGAGCAGGTGCAGCGGTGCTTTCGGAGGTAAAAAAAGGAGGAATACTTTCTACATATTTGGGTTCAGATGGAAGTATGGCGGATTTATTGATGATTCCTGCTGGTGGTTCACGAAATCCTGCAAGCCATCAAACCATTGATAACCGTATGCATTATATAAAAATGCGGGGTAATGAGTTATTTAAGTTAGCGGTAAAAATAATGGCTGAGGCAGCGCAGATTGTTTTAAATAAATCAGGGCTAAAATGCGAAGACGTGGATTGTTTTATTCCCCATCAGGCAAATTTAAGGATATTAACTGCGGTGGCTAAAAAGTTAGGTTTAGATGAAAAAAAGATATACTTAAATATTCACAAATACGGTAATGTTTCTTCTGCTTCTACCGCCACTGCGTTATGTCAGGCGGTGAAAGAGAAAAGGGTAAAAAAAGGCGATATTGTGCTTTTAGATGCTTTTGGTGCGGGTTTAGTTTGGGGTGCCTGCGTGATAGAATGGTAATATGCAAGAAAAGGTAGCCTTTCTTTTTGCAGGGCAAGGTTCTCAATATGTAGGAATGGGTAAAGACCTCTATGAGGATTTTCCTGAATGTAAAAAGCTTTTTGATGAAGCAGAAGAAATTCTGAAAATTCCTTTAAAAGAATATTGTTTTCAAGGGCCTCAAGAACTCCTTAAGACTACTTCTATCTGTCAGCCTGCGGTTTTTACTGTAAGTATTGCCTGTTTTTATGCATTTAACTCAAAGTTTAATATCCCAGCAGATTTTACCTTAGGCTTAAGTTTAGGGGAGTACTCTGCTTTGGTAGCTAGCAAGGTATTAGGTTTTAGAGATGCCTTAAAATTAGTAAAACGCAGAGCAGAATTGATGCAAAAACAGGCAGATAAATCTTTGGGCAAGATGTGCGCAATTATTGGTTTAGATAGAGAAAAGATCAAGGAGATCTGTGATTCTTGTGGAGAGGTCTATATTGCCAACCTTAATTCTTGTCAGCAGATAGTTATTTCCGGCAAGAAAGAAAAAGTGGATTTAGCAAAAGATCTGTGTTTAAAACAGGGTGCTAAAAGAGCAATAGATTTGGAAGTAAACGCCGCTTTTCATTCGCCTTTTATGGAAGTTATCGCTGAAGAATTTAAAGAGTTTTTAAAAGATATAGAATTTTCTTCTGCAGTTTTTCCTATAATAAGTAATGTAGATGCCTTACCTAAAATAAAATCTGAAGAAATAAAGGAAGCCTTAGTGAAACAATTGTATAGTCCGGTTTTATGGGAAGATTCTATAAAATATCTGATAAATCAGGGGATAAATAAATTTTATGAATTTGGTCCGGGTAAAGTTTTAAAGGGCTTAATGCGCAGTATTGCGCCCGAAGCTAAAGTAATAAATATAGAAAAAAGCCAAGATATAATGGAGTTAGGGAGTTAGGAAGTTAGGTGAGTTAGGTAAGTTAGAGAGTTAATTAGTGATTAGTTAATTGAGTTAAACGATATTAACGATATTAACCTTAAAAAAGTAGGTAGTAGATAGTAGGCAGGATTTAGGGAAGTTAAAAATTTCAAATTCCAATATTCAAATTCCAAATAATGACCAAATTACCGAATGACCTAAAGAGGTTTTGGTTATTTTTTTATTTCGGTAATTGGAGTTTATTTGGTGCTTGGTGCTTGGAATTTGGGATTTTGTTTTAAGGGGATTAGGTAAAGTTAGGAAGTAAAAAACGAAATTAATGAACTCAACGAAATTAACGGAAATAACGAACTAAACGATAATAACGAAACAAAAAGGAAGGAGAAAGGGATGAAATTAAAGGATAAAGTTTCTTTAATTACCGGTGGAGCAAGGGGCATCGGTAAGGAAATTGCTTTAACTTTAGGGAAAGAGGGTTCCAAAATTGCTATTTGTGATGTAAATATAAATGAAGCATTAAAAACCAAAGAGGAATTAGAGAGGCAATCTATTATCGCAGAAGCATTTCAAGCAGATGTGGGTGTATATTTACAAGTAGAACAGATGTTAAATAAAATTCTTGACAAATTTGGAAAGGTTGATATATTAGTAAACAACGCAGGGATTACCAAAGATAACCTTATCCTCAGGATGAGCGAGGAAGATTGGGATAAGGTAATAGATATAAACTTAAAAGGTAGTTTTAATTGTATTAAAGCAGTTTCTAAGATTATGATTAAACAGAGATACGGAAAGATAATCAATATCGCTTCTATTGTAGGGTTAATCGGAAATGTAGGGCAGGCAAATTATTCTGCCTCCAAAGCAGGAATAATTGCCCTTACCAAGACCACTGCCAAAGAATTAGCTTCAAGGAATATAAATGTAAATGCCATTGCTCCGGGTTTTATTGATACTGAGATGACCAAAGTTTTACCTGAAAATATAAAACAGAAGATGTTAGAACAGATCCCTTTGGGCCGGTTTGGTTTACCGGAAGAAGTAGCCAAAGTTTGTCTATTTTTAGCCAGCGATGATTCAAGTTATATCACGGGTCAGACTATTGTGGTTGATGGTGGGATGGTAATGTATTAATAAAGGAGGAAACGATATGTCAGTAGCAGAAAAGGTAAAATCCATTATTGCAGAACAGTTGGGGGTGAAACAGGAAGAGGTTACCGAAGAGGCATCTTTTGTGAATGATTTGGGCGCAGATTCTTTGGATACGGTAGAACTGGTTATGGCTTTAGAGGAAGAATTCGGTATTGAAATACCGGATGAGGATGCAGAAAAAATTACTACTGTGGGTGAAGCGATAAAGTATATTGAAGAAAAAACCGGTAATAAATAATTAAAATTATAAATTAAAAATTTAGTACCCCACCTTAAGTTTGAGAAAAGGTGGGGTAAATTTTAATTAAAATGGCTAAAAGAGTAGTAGTTACAGGGTTGGGAGCAATTACTCCTGTAGGCAATAATGTTTCGGATTTTTGGAATGCTTTAAAATCCTCGTTTTGCGGGATAGATAGAATTACTTCTTTTGATCCTACGGGTTTTGACAGTCAGATTGCCGGAGAGGTAAAGAATTTTGATCCTTTGGCCTGGGGACTGACGAAAAAAGAAATAAATCGGATGGAAAAATTTGTGCAATTTGCAGTATGTGCCAGCAAAGAGGCAATAAATGATTCAGGCTTAGATTTAGAAAAAGAAGATAGACAGCGTATAGGAGTATTAATTGGTTCAGGAATTGGCAGTTTAAGGATTATTGAGGAACAACATAAGATACTTTTAGAACAGGGCCCTAAAAAAATTACTCCTTTTTTAATCCCTCTTTTGATTGTAAATGAAGCATCGGGTCAGGTGGCAATAATGTACGATTTAAAAGGGCCTAATTTATGTATTACTACTGCCTGTGCTTCCGGTGCTCATGCGATTGGCGAGGCATTTAAGATTATTCAAAGAGGAAATGCGGATATAATGATTACGGGCGGAACCGAAAGTTGTATCACGCCTTTAGGGGTAGGGGGTTTCTGTGCTTTAAAAGCACTTTCTACTCAGAATGATAATCCTAAGGAGGCAAGCCGTCCTTTTGATTTAAAAAGGGATGGTTTTGTGATTGCAGAAGGTGCGGGGATTGTAATTTTAGAGGAGCTGGAACATGCTTTAAAAAGAAAAGCCAAAATCTATGCAGAAATAGTAGGCTATGGTGCCAGTTGTGATGCTTATCATATTACTGCACCTGACCCTGATGGCTACGGGGCGTATCTGGCGATGAAATGGGCGTTAGAAGATGCTTGTCTTAATATTGATGATATAGATTATATCAATGCTCATGGAACCTCTACCAAACTTAATGATAAAATTGAAACTTTAGCTATAAAACTTCTCTTTAAAGAGAAGGCAAAGAAAATTATGGTTAGTTCTACCAAATCGATGACCGGACATCTATTGGGTGCAGCCGGCGGAATAGAGTTTGTAGTTTGTTGTCTGACAATTAAGGATGGAGTTATTCCTCCCACTATAAATTATAAATATCCTGATCCGGAATGCGACCTTGATTATGTACCCAATACTGCCAGAGAATTAAAAGTAAAAGCCTGTATGAGTAATTCCTTAGGATTCGGCGGTCATAACGCTACTTTAGTAGTAAAAAAATTCAACGGATAACTTTTAATAGTTATTTATACGCTAAACGCTAAGAAAAATGAGTTATACGATTTCTGAAAAAATATTATTAGCCCATATGGACAAAAAAGAGATTAAACCCGGTGATTTTATTGAGGCAAATATAGACCTCTGTTTGGGTAATGATATAACCGCACCTTTAGCGATTAAAGAATTTAAAGAAAAAGGGTTTAATAAGGTATTTAATCGAAATAGAATTGCCTTAGTTTTAGACCATTTTGTTCCTGCTAAGGATATGCGCAGTAGTAATCAGGCAAAGATCTTAACCGATTTTGCTAAAGAATATAACCTAAAGAATTATTTTGACCTTGAAGAAGGAGGTATAGAGCATGCGCTTTTACCTGAAAAAGGGTTGGTTTTGCCCGGAGATTTAGTAATCGGAGCAGATTCACATACCTGTACTTACGGTGCATTAGGCGCTTTTTCTTTTGGGGTGGGTTCAACGGATTTAGCGCGTGCTTTTGTAGATGGAAAATGTTGGCTTAAAGTTCCTACATCTATAAAATTTATCTATAAAGGTAAATTAAATAAATGGATTTGCGGAAAGGATATTATACTTTTTACAATTGGGAAAATTGGTGTGGATGGTGCTTTGGGAAAAATTATGGAATTTTCTGGACCAGTAATTAAAAAACTTTCTATGGATGATCGATTTAGCATCTGTAATATGGCGATCGAAGCAGGAGCAGTAACCGGGATAATTGAGCCGGATGAGATTACGCGTAGATATATAGAAGCGGTCACAAGGACACAAGGACACAAAGTAAGGAGGAAAAATTGGGAAAATCTTTGTTCTGATAGAGAGGCAAAGTATGAAAAAATATACGAATGGGATATTACAGATTTGGAGCCACAGGTTGCCTGTCCACATCTACCTTCTAATGTAAAGTCAGTAAGTGAACTTAAAAATGTTAAAATTGAGCAGGTGGTGATTGGTTCTTGCACTAATGGTAGGATTTCTGATTTAAGGATTTCTGCTAAGATTTTAAAAGGAAGAAAAATAAAATCAGGGTTAAGATTAATTGTTATTCCTGCTACTAAAAAGATTTATCAGCAGGCTATTGAGGAGAGGTTAATTGAGACTTTTATAAAAGCAGGGGCGGTAGTTTTGCCTCCTACCTGTGGTCCTTGTTTAGGTGGACATATGGGGATATTGGCAGAAGAGGAGATTTGTCTTGCTACCACTAATCGAAATTTTATTGGAAGAATGGGCAGTGTCAAATCCTTTGTTTATTTAACCAGTCCTGCAGTAGCTTCTGCTTCGGCAATTACGGGAAGGATTACGCATCCTCAAGAAATTAGTAGGTAGGATAGAGGGAGTTTAGGAAGTTAGGTGAGTTAGGAAGTTAGGTTTTTAGGTGTTAAGGTGTTAAGGTTTTAAGGTATTTAGGGATAAAAGAAGAAATTTTAATAAAAAACTATACGCTAAACGCTATACGCTATTAACAAGTATTGAGTATTGAGTATTGAGTATTGAGTAGTTAGTAGTGAGGTGTTAGGGTTATTAAAGAAAATAAAACGAAATTAACGAACTAAACGAACATAACAAAAATAACTATGATAATAAAAGGGAGAGTTCATAAATTTGGGGATAATATAAATACCGATGATATAATTTCTGCCAAATATCTGATTACTACTGATGAGAAAGAATTAGGCAAACACTGTATGGAAAATATCAAACCTGATTTTTCTAAGAATGTAAATTTAGGAGATATTATTGTCGCAGGTAAAAATTTTGGTTGTGGTTCATCCAGAGAACATGCACCTTTAGCGATTAAAGGATGCGGGATCTCTTGTGTAATTGCGGAAAGTTTCTCCCATATTTTCTTCCGTAATGCGATCAATTTGGGATTAGTTTTTATAGAGTTAAAAGATACTAAGCAAATACAGGATGGAGATTTTCTTGAAATAGATTTAAATAAAGGTATAATAAAAAATATTACTAAAAGTCAGAATTATTCAATTCCACCATTTCCTGAATTTTTACAAAAAATTATTAAAGAAGGTGGACTTCTTAATTATATAAAATCAGTAAGTAGGATTAAGAGTTAGGTAAGTTAGGGAGTTAGGAAGTAAAAAACGAAATTAACCAACTAAACGAAGATGTATAAAATTGCGGTAATTCCAGGTGATGGAACAGGACCTGAGGTAATTCGCGAAGGACTTAAGGTTTTAGAAGCAGTAAGCAAAAAATATAAATTTAATTATGAAACTAAAATCTTTCCTTTTGGAGGAGAATACTATCTTAAAACAAAAAAGACCCTTACTGATGAGGATATTGAGGAACTTAAGCAATACGATGTCATTTATTTAGGAGCAATTGGTCATCCAGAAGTAAAACCAGGAATTTTAGAAAGGGGAATTTTATTAAAATTAAGGTTTGATTTAGACCAGTATATAAATTTAAGACCAGTTAAACTTTATAATCCAGAATTTTGTCCTTTAAAAGATAAAAATCCCCAAGATATTGATTTTGTGGTGATAAGAGAGAATACCGAGGGTTTATATAAAGGGATGGGAGAATTTCAGAATAAAGGAACTAAAGATGAAGTAGCCATTCAGATTTCTTATAATACCTATAGAGGAATTGAGCGTTGTATAAGATACGCTTTTGAATATACGCGCAAGCGTAATCAAAAGAAAAAATTAACTCTCTGTGGAAAAACTAATGTTTTAACTTATGCCTGGGATTTATGGGAACGGGTATTCTATGAGGTGGCGAAAGATTATCCTGATATTCAAGTTGATTATGCCCATGTGGATGCTACCTGTATGTGGATGGTAAAAAACCCTGAATGGTTTGATGTAATTGTTACTGATAATATGTTTGGAGATATCATTACGGATTTGGGAGCAATAATTCAAGGAGGAATGGGGATTGCTGCGGGAGGAAATATTAATCCTTCAGGCGTTTCTATGTTTGAGCCAATTGGTGGAAGTGCTCCCAAATATACAGGTAAAAATGTAATTAATCCTTTAGCCGCGATCTGTGCACTTTCAATGTTGTTAGAAAATTTAGGAGAAACAGAAGCCAGCAGAGCAGTAGAAAACTCAGTGATAAAAGTGGTAAATACAAAATTAAAATCCTTGGCTGCAGGAAAAATGGGCTATTCTACTTCTGAGGTGGGAGATTTGGTGGTGGAAAACCTATGAAAAAGAAAAAGTATAATGTAGCAGTAGTAGGGGTAGGTGCAGTAGGGATTGAGATGCTTAGGGTTTTAAAACAGCGTCAATTTCCTATTGAGGAACTTAGAGTTTTTGCCCGTTCTGAAAGGGATATTGAAGTAGATGGAGAGACTTATCATGTAGGAGCAATTTCTCCTGATGGTTTTAAGGAAATAGATATTGCTTTATTTGCGGGAACCGAAGGTGAAAAAGGAGCAGCGGTTACTTATGCGCCGGAGGCAATTAAAAGGGGCGCAATTGTAATTGATAACGGTGCAGATTTTCGGCTTAAACCAGAAGTGCCTTTGGTGGTGCCTGAGGTTAATCCCAAAGATGTAAAAAAACATAAAGGATTGATTTCTAATCCTAACTGTTCTACTATCCAATTGGTAGTGGTATTATGGCCAATATATAAAAAATTTGGGATAAAAAGAGTAATTATTACTACTTTACAGGCTGCCTCAGGTGCAGGCAAAGGCGCAGTAGAGCAACTTAATCAAGAAATTAAATTGATTGCGGATAAAGATTTTAAAGATTTAGATGTAAAATTAGAAAATAGAACCTTACCTCAACAACTTGCCTATAATGTTTTTCCGCATATCGGTAGTTTTGGCAAGGATAATTATACAACTGAAGAATGGAAATTGGTTCAGGAGACCCATAAAATTATGCATAATGATAAAATTAAAATTTCTGCTACCTGTGTGCGTGTTCCGGCAAGAACTGGTCATTCGGAGTCAGTTTATATAGAAACTAAAAAAGTAACTACCCCTGAAGAGATAAAAAAATTATTAGCCAAATCCAAAGGGATTGTAGTTATGGATGAGCCTGAAGATAATCTTTATCCTTTACCTTTAGATATAGAAGGAAAGGATGAGGTCTTTGTTGGCCGTATCCGTAAAGATCCATTTAGCAAATTTGGTTTTTGGCTTTGGTTGGTCGCAGATAACTTAAGAAAAGGTGCTGCTACCAATGCAGTCCAGATTGCGGAATTACTAATATAGCTTTGGCTTAACTAATTTATGCCTCTACGCAATCTCAAATTAACTATTGAATATGATGGAACAAACTATCACGGTTGGCAGATACAAACCAAAAATCTAAAGACCATCCAAGAAACCATAGAGAAAGTTTTAGAAAAGATATTACAGCAAAAAGTAAGATTAATTGCTTCAGGAAGAACCGATAAAGGGGTACACGCTTTAAATCAAATAGCCAACTTTAAAACCTCCTCTCCTATAGCTTGCGATAAATTAAGAAAAGCTTTAAATTCGCTTTTACCAAGCGATATTGTAGTTAAAAAGATAGAGGAGGTAGATTTATCCTTCCATAGTCGATTCTGCACCAAATCCAAAGTCTACCGTTACTTAATTTTAAACCGCAAATACCCTTCAGCATTTTTAAAAGACAGGGCTTATTTTTATCCCTTTCCTTTAAATTTAAATCTGATGCGTAAACAAGCAAAATTTTTAAAAGGAAGACATAACTTTAAATCTTTTCAATTAAAAGATAAAATTGAAAGAAATCCCATAAGGAATATAAAAAAAATAAATATTTCTAAAAGAAATAACTTAATTAAAATCGAGATAGAGGCAGATGGTTTTCTTCAGGGAATGGTGCGTAGTATCGTCGGAACTCTTCTTGAAATTGGCAGGGGAAAGCCTTTAGATATAAAAAAGATACTTAAAACAAAAGACCGCAAATTTTGTGGTCCTACCGCTCCTGCCTGTGGTCTGTATTTAGTAAAAGTAAAATATTGACCATACCTAACTTAGAGAGTAAAATTTTAAATAGATATGGATAACTTATCAAAAAGAATTTTAATTATTTTTTTATTAGTTGCTACCATTGTGGGTTTTATTTTATCTTATAATTCTTTTTTACTCGACGAGGATATCAGTCGATATTATTTTGTTTTAAATAAGATAAAATACGCCAAAAAGATAGAAGAAAAAGAACAAATTAGACCATTTTTAAAAAAAATAATTTTAGATGAGATAGCAAAAGATGAACCTGAGAATATTACACTTTTGAAATTGCAGACCGCCTGGGACATTTTGAATTTACTTAAAGATAAAAGGCAATTTGAGGACATAATTTTGTTTTTAGAAGATGCAGTTAAAGTAAAAGAACAAAAAAGAAATAGATTTCTTTTAAAACTGGATAAGTTTATAATCTGGCTTTTGGGTAATGAGTTTAAGACTAAACCTCATAAGAACTATTTAATTAGAAAGAAAGAAATATTAAAAGAGATTGAGGAAACAAATCAGATAATTAAAAAACAAAAATTACTTTATGAATTGGCTAATATATATATGAATACAGGTGACGTTCAAAAGGCAAAAGAGATATTTAAAGAAGTTATGGAATTAAGTCCTGAGAGTAGATACGCCTTAAAGTCAGAATATAAACTTGCTCTTTTAGATAAATTAACAAATAATTTTGATTCTGCAATTACAATTTTTGAAAAAATAACTCAAAGAGAAGATGAGGAATTGTCTTTATACAGTAAGTATTTTCTTTCTGGAATATATGAATCTAAGAATAATTTTTTAAATGCTAAGAATATCTATGATGGGATTATCTCTAAATATTCTGATTTGTATATTAACTGTCTTTCTCTTTTTAAGAAAGGTTATATATACCTTTATCTTCTAAATGATTATAAATCCAGCCTTGATATATACGAGGATATAAGGATAAAGTTTCCCCGAGATAATCTTATAAAACATATAGATACAAAAATTATTCCCCGTATTGGTATCTATTATCGTAATTTAGGATTCAACCTTTTGGGTTTAAAAAAATATCAAGAAGCATTAGATACTTTTCTGATGGCACTTAAGATAATTCCGGAGGATAGTCTTTCTTTTATTGGTGAAGCAATTGCTTATCTTTGGTTAGGAGAGAAAGAGAAAGCATTAGAGTTAGGTTTCAGGGCAAGAAGAATGTCGCCTGAAGACCCCTATATTTTGGTTAATTTAGGCTATATTTATACATATTTAAATATGTTTGAGGAAGCAATAAAGGAATATAAGAAATGTATAATTATTTCTCCTAAAAAGAAAGAGGCATACTACAATTTAAGTTATATATATATAAACAAAGGAGATTTGGACTCTGCTTTACATTTTTTGCAAATCGCTATAAGCGTAAGTCCTAAATTTGCTGAGGCTTACAATAATTTAGGATATCTTTTCTGGCAGAAAAAAAATTTTGCTGAGGCGATTTCTGCTTTTAAAAAAGCAGTGCAGTTAAGACCGGATTTTACCTCTGCACATTTTAATTTGGGATTAGCACTGGTGATTACCGGAAGGTACCGAGAAGCCAAAGAAGAGTTTGCAAAAATCTTAGAATATGAACCGGATAATGAGTTGGTAAGGGCAAATCTTAAAGAGGTAGAAAGACTCCTTTCTGGACAATAAATTAATATCAATGAAAGTATTTATCCGTACCTATGGCTGTCAGATGAATGTTAGGGATTCGGAGGTAATTTCGGGATTATTACAAACTATGAATTATGAATTAACCGCTAACCCTTCATCCGCAGATATAATAATTTTTAATACCTGCTCAGTGCGCAAGCACGCAGAGGATAAGGTATGGTCTGATTTAGGAAGATTTAAGGGACAGTCCCCTGCGGGGACAGTCCCTATCATTGGTGTGGTAGGTTGTATGGCCCAAGCTTATAAAGAAAAAATTTTTGAAAAAGCGCCTTGGGTAGATTTTGTGGTTGGACCATCAGATATCCATAAGATTCCACAAATAATAGAAAATGTCACCAGACACCAGTCACAAGTCACAACTGAAAGTCTTTTTGATTTAAAAATTTGGGAAACTGATGGTAGTATTCGTCCAGAAGAAATCTACCATACTGGGTTTTACCAAGACAAAGACCATACCTATGTAGTAATTTCTGAAGGTTGTTCAAATTTTTGTTCTTACTGTATCGTTCCTTATGTGCGCGGACCTTTAAAGAATCGTAATTATAAAGATATATTAAAAGAAATAGAAGAAGCAATTGATAGAGGAATTACTAAAATTACTCTTTTAGGTCAAAATGTTAATGCTTATCAATATGGAGGGATGGATTTTATAAAATTGCTGGAATTAGTGAATTCAACTAAAGGTTTGAAGGAATTTAGTTTTATCACCTCGCATCCTAAGGATACCACACCAGAACTATTTAAAACAATGTCCGATTTGGAAAAATTAAAAAAGTATCTGCATCTTCCTGTGCAATCAGGTTCTGACCGCATCCTTAAGTTAATGAAGAGAGAATATACAAGGGATTTTTATGTAAGATTAGTAGATGATTATCGCAAATTCGTAAAAAACGGAGTTTTAACTACCGATATAATGGTGGGTTTTCCTACTGAGACAGAAAAGGATTTCGAAGATACCGTTGAACTTGTAAAAAATATACAGTTTGATTCCGCCTATATATTTAAGTATTCTGTCCGTCCATATACAGAGGCGATTAACTTAAAAGATGATGTTCCTTTAAAGGAAAAAAAGAGAAGACACGCTTTATTGCTAGAATTACAGAAAAAGATATCCTGCCAGAAAAAGAAATCGAATAATGTTAAATAATTTTAAACTTACTTTTAGCAGGAGAGAATTCTTATTTCTTGTCCTTTGTTTTCTTGTCGCATTTTATTTGCGTCTTATATATTTAAGGGATTATACAAAAATAGGTATTTATTTTCCTATTTTAAAGGACTCCGACAGTTTTCATTATCTTAAATGGGCAAAGGATATCGCGGAAGGGGATATTTTAGGCAAGCAAGTTTTTATGAAATGGCCATTCTATGCTTATTTTTTGGCTTTGCTTTTAAAGTTATTTAACTATCAACTTATTTATATTTATCTATTCCAATTCTTTTTGGGTGCTTTGAATTGTATATTAATATATACAATCGCCAGAAAAATATTTGATAAAATTGCAGGATTTTCCGCAGTTTTATTTTATCTTCTCTATGGTTTATTTATATTTTATGAAGGACTTTTAATCTATACCAGTTTATCTATTTTTTTAAATTTAATTTTATTTTTATATTTTTTATATTTAAAAGAAAATTTAAATAAAAAAAACTTATTTTGGGCAGGTTTATTTTTGGGGATCTGTACTATAACTCAGGCAAATGTAATTATCTTTGGGATTCCGGCGGTTTTTGCTATCCTTTTAGAGAAAAAAATATTTTGGAAAAAATTTATCTTTAATCTTTTAATATTTTTTTCTGGTTTATTTTTAATATTGGGTAGTATTTTTGCGAGAAACTGGCTAGTAGCAAAAGATAAGGTTTTGATATCCGCAAACTTAGGGTTTAATTTTTATTTAGGCAACAATCCTCATAATCCCAAAGGGATTTTTTATTACCCATTTTATATAACTTTAAATCAAGAAAGTATGTTTAGAGATGCAAAAGTATTGGCGAGATTAGAAACCCAAAGAGACTTAAAGCCTTCGGAAGTATCCCGGTTCTGGTTTAAAAAAACAATCAAATTTATAATAAAAGAGCCTTTTAATTATTTTAAAATAATTTTTAATAAACTGCTCTGTTTATTGAGCCCTAAAGAGTATATCCATGATTGGGAATTCTATGGGATTAAAAATAACATAAGGCTCTTTAGGTACTTACCTTTAAATTTAAGCTTTCTCATCGGTTTTTTTTACTTAGGTTTGATTTTAGGGCTTAAGAGATTAAAAGAAAATCACCTTCTCTACATAGCGTTGGTCTCTTTCTCTTTAAGTTTGCTCTTTTTTTATATAACCACACGTTACCGGATGAGTATGGTGGTTTTTATGATTATTTTCTCTTCCTTAGGAGTCTCTCAAACCTTAACTTTATTCTCAAAGAAAAAGTATTTAAAATTTTCAATTCTTTTGGGAATAATTATATTGATTTCCGTAATCTTTAATTATCACTTTAGACCAAAGCCCGCTCTTTTAAAAAATGAAAAATTTATCTTGGACATAGAAAAAGTTATTTATTATAAGGATAAACAGGATTACTATTCTACTTTAAAAGAAGCAGAGGCGCTTTACAGTTTATATCCGGAAAACCCTTTAATTTTAAATATATTAGGAGAAGTTTATTATAAGTTAAATAGATTAGAAGAGGCAAAGCAGATGTATATAAAGATAATTAAAAAGTATCCCTTTTCTGTAGATGCTTATTACAATTTAGGCCTTATCTATAACCAGCAGAATAACTTTGCAAAAGCAAAGGATATACTTTTGCAATCCATAAACTTAGACCCTGAAGATGTCCAGGCACATTTTGAGTTGGGCAAAGCCTATAAAGGGTTAGGTGATAAAGTTAAAGCAAAACAAGAGTTTTGGTTTGTTTTAAACCGCATTGACCTTACTAATAGAGAAGACAGAGAAAAAATAGAAAAAGAATTTTTTGAATTAATAGAAGAATGAAACCCAAGGTGATTTTTTTAGTTGGTCCTACTGCTTGTGGAAAATCGGAAATAGCCATAGAGCTTGCCTCTAAAATAAATGCGGAGATTATTTCTTGTGATTCTATGCAGGTATATAAGGGGATGGAGATTTTAAGTGCGGTTGTTTCTTTTGGATTAAGAAGAAAAGTTAAGCACCATTTGATTAGTTATATAAATCCCCAATCCCAATATAATGTAGCCAAATTTAGAAAACAGGCACTTAAAAAAATTAAGGAGATTTTAAAAAAAGGAAAAATCCCCCTTTTTGTAGGAGGCAGTGGTCTTTATTATAAGGCATTATTGGATGGGATATTTATGGAAGAAAAACCTGATAAAAGATTAAGAGATAGATTGTATAAAGAGGCAGAGAGATACGGTACGCATTCTTTGTATGAAAGATTAAAAAGCATAGACCCCCAAAGTTCCTTAAAGATTCATCCCCATGATTTAAAAAGGATAGTCAGAGCCTTAGAGGTGTATGAGAAAACCGGTATTCCCATTTCTGAATGGCAAAAAAAAGCAAAAGGGATATTTGATGAGTATGAGGTAAAAATATTTGGTATTTTAAGGCCAAAGGAGATAATTTTAAAAAGGATAAAAAAAAGAACTGAAAAGATGTTTAAAAAAGGACTTGTAAAGGAGGTAAAAAGACTTTTAAAACTTAAATTAAGCAGAACCGCCAAGGAAGCGATTGGGATTAAGGAAATCTTGGGATATTTAGAAGGTGAATACAGTTTAACGCAAGCCAAAAATCTTATCATAAAAAATACCTTAAAATTGGTAAAAAAGCAACTTACCTGGTTTAAAAAAGATAAACGCATTCAGTGGATTTATATTGATAAGGATAATAATTATAAAAAGATAGCCCAAATAATTTTAGAAAAGATAAACTGATGGAAAAGGTACTTATTGTCACAGTAAAATTGATTTCAGAAAAAGATAGCTTTAAGATTGAAGATATTGCCCAAGAGATGGAGCAGTTGGTGCGTTCTACGCAAGCAGAGGTAGTTAAAAATATCTACTGTAAACTTCAAAAACCCACCCCAAATCTTTATATCGGTACTGGTAAAGCTGAAGAAATTGCCTATCTTTGCCAAGAAAATAATATCGATACAGTGATATTTAGTTGTGATCTCTCAGGAACTCAACAGAGAAATCTTGAGGAGATAATTCAGAGAAAAACCATTGACCGCACACAGTTGATTTTGGATATATTTGCACGCCATGCTTTAAGTCCAGAAGGAAAAGCTCAAGTTGAACTGGCACAACTGGAATATTTATTTCCCCGTTTAGTAGGCAAAGGGATTATGCTTTCCCGTTTAGGAGGAGGGATTGGAACGCGGGGTCCGGGAGAAAAGAAATTGGAAGTTGACCGGCGTAAAATAAAAAGAAGAATAATAAAATTAAAAGAATATCTTAAGGACTTAAGTAGGCATCGAAGAATTATCCGCAAGAAAAGAAAGGAAGAGAATATATTTACGGTGGCTTTAGTAGGTTATACGAATGCGGGAAAATCTACCCTTCTGAATGCTTTTACCGAAGCAGGGCAAAGAGTTGATGATGCTTTGTTTACTACCTTAGATCCTTTAAGTAGAAGTTTTAAACTACAAAGCGGTCAGAATATCGTTATTTCTGATACCGTGGGTTTCTTGCACAATCTTCCCCATACTTTAATTGAAGCTTTTAAAGCCACTTTAGAGGATCTTCAAGATGCAGACCTGCTTATTCATGTAATCGATGTTTCCTCACCTTTAATCTATGCCCATTATCAAGTAGTGTTAGAGGTTTTAAAAGAATTAGGTATAGAGAATACTTCTCGGATTACTGCTTTAAATAAAATTGACCTTTTAGAAGACCAAACAATTTTGGAAAGATACCAAAAAGATTTTCCTTTGGCGGTTCCTATTTCTGCAAAATTAAAGATTAATTTAGACCTTCTTTTAGAAAAAATAGAGCTGAAACTTATGCCCAATCTTATTCATATAAAAACAAAACTACCTTTGAAAAGGATGGACTTGGTAAATTTATTTTACGAACAAGGAAAAGTAGAAAAAATTTCTTTTTCGGATAAAGAGATAAAAATAGAAGCAAATTTACCGAAAAGTTTAGTCAATAACTTATTGAAATTAAAAGAGATAGAAAATAATTAGATTTTCTAAAAAATTTTTTTAGAATATCTTGACAAAATTTTAATTTTATGCTATAATTTTTATCAGAAAAACGAAAAAAGAGATGGCTCTCTTCGATATTCAAATTAGTCAGGATGAACCGGTATATGTCATCAGTGTGGTAAGCAAACTTGTAGATTTACCGGTTTGGACATTACGCCAATTAGATAAAGCAGGTATTGTTTGTCCTAAAAGAATAGGTAAAAAAAGCAGGCTTTATTCTTTAAGAGATATCCGCAAATTAGAATATATCCATTATCTTATGGAAGAAAAAGGGATAAATTTAAATGGAATAAAAATGATTTTGGAATTAGAAGAAAAGGAATTATAAATTTTTTCCCTTTTATTTAGCACTCTATTTAAATGAGTGCTAATTATCGGACTTCTGCCGTCAAAAAAGAAAGGAGGTGATAAATATGGCATTAATAAAATGGAGAGGTAAAGAATGGGATCCTTTCCGGGAACTTTTGGATTTAGAAAGAGAATTTAGGAATTTTTTTGAAGATTCTTTTACTGCTTTACCTGAGAAGGTCGCTAAAGAAGGTAGTTGGTTACCTTCTTTAGATATTGCAGAAGATAAGGATAATCTTATTATTAAAGCAGACCTTCCCGGAGTAAAGCAATCCGATATTGACATCTCCATTTCGGGAGATATTCTCACCATTAAAGGTGAGAGGAAAAAGGAAGAAGAAGTAAAAGATAAAAATTATCACCGTGTAGAGCGCTTCTATGGTGCGTTTAGTCGCAGTTTAAGACTTCCTCAGTATGTGGATACCAACAAGGTTAAAGCAACCTACAAGGATGGGGTCTTAGAAATCCTTATCCCCAAAACTGAGGAAGTAAAACCAAAACAGATTAAAGTAGAGGTAAAATAAAATATTTTGACGGCAGAAGTCCTATTTTATTTTTAAGATAAGAAAGGAGGGGTAAGCTATGCAAGTTATTCCTTTAGAAGATAGAATTTTGGTAAAGCCTTTAGAGGCAGAAGAAAAAAGCAAAGGTGGTATCATCCTACCGGATACTGCCAAAGAAAAACCTCAAGAAGGAAAGGTTATTGCAATAGGTAAAGGCAAACTCACAGAAGATGGGAAAGTCCTTCCTTTAGAGGTTAAGGTAGGAGACCGTATTCTTTATAGTAAATATGCGGGTACAGAGATAAAAATTGATGGCGAAGAACATCTAATTATTCGCCAAGAGGATGTTTTGGCAATCATTAAGGAATGAGGAGGTGATTTAGCTATGGCAAAGCAACTTACATTTTCTCAAGAAGCTCGACAAAAAATTTTAGAAGGTATTGAGAAATTAGCCCAAGCAGTCATAGTTACTTTGGGTCCACGCGGAAGAAATGTAGTTTTAGATAAAAAATTCGGTTCTCCCACCATTACTAAAGACGGAGTAACTGTGGCAAAAGAAATAGAATTGGAAGACCCCTATGAGAATATGGGTGCAGAACTAGTTAAAGAAGTTGCAGAGAAGACTTCAGATACCGCAGGTGACGGAACTACCACTGCTACTTTACTTGCCTACTCTATCTATAAAGAGGGTTTAAAAAATGTCACTGCGGGAGCAAATCCTATGAGTTTAAAAAGAGGTATTGAAAAAGCAGTAGAGGTGGTAATTGAAGAGCTAAAAAAGATCGCCAAACCGGTAAAAGAAAAAAAGGAAACCGCCCAGATTGCTACGATCGCTGCCAATGGTGATGCTTCGATTGGTAATCTTATCGCGGATGCCATGGAAAAAGCAGGAAAAGACGGAGTAATCACCGTGGAAGAAGCAAAATCTATGCAGACCTCATTAGAGGTAGTCGAAGGGATGCAATTTGACCAAGGATATCTTTCTCCTTATTTTGTTACTGATGCAGAAAAGATGGAATGCGTTTTGGAAGAGCCTTATATTTTGATTCATGAAAAGAAAATTTCTGCGGTAAAAGACTTAATTCCTATTTTAGAAAAGGTTGCCCAGCAAGGTAGACCCCTCTTAATTATCTCTGAAGAAGTAGAAGGCGAGGCTTTAGCCACTTTGGTAGTAAATAAAATTAGGGGAACTTTATCCTGCTGTGCGGTAAAAGCACCTGGCTATGGTGATCGTAGGAAAGCTATGCTTGAGGATATCGCTATCCTTACGGGTGGAAAGGCAATTATGGAGGATTTGGGGATAAAGTTAGAAAATGTGGAATTAAAAGATTTGGGTCAGGCAAAAAGGGTTAAAGTAGATAAAGAAAATACTACGATTATTGAAGGAAAAGGTAGTCCTTCCGCAATAAAAGGAAGGATTGAGCAGATTAAAAGAGAAATTGAGAAATCTGATTCTGACTATGACAAAGAAAAACTTCAAGAACGCTTAGCAAAGCTTGCAGGAGGGGTGGCGGTAATCAATGTAGGCGCAGCTACTGAAACTGAGATGAAAGAAAAGAAAGCCCGCGTAGAGGATGCTTTACATGCCACCCGAGCAGCAGTAGAAGAAGGGATAGTTCCGGGAGGAGGAGTGGCACTTTTAAGAACCATTCCTGCTTTGGAGAAATTAAAATTAGAAGGCGATGAAAAGATCGGTGTAGATATTGTAAAGCGTGCTTTGGAAGAACCTGTACGTCAGATTGCCCAGAATGCAGGAGTAGAGGGTGTGGTGGTAGTTCAAAAACTAAAAGAACAGGAAGGTGCCTTTGGTTTTGATGCAGAAAAATTAGAGTATACTGACTTAATCAAGGCAGGGATTATTGATCCGGTAAAGGTAGTAAGACTGGCATTGCAAAATGCTTCTAGTATTGCCGGACTTTTACTTACTACCGAAGCTTTAGTAGCGGAAAAACCGGAAAAAGAAAAGACATCACCTATGCCACATACTCCTGAGTATTAATTAACTAGCGCTTGCGCCGAATGGCGCAAGCGGATTTTTAAAATTAAAAAATAAACAAAAGCCATGAACGAGAACATCTTAAAAAATTTAGATATCTTATCCTTATTTAAAGAATATAATGTTCTTAAGCATTCCGCAGGTAACTTTCGTTGTCGGAAATGCTTAATCGTGGATGGTTATAAAGAGGATGAAAAGAAATGCCACTTCTGTGGTGCAAACCTTTTTGAAATGGATAAGCTATGAGCACAAAACAGAAAATCCAAATAAAAATTAAACAACGCCTTAAAAGAAGAAAAATAAGAAAAAAATTAATGCAACTTGGACTTAATCCTAATGAGTATTTTTATGGAAAGTATTTAGTTAAGGATTTACCTAATCTATCTAATAAGGAGAACTTAAATGCGACAGGATAAATTTACTTTAAAATTACAGGAAGCTTTAAGTGAGGCAATAGATATTGCTTCTAAGTACGGACATCAAGCATTAGAGCCAGAACATATCTTGCTTTCTTTGTTAAGACAAAAAGAAGGGGTCCTCCCACTTATCTTTGACAACTTAGGAATATCTACTTTTTCTCTTTTGCGTTTTTTGGAAGAATATCTAAAAAAGCTACCTCAGGTAAGAGGTGGAGGTTTTAATGTTTATCTATCTTCAAGGACAAATCAGATCTTAATTCAGGCAGAACAGGAAGCCTCTATTTTAAAAGATGAGTATATCTCTGGAGAACATATCCTTTTAGCTTCATTTTCAGATACAGAATCTTCATTTATTAAAGAACTAAAGGAGAAATATAAGATTGATAAAGAAAAGATTTACTCTTCCTTGCAGAAAATTAGAGGTTCCCAGCGCATCACTGATATTAATCCTGAGGAAAAATACCAAGTACTTCAAAAATATGGCAGAGACTTAACGGATTTAGCGAACCGTCAAAAATTAGACCCCGTAATTGGTAGGGACGATGAGATAAGAAGACTTATTCAGATACTTTTAAGAAGAACTAAAAATAACCCGGTATTAATTGGAGAGCCAGGTGTAGGAAAAACTGCGATTGTGGAAGGCTTAGCACAGCGGATTGCTCTTTCAGATGTTCCGGAAGGATTAAAAAATAAAAGGATAATTGCCTTAGATTTGGGAAGCTTAGTTGCAGGAACAAAATTTAGAGGCGAATTTGAGGAAAGACTTAAAGCGGTTTTAAGAGAAATTGAAGCAGGTAATGGTAATATTATTCTTTTTATCGATGAATTACACAGTTTAGTAGGAGCAGGTGCTGCGGAAGGAGCAGTGGATGCCTCTAATATGCTTAAACCTGCTTTAGCTAAAGGAACTTTAAGATGTATCGGTGCTACTACTTTAGATGAATATCGCAAATATATTGAAAAAGATGCTGCTTTGGAAAGAAGGTTTCAGCCTATATATGTAGACCAGCCAACGGTAGAAGAAACTATTGCTATTTTAAGAGGTCTAAAAGAGAGGTATGAACTTCATCATGGGGTACGTATCAAAGATAGTGCCCTTATTTCTGCAGCAGTACTTTCTCAGCGTTATATTACAGAAAGATTCCTTCCCGATAAAGCCATAGATTTAATCGATGAGGCAGCGTCTCGACTGCGTATGGAAATAGATAGTAAACCCCAAATTTTAGATGAAATTGACCGCAAGATTTTACAGTTAGAAATAGAACAGCAGGTGCTTAAGAAAGAAAAGGATGAATCAGCACAGACAAAAATTAATCAGATACAGAAAGAACTAAAAGAATTGAGAGAAAAAAGTAAAGAATTAACTGAGCGCTGGAAAAAAGAAAAGGAGTTAATTTTAGAAATAAGAAAAATAAAAGAGGAAATCGAAGAGGCAAGAAAAGAGGAGTTAGAAGCACATAAGCGGGCAGATTTAGAAAAAATTGCCCAACTGCGCTATGGGAAAATCAGAGAACTTGAACTTAAATTAAAAGAACTTTCGGATAGATTAAATGAACTGCAAAAGAAAGGTTCACTCCTTAAAGAAGAAGTAGATGAAGAGGATATCGCGGATGTAGTCTCACGCTGGACAGGGATTCCGGTAAATCGTCTGCTTGAATCCGAGACAGAAAAATTATTGAGGATGGAGGAATCACTTAAAAAACGGGTGGTTGGTCAGGATGAAGCAATTTCACTTATTTCTGATTGTATCCGCAGAGCTCGTTCTGGTTTAAATGACCCTAACCGACCCATGGGAGTTTTTATGTTTATCGGACCAACCGGAGTAGGTAAAACAGAGTTAGCCAAATCTTTGGCTTGGTTTTTATTTGATACTGAATCCGCTTTGGTGCGGATTGATATGTCTGAATATATGGAAAAACATGCGGTTTCTCGACTTATCGGAGCTCCTCCGGGTTATGTAGGTTATGAAGAGGGAGGTCAGCTCACCGAAGCTATCCGCAGAAGACCTTATTCTGTAATCCTTTTTGATGAAATTGAAAAAGCACATCCTGATGTGTTTAATCTTCTACTTCAGGTATTTGATGACGGAAGGCTTACTGATGGTCAAGGAAGAACCGTTAACTTTAAAAATACAGTGATTATTATGACTTCTAATATCGGGACAGAAGAAATCAGATCTTCTGATAATAAAAAAAGGATAGAAGAAAAAATAAAAGAAAGATTAAGACAGTATTTTAGACCAGAATTCCTTAACCGAATTGATGAGATAGTAATTTTTAATCCCCTTTCCAAAACCGATATGCTAAAGATAGTGGATATTCAACTGGAGACAGTAAAACAGCGTCTTAAACAACAAGGTGTGGATATCATAGTTGATGATAAAGCCAAAGAGTTTCTCCTGGAAAATGGCTTTAATCCTGATTTTGGGGCAAGACCTTTAAAAAGATTGATACAGAAAAGTATCGTTGATCCATTAGCATTAAGAATACTGAAAGGTGAATTCAAAAATAATGATAAAATAAAAGTAAGTATAGATGATAATGAGTTAGTTTTCTCCAAGATAGTAGATAAGGGTTAGGAGTTAGGTGAGTTAGGGAGTTAAAGGAGTAAAAAAAGAAATTAACGAACATAACGAAAATAACGATAATAACTTTAAAAGTATAAATTGACAGAGGTACTTATTATGTTAAAATTTATTTATTATTAATTAAAAAAGGAGGCAGATTAAAATGGTCAGATTTATAGACCATGAATCAAGAAAAAAAATTATCCTCTCTGCCACTATTAATAAATACATAAGAGAAGCTGCGCCAGTGGCATCTGAAGATATGGCTAAGGAATTTTCTTTAAGTTCTGCTACCATCAGAAATGTTTTTCAGGAACTGGAGGATGAAGGATATCTTACTCATCCTTATACTTCTGGAGGCAGGATTCCTACGGATAAGGGGTATCGCTATTATGTAGATTTCTTACTTTCTCAAGATAAACTCTTAGATGAAGAAAAACAAAGGATTATGCAGGAGTATAAAAAAGAAATCCGTCGTCTGGAGGAAATATTAGAGAAAACCTCAGAGATTATTTCCGAAATCACCCATTATGCCAGTATCGTTTCTTTTTTAGAGTGGCAGGATAAATTTTTTTATAAAGGTCTAAGCTTCGTTTTAGAACAGCCAGAGTTTAATGAGGTTTCTAAAATTAAACATATTATAAGGATTTTGGAGGAGAAACAAAAACTTTTAGATATTCTTGGCCGTGATTTCAAAGAAAGGGTAAAGATTTATATTGGAAAAGAGATCGGTTATGATGAGATGTGTGACTGTTCCTTAGTGGTATCTAACTACTGCATTAAGAATCAACCTAAAGGAAAAATTGCTATTTTGGGACCTAAAAGGATGGAGTATTACCATATTATCCCTGCTTTAGATTATATTTCCAGTTTACTTTCTGAATTTTTAGAAAATATATTATAAAAATAAGGCTATGAAAGAGGAAAAATTAAAGGAAAATAATAAACCCGCAGAAGAAGAAAAAAAGATAGAAGAAAAAGAAGAATCTGTCTCTTTAAAAAAATCTGAATATCTTAAGTTAAAAGAAGAGGCAGAAAAATCCGCTCAATACTGGGATAGGATTTTAAGAATGCAAGCGGATTTTGAAAATACGCGCAAACGTTTAGAAAAGGAGAAACAAGAATTTATAAAATTTGCTAATGAAGGAATTATCTTAGAATTACTTAATATCTTAGATGACTTGGAGCGTACTTTGGCTTTGGCACAGGAAAAACATCAGGACCTTCAGGCATTCTTAAAAGGTGTGGAGATGATTCTGGCGCATCTTTATGATCTGCTTAAAAAATATGGACTAAAACCTATTGAGGCAAAAGGAAAACCTTTTGACCCGCATTATCATGAAGCTTTGCTTCAGGTAGAAGCAAATGATGTGCCAGAACATACGGTTTTAGAAGAATTGCAAAAAGGTTATACTTTAAATGATAAGGTAATTAGGACCGCTAAAGTAAAAGTTTCAAAAAAGGTTTCTTCTGAAACAAAAGGAGGTTAAAATGGCAAGAGCAATTGGAATTGATTTAGGAACTTCTAATTCTGCTGCTGCGGTAATGGAAGGTGGACGTCCGGTAATTATTCCCTCTGCTGAGGGAGCAGGAGTAGCTTCAGGAAAGGCTTTTCCTTCTTATGTTGCCTTTACTAAGGATGGTCAGCGTCTAGTTGGAGAACCTGCACGCAGACAAGCAGCGATTAATCCTGAGGGGACCATCTTTGCTGCCAAACGCAAGATGGGAACTGATTATAAATTTAAAGTTTTTGGCAAAGAATACACGCCTCAGCAGATATCCGCATTTATTTTACAAAAGATAAAGCAGGATGCGGAAGCTTATCTGGGAGAAAAAGTAGAGGAAGCAGTAATTACCTGTCCTGCTTATTTTGATGACAATCAGAGAACCGCCACCAAAGATGCAGGAGAAATTGCCGGACTTAAAGTTTTAAGGATTATAAATGAACCTACCGCTGCCTGTCTTGCTTACGGTTTAAACAAAGCAGAAAAAGAACAAAAAATTATGGTTTTTGATTTAGGGGGTGGAACTCTTGATGTTACTATTATGGAGATGGCTCAAGGTGTTTTTGAAGTAAAATCTACTTCTGGAGATACCCAGTTAGGTGGAACAGATATGGATAATGCCTTGATTGAGTATATTGTGGAACAATTTAAAAGAGAAACCGGGATTGACCTACGCAATGACAAAATGGCTATGCAGAGACTACGTGAGGCAGCAGAGAGGGCAAAGATAGAATTATCTTCTACACTTACTACGGATATAAATCTTCCTTTTATTACTGCGGATGCTACGGGTCCTAAACATTTAACTATGTCGATTACCCGTGCAAAATTAGAAGAACTGGTAAGACCGATTATTGAAAGATGCAGACACCCAATGGAGCAGGCATTACAGGATGCAAAGTTAGAACCCCATCAGATTGACCGCATTATTATGGTCGGTGGTCCTACAAGAATGCCCTGTGTTCAAAAATTTGTTGAGGATTTTGTGGGTAAAAAGATAGAAAGAGGAATTGACCCTATGGAATGCGTGGCTATGGGCGCAGCAATTCAAGCAGCAATAATCAAGGGTGAGGTAAAGGATGTTTTGCTTTTGGATGTTACACCTCTTTCTTTGGGTATTGAGACCTTAGGAGGAGTTTTTACCAAACTTATTGAAAGAAATACCACTATTCCTACGCGAAAATCTCAGATATTTTCTACTGCCACAGATAACCAGACTGCAGTAACTATACGCGTGCTTCAAGGAGAGCGTCCTATGGCTGATGACAATGTAGAATTGGGAAGGTTTGACCTTATTGGTATTCCTCCTGCACCCAGAGGAGTTCCCCAAATTGAGGTCACCTTTGATATCGATGCTAATGGAATCGTTCATGTTTCTGCCAAAGATTTGGGAACAGGAAAAGAACAATCCATCCGTATCACTGCTCCCAAAAAACTTTCTAAAGAAGAAATTGAAAAAATGATTAAAGAAGCAGAGAAATTTGCCAGTGAAGATGCTAAGCGTAAAGAACAGGCAGAACTTATCAACCAAGCAGATGCACTTGTCTATACCACAGAAAAATCTTTAAGAGAATTTGGGGATAAAATTTCTCAATCAGAACGGGCGGAAATTGAAGCAAAACTTAGCGATTTAAAACAGGCAATGAAAGATAAAGATACAGAACGGATAAAGAGGATGATGGAAGAACTTACTCGTGCCTCCCATAAACTGGCAGAGGAAATTTACAAACAGGCAAGTCAAAAACAGAAAGAAAAAACAGAAACTAAAGAGGAAAGACAATCAGAAGAACCAAAGGAAAGAAAAAAAGAAGATATTATTGATGCAGAATATAAAGAAGAAGACGAAAACAAGTAGGTAGTATGTAGTAGGGGGATCAGTTTTTATTTACCCTAACTACTAAATACTAACTACTAAATACTAAATAATTAATGACTAAGCGCGATTATTACGAAATATTAGGGGTTAAGAGAAATGCTACTTTAGAGGAGATTAAAAAAGCATATCGGGAACTGGCTTTGCGCTATCATCCGGATAGAGTGCCTCAAGAACAAAAAAAAGAAGCAGAGGAAAAATTTAAAGAGATTTCAGAAGCTTATGCAGTTTTATCCGATCCCCAAAAGCGCGCTTTATATGACCAGTATGGTCATGCGGGAATTGACCAGAGATATGCTTATGAAGATATATTTAAAGGAGCAGATTTTTCTTCTATCTTTGAGGATTTAGCAGATTTTGGCTTTGGTAGGAGTATCTTTGATGAAATATTTGGTGATTTAGGGTTTGATATTTTTGGAGGAAGAACTAGAGCGGGTGCAAGAGGACGTAAGGGAAGAGATTTAGAGATTTCCGTAAGGATAACCTTAGAAGAGGCAGCAAGTGGGGTTGAGAAAATAATCAATATCCCTCGTTATGAAACCTGTAATGTCTGTAATGGCACAGGAGCAAAACCTTCAACCAAAAAGATCAGTTGTCCTAAATGTCGGGGTTCAGGTTATACCGTAAGCTCCAGTGGTTTTTTTCAGATCCGTCAGACTTGCAATCGTTGTGGAGGAGAGGGGGAAATTATCCAAAACCCCTGTTCAGAATGTAAAGGTGAAGGTAGAATAAAGGTAAATCGTAAGATTAAAGTAAAAATTCCTGCAGGTGTAGATACAGGTTCACAGTTAAGGATTAGGGGTGAAGGAGAACAAGGAACTTTGGGTAGGGGAGATTTATATGTAGTTATTGAGGTTGAACCACACCCGATTTTTCAAAGAGATGGCAATAATATTATTACGCAGGTAGATATTAGTGTATCCCAGGCAATACTAGGTGCAGAAATAGAAGTGCCTACACTGGATGGTAGAGTCAAAATGAAAATACCTCCTGGAACTCAGCCGGGTAAAATCTTTAGGCTTAGAGGCAAAGGTATCCCTGATTTACATGGGAGAGGAAATGGGGATGAGTTGGTAAAGGTAAATGTAGTTATTCCTACAAATCTCAGTTCAGAGCAACGTAGATTGATTGAAGAATTTGCCCGTTTATCCGGTGAAGATTTAAAGAGTGAAAGTTTTACTGAAAAGATAAAAAAGGCCTTTAGATAAAATAAAAGAAAGGAGTGTATATGCCTACTTATGAATATGAATGTACTAATTGTAAAAAGCGTTTTGAATTCTTTCAGAGCATAACTGATTCGGCGAAAAAAAATTGCTCTATTTGTGGTAAGCCCTTAAAAAGATTAATTGGCACAGGAGCAGGGATCATCTTTAAGGGACCGGGATTCTATGCCACCGATTATCGTAAAAAAGAGAATAAAACTGAATCTTTTTCCGGTTCCTGTTGTTCCGTAGATAAAAAGGAGAAAAAAGATTAAACTTTTTATAAGATACTGGTCTTTAGTATTTATCTGGGCTTACCTTATCTTCTATAATTCTTCACTTCCCCAGGAAGAAATCCCTAGTTTTTTCCCTTTACAAGATATAGTCTATCATTTTACAGTGTATTTTATATTTGCAATTCTTTTAAATCGGGCTATAATAAATACTTTTAGAGAGATACCTAAAAAGAGGGATTATCTCATTACCCTTTTTTCTTCTGCTGTATATGCATTTATAGATGAATGGCATCAGATTTTTGTAGCGGGCAGACATTTCTCTTTAGGTGATATTTCTGTTGATGTATTAGGGGTATTTTTAGGAATCAATTTTTACCAATGGCTAAAATAAAACCTTTTCGTGCATTTTTTTATAACCCTGAAAAAATAAAAGATTTTTCCAAGGTAGTATGCCCTCCTTATGATATTATAGATACCCATCAACAAGATTTTTATCATAACCTAAGTCCTTACAATATGATCCATTTGATCTTAGGCAAGGATATTCCTGGAGAGGATAAATATCTACGTGCGCAGAGTTATTTTAAAAATTGGATAGAGGAAAAAATACTTATCCCTGATGATTCTGAATGCATATATTTTTATCTACAGGAATACAAAATTAAAGGGGAAAAGAAGAGTCGTTTAGGTTTTATTTCGTTGTTGAGTTTAGATGAGCAAAATCGGATTTTCTCTCATGAGCATACCAGGATAGAACCCAAAGAGGACCGTATGCGTTTATTGGAAGCGTTAAAAGCAAATCTCTCACCCATTTTTGTTTTATTCCAAGATAAACAAAGAATAATCTCGCGTATCTATGAACAGCATATTAATCAAAAAAATCCGTTTATTGAACTGACTGATCAGGAAGGCATAATTCATAAACTCTGGAGGGTTGAAGACCCCTATCTTTTGGATTATATCCAAAAATCGATGAAGGACAAAGATATTTTTATTGCGGATGGGCATCACCGTTATGAAGTAGCATTAAGTTATCGTAATCATCTAAGAGAAAAAGAAAATATTAGCAAAAATGAAGAGAGAAGTTATGATTATATTATGGCTTATTTTACCAATGTAGAATCACGCGGGCTTTTGATCCTTCCGGTGCATCGTTTAGTCAAAAATGTTGGGCTTCCCGACGAAATACTTATAGCTAAGTTAAAAGATTACTTCGACTTAGAAGAAATAAAAGAGATGCACAATTTTTTATTTTATTTACAAAAAGCAGGTTTAAGTCAATCCACTTTAGGTTTATATAAAAAAGGGCGTTTTTTTATTCTTCGCTTAAAGAGTTTGTCGATCTTAGATAGGATAATAAAAGATAAGCCTCCTCAATACCGTAAGTTGGATGTCTGCATATTGAATTATATTGTACTTAAAGATATTTTGAATATAGAACCTGATGATAAAGAGAGGGTTATTTTTGATCAAGATGCAGAAAAACTGATTAAACAGGCAGATGTAGATGAGCAAAGTTTAGTTTTTTTATTGAATCCGATAAAAGTAGAGGATATGATAACCGTTGCTTCTTTGGGATATCGGCTTCCTCCTAAAACTACATATTTTTATCCAAAGGTGGCTTCTGGTTTGGTTATAAATAAACATTAATAAATAATATGGTACTCTTTGGCAAACCAAAATATACGATTGTAAGGGTAAAAAAGAAAGAGATACCTGATGGTTTATGGACAAAGTGTGAGGAATGCAATCAGATGCTTTATAATAAGACCTTGGAGGAAAATTTTAAGGTCTGCCCTAAATGTAATTATCATTTTGTTTTAACCGCTCCGGAAAGAATAAAACTTCTCATCGATGAAGGAACATTTAAAGAATACGATGCGGATATGTTACCAAAAGACCCTTTGAATTTTAAAGGTCCTAAATCTTACTTAGAAAAACTAAAGTCCGACCAAGAAGCAACCGGTCTAAAGGAAGCAGTGATAACTGGAGAAGGACTTTTAGATAATAAAAAAATAGTTTTTGGCGTTACTGATTCGCGCTTTATTATGGGCTCTATGGGTTCGGTAGTAGGAGAAAAGATAACCCGGGCTATAGAAAGAGCAACGGAAAATAGGCTTCCTTTGATTATCGTTTCTGGCTCAGGAGGAGGAGCAAGGATGTACGAAGGGGTTTTAAGCCTTATGCAGATGGCTAAAACCTCTGCAGCGCTTTCTTATCATCACAAAAAAGGATTACTTTATATTTCCGTTTTAACCAATCCTACTATGGCAGGAGTAATGGCTTCTTTTGCGGGTTTAGGTGATATAATCATTGCTGAACCTAAGGCTTTAATAGGTTTTACCGGTCCGAGGGTAATTGAACAAACTATCAGACAGAAACTACCGCCAGGATTTCAAAGATCAGAGTTTCTTTTGGAACATGGACTCATAGATATGATTGTGGAACGCAAAAATCTAAAATCGACCTTAAGTCAACTACTTGACTATTTTGCTTAAATATATATAATATTTATAATATGGCGCAGGTAAGTTTAAAAAATGTTAGCAAAATATTTCCCTCCGGTATAAAGGCAGTAGATAATGTAACCTTTGGAGTAGAGAACAAGGAATTTATGGTTCTGGTAGGACCTTCCGGATGCGGAAAATCTACTACCCTAAGGATGATTGCCGGACTTGAAGAGGTCACCTCTGGTGAGATTTATATTGGAAATAGAAAAGTAAACAACATTCCTGCCAAAGACAGAGATATCGCGATGGTCTTTCAAAACTATGCATTATATCCCCATTTTACAGTCTATGAGAATATGGCTTTTGGTTTAAAGTTAAGAGGCTATCCTAAATCTGAAATTGAGCAGAGAGTAAAAGAGGCAGCTGAGATTTTAGGGATAAAACATTTGCTTAATCGTCGGCCAAAGGAGCTTTCCGGTGGAGAAAGACAGAGAGTCGCGGTAGGAAGGGCAATCGTGAGAAAACCGCTTGTATTTTTGTTTGACGAACCTTTAAGTAATCTGGATGCCAAGATGCGTGTCCAGATGCGCACAGAAATACATAAACTACATCTACGCCTGCAATCAACGATGATTTATGTTACGCATGATCAGGTAGAAGCAATGACTATGGGAGACCGCATCGCAGTGATGAAGGATGGCGTGATTCAGCAGATCGCTGACCCTATTACGCTTTATGATAAACCCTGTAATAAATTTGTGGCAGGATTTATCGGCTCTCCTCCTATGAATTTTATGAGGGGCAAAATTATAAAGAAGGATGGTCGATTATATTTTGATGAAGGAAAATTTAAAGTAAAACTTGTAGAAGAGATGTATAAGAAAATGGAAAGTTATATAGATAAAGAGGTAATATTCGGAATAAGACCTGAGGATATATACGATAAGTTATTCGTTTCCGAAGCACCTCCTGAGAATATAGTTAGAGTCACCTGTGATATAGTAGAACCTATGGGTTCGGAGGTATACCTATATTTAAATTCCGGTAAACATACCTTTGTTGCCCGCGTAGGTGCACATGACAGACCAGACGTAAATCAGGAGATGGACCTTGTCTTTGATATGAGCAAGGTGCACTTTTTTGATAAAGATACCGAAGAGACAATTATATAATATAATTTTACCCTCCTTTTTATTTGTCCTTTGTCTAATTATTAACCTGCCATTTTTTTTATCCAAGCTTAACCTATCCTTTATTAATTTCTTAATTTTACTTTCTCCTTTATCATTTCTTACCTATCATTTAATCAGAAAATATCTTAAGAGAAGGTTATCCGTATTAATAGAAATACAGGATATGCAGGAAAGTATAAATTTAACCCGTATCGAACTCAATAGAGCAACTTCGTTAGCATTAAGTTTAAGAGAAAGGATAGAAAGTTATAAACAGCTTAAATCTATCATAGAGAAACTCAATCAATATACAGAATTAAAGGTTATGGCGGATAATCTCTTAGATATCCTGTTTAGTCTTATAGGGAAAAGAAAGGGCAACTGTATTTTTTATCTGGTAGATACTTGTACCCATAAACTAAATATATTTACTGTTAAGAAAGAGGATAAGTCTACAGTGATTAAGGCAAAAGAGGGTGACATATTTGACCTTTGGGTAATCAGACATAACAGTCCGCTTTTAGTTGAAAATAGTCAAAGTGATTTTCGTTTTGATTTTAAAGCAATAGAAAAAACCGCGCAAAGAAAGATATGTTCTTTAATCAGCAGTCCGTTAATTAGCCAAGAAAGATTATTAGGGATAATCAGATTGGATAGCCCTCTCAATAGCACCTATAACCAAGAAGACCTAAGATTGTTAAGTACTATTGCTGATTCTGTAGCTATTGCTATTGAAAATACAAGGTTACTTCAAGAGGTAAAAGATTTAGCTATAATAGACAGCCTTACGGATTGTTTTACTAAAAACTATTTCATGGAGCGGGTAAAAGAAGATCTGTTAATAAATATGCATAGGAAAAAGTCCCTCTCTTTGTTGATGTTAGATATAGACCATTTTAAAGAATACAATGACAAATTTGGCCATATTGCAGGAGATATAGTTCTAATTGAGTTGGGAAAGCTGCTTAAAAAAATCGTAGGGACAAAGGGTATGGTCTTTAGATTTGGTGGTGAAGAGTTCTGTATTCTTATGACGGATACCGACAAAAAAAGCGCTATTATTTTTGCCCAAAGAATACTTAAAGAAGTAGAAAATAAAGTTATTTATCTGCGTCGTAATAAAACATCGGTTACTGTTTCTATCGGTATTGCCTCTGCTCCTGAAGATGCGTATTCAGAGGATGAACTTATTTCCAAAGCGGATTATTGTCTTTATCAGGCAAAAAATAAAGGGCGAAACCGCGTATGCTATATTTAATCGCAATTTCTTTTTCTTTGAATATATTGCTGTATTTTTTATTAAGATACGTGCTGGAGGAAAATTTAAATAGGAAGTATTTAAAATTATATAAAAAAACAAAGGATGAACTCAAATTCTATAAAGAGAATTATCATCTGATAAATAAAACTATAGAAGGGATAAAAAAGGACTTACAGCTACAGATTCAACTTTATGAGGCAAGTAAAAAGATTTATATTTTTTTAGAGGAAGATAAAATATTTTTAAACTTCAGAGAAATCCTTGCCAATTTTATTAGGTTTAAAGATTGTCTTTTTATAAAAAAACGGTCTTTGGATATAGAACTAAAGGATAGCGATACGGTTTTCCCGTTAAAGATTAACTCAGAACTATATGGATTTCTGATTTTAAAAGGGCATATTTCTTCTGAAGAAAAAGAAAGATTTTATATACTCGCTCAGCAATTTCTTTTATCTTTAAAAAGAGCAAAATTTTATCAAAAGGTACAGGAGTTATCCATTAGAGATTCTTTGACTGGTCTTTATAATCGGAGATATTTCCTGGACAGATTAAAAGAAGAAATTAATCGTGCAAGTAAATTAAAATTAATTTTTTCTTTTATTATGATTGATATCGATGATTTTAAAAAATGCAATGACTCCTTTGGGCATCTTGTAGGAGATTATGTTTTAAGAGAGGTCGCTAAGATAATCAGGGAAAATAGCCGTCATATAGACCTGCTATGCCGTTATGGTGGAGAAGAGTTTTGCCTACTTATGCCGCAGACAAACAAAGAAGGAGCATTTCTTGCCACCGAGCGTATCCGTAAGAATTTTGAAGAGAAGAAAATAAAAGCCTACGATGAAGAACTCAGTATTACTATCAGCGCAGGCATTTCTTCTTTCCCCGAAGATGGGAAAACTGATATTGAGTTAATTGAAAAATCAGATATCGCTCTATATATCGCCAAAACAAAAGGCAAAAATCAAGTTTATATTTACAAAAAATTATATGGATAAAAAATCTTGAAAATAAAAAACTTTTAATATAAAATAAGACTTCAATATGAGATATATAATTGGTATTGATTTGGGAGGAACAAATTTAAGGATTGGACTTTTTAATTATAAACTTAAAATTTTAGATAAAAAAGTATTCTCTACCCAAAAATTTAAAGATAAAGACAGTTTAATTGAAGGGATGATACAATCCGTAAGAGATATTGTGATAAATAATTCTGTAGAAAAAAACCGTATCTTAGGGATAGGCCTGGCTTTACCCGGTCCGTTAAATTACAAAAAACAAATTATTCATTTTTTCCCAAATATAAAAGGATGGCATAATATTCCTTTAGGGAAAATAATGAGAGAAAGACTTGGGATTAATATTTTTATAGATAATGATGCTAATCTCATATGTATGGCAGAATACTATACTTGGTTACATAAAAAGTATGATAATGTGGTCTGTATAACTTTAGGCACAGGCGTAGGGGGAGGCTTGATTATTGAAAAAAAATTATACCGTGGGACTAATTATGTAGCAGGAGAAATCGGGCATATCCCTATAAGTAAAGATGGCCCTTATTGTGGTTGTGGACAAAGAGGTTGTTTAGAAAGTTATGTGAGCAACCTGAAGATAATCCAGAAGGCAAAGGAAGTTTTCAAAAAAGATATAAGTCTTGAAGAACTGAGTAGATTAGCTAAGTTAAACAATAAAAAGGCAATAAAAATCTGGAAAGATGTAGGAGAAAAAATAGGAACCGCTCTCGCAGGAGTGGTAAACCTTCTTAATCCTGCAGCAATTGTGATTGCTGGAGGAGTAAGTAATGCGGGAAAAGTTCTCTTTGACAGTATTAAGGAAACAGTTAAAAAAAGAGCAATGCCTATTCAGGCAAAACAGATAAAAATTTTAAGTTCCCATCTTAAAGATAATGCAGGAATAATGGGGGCAGCTCTTTTAGTAAAAATGGAGTTAGCATAGATGCTCATTTTTATTGATTCCGCAAATATAAAAGAAATTCAAGAAGCCCAAAATTACGGACTTATTGATGGAGTAACCACTAACCCTACACTTATCTCCAAAGAGAACCAAAAAGCAGAAGAAATTTTAAAAAAAATATGTTTTATTGTTTCCGGCCCGGTTAGCGCAGAAGTAATTAAATTAGATTTCCAAGGAATGGTTGAAGAAGCCCGGCAGTTAAGTAAAATCGCCTCCAATATCGTGATAAAGATACCCCTTACTAAAGATGGGCTTAAAGCGGTAAGAATCCTTTCTAAAGAAAATATCAAGACTAACGTTACCTTATGTTTTTCTCCTACTCAAGCACTTCTGGCAGCTAAAGCAGGAGCAGATTATATCAGTCCGTTTATTGGCAGACTCGATGACATAAGTCAAGTGGGTATGGAGCTAGTTAGAAAAATTAAGCAGATCTATAGCAATTATAACTTTAAGACCAAGATAATTGTTGCTTCTGTAAGAAATCCCTTGCATGTTTTGGATGCTGCTCTGATAGGTGCAGATATAGTCACCGTTCCTTTTTCAGTTATTGAACAGTTAATCAAACATCCCTTAACCGATATCGGTATTCAGAGATTCTTAGAGGATTATAAGAAAATTCCCAAATAATAAATGCAAAAAATTTCCTTATTTTTAGCTGTATCGTTAATAGTCTTATCTATAAATTGTTTTGTTTTTGCCCAACAGATAAAGGAACCTATTATTGTTAACGGTGATAGAGTAGAGTATTCCGCTGACCAAAAAGAGGTAACCGCAGAAGGTAATGTTTCAGTTATATATAAAGATACAAAACTTACCTGTCAGAAGATCATCGTAAACCTTGATACCCAGCAGGCAACTGCTAAGGGTAATGTCTGCATAAAAGATGAAAAAGGATTACTTTACGCTGAGGAGATAGTATATAATTTTGCCCAGAAAACAGGAAGTATTGTAAAAGCAAAGGTAGATGCACCTCCTTATTATGCACAAGGAGAAAACGCACAAAAGATAAGCCAAAATCAATACAACATAAAAAATGGTTATATTACCACCTGCGATCTGGATAAACCCCACTATTATATTTCTTCAAAGAATATCCAAATTTATCCTGAAGATAAAGTAGTAATAAAAGGAGCAAAATTTTATTTGGGTAAAATTCCTCTTTTATATCTTCCTTCTTATACCCACAGTCTTAAAGATCCCTTTATGCATGTTAGACTAATCCCTGGTAAAAGTAGTGATTGGGGTGGATATATGCTTTCTAGTTGGAGAGTAAATCTAACTGCAAACCAGACCGCTAGAGTTTATCTTGATTACCGTTCAAAACTTGGTTTAGCCGAAGGTTTTGGCTTAAATTATGCCTTACCCAATTTAGGCAAAGGAGATTACAAATTTTATTATACCCAGGAGCGTCCCAAAAACTTGCCTCAGGAAAGCACTGCAGAATTCGAACGTTATCTTGTGCGTTTAAGACATAACTGGGAAATTAGCCCTCAGACGAATGCGATCTTAGAAGTCTACAAGATAGAGGATACTAAACGAATGGTTTTGGGTACGGATTATAATTTCCTTAAAGATTATTTCTATCGGGAATATGAGAAGGAAAGTCAACCTAAGACTTATCTTTCCTTAAACCATAACCTTGCCAATTCCTCTTTAAATCTTTTGGTTCAGAAACGTATAAATTCCTGGTATACGCATCAGGATTTAGTTCCTGATGAAAAACTCCCTCAACTTTCTTACAGTTTACCTTCTTTCCCCTTAGGAATAGGGGGGCTTTATCTTAATAATCAGATGCAGTTTGCCAATCTTTTAAATAAAGAAGCCTCTCCTTCCAGCCAAGACGATGATGTGGTAAGGTTTGATGTATATAATAGGATATTTATGCCTAAAAAACTCTATATCTTTAATATAAATCCTTTTGTGGCGGTAAGAGAGACTTATTATTCCAAAGATAAAGAGGGGAATTCTCTTGACCCGCGTACAGTTTTCTATACAGGTATAGATTTATCTACACGTTTTTACCGTATCTTTGATGTTTCCAGTCAATTCTTTGATATAAATGGATTAAGGCATATTATTATCCCCAATATAAGATATCAGTATAATCATGAACCTACTATTTCAAAGAGCAAACTTCAAATTTTTGATGAAATAGATACTATTGAGAGGAACCATAAGATAAATCTAGAATTAATTAATAAACTTCAGACCAAAAGAAATAGCGAAACGGTGGACTTTGCTATTTTTAAGGTAAACACAGATTATAACTTACAGAGAAATACTACTTCGGATAAAGGTTTTGTGGATTTACTGATGGATCTAGAGGTTGTTCCATTTTCTTGGTTAAGGTTTGAATCGGATGCCAATTATGATTTAAAAAACGATATTTTTAAAACCGCTAATTTAGATTTATCTGTAAATTTTGGTAAGGACCGTTCATTTGGTTTAGGTAACCGTTACGAGAGAAAAGGGGGTAAGGAACTGACTACAGAGTTTAACTGGCGCTTTAATCCTAAATGGAAGGCACGTATATATGAACGCTACCAGTTTGCTGAAATCAAAAAAAGAGGCTTAAAGGAACAGGAATACAGTATTTCTCGGGACCTGCACTGCTGGGTAATGGATTTTATTTATAATATAAGCAAAGAACACGGTCATACCTTTTGGTTTGTTTTTAGACTGAAGGCATTTCCTAAAATAGAATTGGAATTTGAACAGTCTTATCGTAGCCCCAAACAAACAACAGAATAGAATATGAAAATCTCAATTATTGGTGCCGGTTATGTAGGATTGGTTACAGGTGCCTGTTTTTCTGAACTCGGTAATACCGTTATCTGTGTAGATAATGATTTAATAAAGATAAAAAAACTTAAAAAGAATATCATCCCTATATATGAACCGGGTTTAGAAGAACTTATTAAAAAAAATGTCAAAAAGAAAAGGCTCTATTTTTCTTCCAGTATAAAAGAGGCAGTAGACAAAACCGAAGTTATTTTTATTGCGGTAGGTACGCCTTCCCTCGAAAATGGACAGCCCGATTTGACAGGAATAGAAAATGTGGCTACGCAAATTGCTAAAAATTTAAAGAGTTATCGTCTGATCGTAGAGAAATCTACTGTTCCTGTTGAGACCGGAGAATGGGTGAAACGCACTATCAGGATAAATAATAAATATAACGTAGATTTTGATGTCGCCTCCAATCCTGAATTCTTAAGAGAAGGTTCGGCAATTTATGATTTTATGCATCCGGATAGGATTGTAATTGGAGTAGAATCCGAAAGGGCAAAAAATATTTTACTTAAATTGTATCAGCCTATAAAAGCCCCAATTCTAATTACGGATATAAAAAGTGCTGAACTCATAAAGCATGCCTCCAACTCATTTTTAGCAACCAAAATCTCATTTATCAATGCAATTGCTCAGATCTGTGAAAAAACAGGAGCGGATATTGTAAAGGTTGCTGAGGGAATAGGACTTGATAAAAGAATAGGTAAAGATTTTTTAAAAGCAGGGGCTGGTTATGGAGGGGCTTGTCTTCCTAAAGATTTAGATGCTTTTATCAGTATTGCGGAAAAGGTAGGTTATAATTTTGAACTGCTCAAAGTAGTAAAAAAGATAAATGAAGAACAAAAAAAGTCAATCTTAAATAAAATTTCTAATTCTCTATGGATACTTAAAGGCAAAACCGTAGGCGTGCTTGGACTCACCTTCAAACCTAACACCGATGATATAAGAAATTCTATATCCCTGGAGATTATTAAAGAATTAAACAGAGAAGGAGTAGATGTAAAGGCTTACGATCCTAAAGCGCCTGTTAAGATAAAAAGATTTTTGAAAGGTATAAAATTATGCGCGGATCCTTATACGGTGGCTAAAAATAGCGATTGTCTTTTGGTTATGACAGAGTGGGATGAATTTAAAAATCTCGATTTTTCCAAGATAAAAAAACTGATGAAACAGCCTTTAATTATCGATGGGCGCAATATGTTTGAACCTGAAAAATTAAAAAGCTTAGGTTTTCGTTATATAGGGGTAGGAAGATGATTAAGGGGGTAGAAATAAAGAAATTAGTTATATTTAAAGATGAGCGGGGAAGATTGATGGAGATTTTACGCTCTGATGACAAGATATTTAAAAAATTTGGCCAGGTATATATTACCACCGCTTATCCGGGAATAGTTAAAGCATGGCATTACCATAAAAAACAGGATGATTACTTCTGCTGTATTAAAGGTAAAATTCGTTTAGCTTTATACGATGCCAGAAAAAAATCTTCTACTTTTGGAAAGATCGATGAATTTATTTTAAGTATGGATGAACCAAAACTTATCCGTATACCTAAACAGGTCTACCATGGATTCAAATGTATCTCAGCTGAAGAGGCAATGGTAATAAATATCCCTACATTAGCTTATAACAGAAAAAACCCTGACGAATATAGGATTGATCCTTACAAAAACGACATCCCTTATGATTGGAAAATATGATAAAAAAGAGATCACTTCATTAAAAGGAGTAATTCTTGCAGGTGGATTAGGCAAGAGGCTTGAACCCCTTACCAATGTCACCAATAAGCACTTACTTCCTGTGTGGAATAAACCAATGATATACTATCCATTACAGACCTTAATTGATGCGGGAATAAAAGATATTATGATTGTTACAGGAGGCAATAACGCTGGTGATTTTTTAAAACTTTTAGGTAACGGTAAAGAATTTGGCTTAAAACACCTCCACTATGCATACCAAAAGGGAGAAAGAGGTATTGCGGATGCTTTAAGTTATGCTGAAGATTTCTGTAAAGATTCAAAAGTAATTGTTATATTAGGAGATAATATTGTAGAGAAATCCATTAGACCATACATAGAACGTTTTTTAAACCAACCCAAAGGAGCAAGAATTCTTATAAAAAAAGTAAAAAATCCTCAGAGGTTTGGTGTGGTTCAATTAAAAAATAAAAAAATAATCTCTATAGAAGAAAAACCTAAAAAGCCAAAATCAAATTATGTCGTCACTGGAATTTATATGTACGATAGCGATGTTTTTAAGATTATTAAAACACTTAAGCCTTCATGGAGAAACGAATTAGAGATTACTGATGTAAATAACGCCTACCTAAGAAAAGGTCTGCTTTATTATGATATCCTTGAAGGTTATTGGACTGACTGTGGGACTTTTGAATCTCTACTTAAAGCCAATAATCTGGTAGCTAATAATTATAAGAAGAAATGATTCTTTTAGTTACAGGTGGCGCTGGTTTTATCGGTTCACATTTTATCCGTTATATATTTAAAAAATATCCTTCCTATAAAATAATTAACTTAGATAAACTTACATATACTGCAAATCTTAAAAATCTTAAAGAAGTAAAAGATAATCCAAACTACAGATTTATCCGAGAGGATATCTGTAATTATAAAAAGGTAGAGAGAATAATTAAAGGTTGTGATGTGGTGGTAAACTTTGCTGCCTCTACCCATGTAGATGTCTCCATAAAAAATCCCCAGGAATTTATCCAAACGAATATATACGGAACTTATATCCTGTTAGAACTGGCAAAAAAATATAAAATAAAAAGATTTGTCCAGATTTCTACTGATGAGGTTTATGGAAGTATAAGAAAAGGTTTTGCTGATGAAGAAACTCGCCTTAATCCCTCTAATCCCTATTCTGCGACTAAAGCATCCGCTGACCATATTGTCAGTACCTACTCCTGTACTTACGGACTAAATACCGTAATTACCCGCAGTTCTAACAATTTCGGACCAAATCAGTATCCGGATAAAATTATTCCCCTTTTTATCACCAACGCCTTAAGGGATAAGCCACTTCCACTTTATGCCAAAGGATTGAACAGGAGAGATTGGTTGTTTGTCTTGGATAATTGTTCTGCTATTGATATAGTCTTACATAAAGGCAGAAAAGGCCAAATCTATAATATCTCAGCAGGTAATGAATTGTCTAATCTTAAACTTAGTAAAATTATTTTAAAGAAATTAAAAAAACCATTTACTTTAATAAAATATGTACCTGACCGGCCAGGACATGATTTTCGCTACGCTATGAATTCAGAAAAAATAAAAAAATTGGGTTGGAGACCAAATTATGATTTTGAAAAAGCGTTAGATATTACTATAGAATGGTACAAAAATAATCCTGATTATTTTAAAAATGAACGCGGAGTTTGCTTATTTAAAAGAAAGAATATCTAAACGTAAATCAAAAATAGCAGTGGTGGGCTTAGGTTATGTGGGTTTGCCTTTGGCTTTGAGTTTTATAAAAAAAGGATTCTATGTATTGGGTTTAGATGTAAATACAGACAGAATAAACCGGATAAAAAAGGCAGTCTCTTACATTACAGATATTAACTCAGAAGAGTTAAGAAAGGGTTTAAATTCAAAAAGATTTAAAGTAACTAATAATTTTGCATATATCTCTGAAACTGAGGTAATCATTATCTGCGTCCCTACGCCCCTTAAATATAAATATACTCCGGATATTTCTTATATAAAAGATGCGGTAGAGAGAATTGCCAGAAATATTAAAAAACCATCCTTGATTATTTTAGAAAGTACAACCTATCCCGGAACAACTGAGGAGTTTATTTTACCACTGTTGAGGAAATATAATTTAAAACATGCAAAGGATTTTTATCTCTGCTTCTCTCCCGAAAGGATAGACCCCGGAAACAAAAAGTATAGTTTAGAGAATATACCTAAGATAGTAGGAGGGCTTACACCCCAAGCTACTGAACTGGCGGTAATATTATACAAAAATATAATCAAAGAATTGATTCCGGTTTCTTCCGCGCGTACTGCAGAGTTTGTAAAACTTCTGGAAAATACTTTTCGTCTGGTAAATATTGGCTTAATTTATGAATTAACCATGTTGGCGCATAAGATGAAGGTAGATATCTGGGAGGTAATCGAGGCAGCCAAAACCAAACCCTTTGGATTTATGCCTTTTTATCCCGGGCCAGGCGTAGGCGGACATTGCATACCTAAAGATCCGCTTTATCTTTACTGGAAAGCAAAAAGAATTGGGTATAATTTAAAGTTTGTCAAGGTTGCCTCCAAAATTACCTCTGCAATGCCAAAATATATTGTGGAAAGAGTTATGGAGACTATTGAGAAAAATCGTCCTAAAAGAAAAAATAAAACAATTTTAATTTTAGGAGTGACTTACAAAAAAGATGTCAAAGATTTAAGAAAATCACCCGCTTTGGAGATTATCGATGAATTTAAAAAACGAAAAATAAAAGTTTTTTATTATGACCCGCTTATTCCATATCTTAAGATAAATAATTTAAATCTTAAATCTGTGGATTTAAAAAAAATAGATTTTAAGAAATTGGATTGTGTAGTAATCGTCACAAACCATACCCATATAGATTACAATTTTATTTTAAAAAATGCTCCGCTTATATTTGATACTCATAATGTTTATAAGAATATAAGGGATAAAAAAATAATAAAAATATAGAGATGAGAGAAAAAGTTTTGGTTACGGGAGGAGCAGGTTTTATCGGTTCGCACTTAGCAGAATTTTTGTTAAAAGAGGGTTTCAAAGTAAGAATCTTGGATAATTTCTCTTCGGGAAAAGAAGAAAATATAAGAAGTTTTATTAAGGATGTAGATTTAATCAGGGAAGATATTCGTAATAAAAAAGTCTGTCTTGAGGCGACTAAAGATATAGATTATGTTTTTCATCAGGCTGCCTTAAGAAGCGTTCCTAAATCTCTTAAAACTCCTAAAGAATATAATGAAGTTAATATTCAAGGAACCCTTAATATGCTGGAGGCATCTTTAAAAAATAGGGTAAAATGTTTTGTTTTTGCTTCCTCTTCATCTATTTATGGCGAAGCAAAGAGATTCCCTGAAAAAGAAAATGACTTTCCCAATTTAGTATCGCCTTATGCCTTAACTAAGTTAACAGGAGAATATTACTGTAGGATTTTTTCTCTAAATTATGGATTAAGAACAGTGTCTCTGCGTTACTTTAACGTCTTTGGGGAAAGACAATCCTTAGAAGATGAATATGCGGTAGTGATCCCTAAGTTCATAAATTGCTTACTTAAAGATATCCCTCCGCCCATATATGGAACAGGAAAGCAATCAAGGGATTTTACCTACGTAGAAAATGTAGTAAAGGCAAATCTGTTGGCAATTAAAAAAATAAATAATTATCCTAATGGCACTGTATTTAATATTGGAAATGGAGAAAGCCATACTATATTAGAATTAGTGGGAGTTCTTAATAAAATATTAAATAAAAACATAAAACCTGTCTTTTTAGAAAAAAGACCCGGTGATGTATTCAAAACACATGCGGATATAACCTTGGCAAAGAATAAGCTTGGTTATAAACCTACAGTGGATTTTGAAACCGGGCTTAAAAGGACAGTTAATTATTTTAAAGAAAAATGGATAAAAAAATTGCCTTAGTTACCGGAGGAGCAGGTTTTATCGGTTCGCATCTTTGCGAAAGGTTGCTAAAGGAAGGCTTTAGAGTTATCTGTATGGATAATCTTATTACCGGAAATTTAGAAAATATCAAGCCATTATTAAAAGATAGAAATTTTAGATTTATAAAACACGATGTTACCAAATACATCGATGTTAAAGGAAGGATAGATTATGTTTTACATTTTGCCTCACCTGCTTCTCCTTGTGATTATCTTAAATTTCCCATTCAGACTTTAAAGGTAGGCTCTTTAGGTACGCATAATACCCTGGGTCTGGCAAAGAAAAAAAAGGCAAGGTTTTTACTTGCCTCTACTTCTGAAGTTTATGGTGACCCTTTAGTTCATCCTCAACCTGAAAGTTATTGGGGGAATGTAAACCCTATAGGAGTACGCGGTTGTTATGATGAATCCAAGCGTTTTGCGGAGGCAATAACCATGGCCTATCATCGTGTGCATAAGATAGATACAAAGATTGTCCGTATCTTTAATACTTATGGTGAAAGGATGCGGATGGACGATGGAAGGGTAATTCCTAATTTTATAATTCAGGCATTAAACAATCAACCTTTAACTGTATATGGAAGGGGAGAACAGACCCGTTCTTTTTGTTATATCCAAGATTTAATAGAAGGGATATTTAGACTTATGTTATCTAAGATAAATGAACCTATCAACTTAGGAAATCCTGTAGAATTTAAGATATTAGAATTAGCCCATTTAATAATAAAATTAACAAAAAGCAAAAGTAAAATTGTATTTAAACCTTTACCTCAGGATGATCCCTGTCGTAGAAAACCGGATATAAGAAAAGCAAAAAAAAATCTAAATTGGAAACCTAAGGTTAATTTAGAAGAAGGCCTAATAAGAACTATCACTTGGTTTAGAAATAAAAAGGAGAGAAAGGATGATTGAAGGAGTAAAATTGATAGAATTAAAGGCACATGTTGATGATCGGGGATACCTCATAGAAATCATCAGGGCAGTGGATGAGCATTTTACTAAATTCGGCCAGGTATATTTAGTAGGAAATTTTTCTAAAGGGACTATCCGGGCATTCCATAAACATAATATTCTATGGGACTGGTTTTTTATCAGCCACGGCTGTGCAAAATTTGTTTTAGTTGACGACAGAAAAAATAGTCCTACTTTTAAAAACATAGAAACCTTTATTATTTCTAGTCGCAATCCCAGCTTGCTCTGCGTGCCACCTCAGGTATATCATGGTTGGATGTCTTTAGAAGACGACACACAGATGATCAGCATTGCCAGCGAAGTTTATAACCGACAAAATCCCGATGAGATAAGAATACCTTACGATTCTTTTGGAGATGTCTGGTCAATAAAACCCCGATGAAAATATTAATTATTGGAGCAAACGGCCAATTGGGGTCCGATTTAAGTTTAGTTTTATCTAAATATAAACCTATCTGTCTTACCCATCAGGATATAGAGGTAGTAGAACCAGAAAGTGTAAGTAGAGTTTTTAAAAAATACAAACCTGATATTGTGATTAATACCTCTGCTTTTCATAATGTGGCTTTATGCGAAAAAGAGCCTCTTATGGCTTTTCAAGTTAACACATTAGGAGTCAAAAACCTGGCAGAAAGTTGCCTTTACTACAAATCCACCCTAGTTCATATCAGTACCGATTATGTCTTTGATGGCAAAAAGAAAAAACCTTATACGGAAAAAGATTATCCCCATCCACTAAATATATATGGAATGACTAAATTATCTGGAGAGTATGTCATTCGGAATATATTAAAAAAATATTTCGTTATTCGCACCTCTGCGCTTTTTGGATTACATCTCTGCCGGGCAAAGAAAACAAATTTTGTGGAGACGCTGTTAAAATTATACAGGGAAGGGAAAGAAATTAAAGTAGTTAAGGATGAATTTACTTCACCTACCTATAGTTTAGATTTAGCAAAACAAATCGAAGAGATAATCAAAACTAAATATTACGGGATATTTCATGCTTGCGGACATGGATTTTGTTCTTGGTATGAATTTGCCAAAACTATATTTGATGTTTTAAAGATAAAAGTAAAAATTATTCCGGTAAAGGCAGAGGAATTTCACCCTGAGGTAAAAAGGCCGCAATTTTCAGCGTTAGAAAACCGGCGCCTTAAAGAATTAGGTTTGGATAGAATGCGACACTGGAAAATTGCCTTAAAGGATTATCTTAAAAATAGAAGTCTTTTATAAAAAATTATTGAAATAATCTCAAAAATATGGTATATTTAAAATAGAGAAAAAGGGTGGATTTTGTGTAAAACCTTTTGGCTTTATAAAAAATAAAATACACAAAATCAAATCTTACCCGGAAAGGAGGGAAATAAAAGATGAAAAAGGGTTTTACCTTAGTTGAAATTATGATTGTCGTTGCTATTATTGCCTTATTAGCCGCAATTGCTATACCTAACCTTTTGGGTGCAAGAAGAAACGCTGCGGAGGCAGCAGCCCAGGCAACTTTAAGAACAATTTCTACTGCTTATGAAAGCTATGCTACCCGTTCAGGAGGAAGATATAATGCTACCGTAGCAGATTTGGTGAGTGAAAGATATCTAAACCAAGATTATACTTCGGGTGGTCCTTATCAGGGATATACTTTTTCCTGCGAATCTGATGTTACTACTTATAACTGCACTGCTACTCCTCAGGGCGCAATTGCCAACGCCGGAGCAAGAACTTACCGCATAACCACCGGTGGAATTTTAACTGAAGTAAGCCCATAAGATAATTCTCACTTATTTCTACGCCCCGTCTTCTCATAGAGACGGGGTATTTTTTTATTGACTTAATTTATTTATTAAATTAAAATAAAATAAATTCTTATGTCTAAAAAATCAAAATTAAGTATCGGTTTTGATATTGGCTCTTCCTATATTAAAGCGGTAAAGATAGAGCAAAGTAATCATCTTTATTTAATAAAAGATTTCCTTTTAAAAAAAATTAGCTCCTCTGACAGCCTTCCCGCATTAATCAAAGATACCCTGAAAAAAATAAACCCACAAAATATCCCTGTAAATATATCCTTAAGTGGCCAGAATGTAGTATGTAGGTATGCCAATATTCCTATTTTAGGTGAAGAGGAATTTAAGAATGCCTTAAAATTTGAAATTACCAAATACATTCCATTTTCCCCTCAGGAAATATATTTTGATGGCTGTATATTAAAAAGGGATATCCAACATAACAAAATGTTTGTCTTGATGGTGGCAGTAAAAAAAGAATACCTTAACCAACGCATAAATTTAGTTAAAGAGGCTGGTTTTTCGGTTAACTTAGTGCATGTGGATTCTTTGGTATTGGCTGATTGCTTTAATTTCAGTTTTTCGAAACCAACTGACTTAGCCAATAAAACCTTGGCTGTACTTAATATAGGTAGTTCTTTTAGTAATCTTAATATATTAGAAGAAAACTCTCCAGTTCTAAGCAGAGATATAAGAATTGCAGGCAATGAAATTACCTCAAGAATTTCTATGGACCTCTCCTGCAGTCCTGAAGATGCAGAAAAAATAAAAATACAGGCAAGCACTGATGAAAGCCAACTGCAAAGGATAAAACCCTCTTTAGAAAATATCCTATCTTTGTTGGCACAGGAATTAAGAATCTCTTTTGATTATTACGAAAGTCAAAGCGTATCTACGGTAGAAAAGTTGTATCTTTGCGGAGGGCAACTTTTATTAAAAAATATCGCAGATATTTTATCTCATTATTTGGGAATGGAGACTTCTATATTTGATCCTATAAATGGATTTGAATTCCATAAGGATTTAGATGCAGAGGAAATTAAAAAAAATTCACTGCAGTTAGCCATAGCATTAGGTTTAGCTTTAAGATGATTGAGATAAATCTTTTACCTTTAGAATTAAGACCTAAGAGGGTCTCTCCGTTTGATTTCAGGAAATTTAATCTAATAGTATTTGCTGTCTTGGGATTTATTTTTTCTTTTCATATCATTCTTTTTGTTTTATTTATCTCTAAAAATATTCAGTATAATCTCCTTAATAAGAAATGGGTTAGTCATAAAAAAGATTTAGAAAAACTAGAAATCTGGAAAAAAGAGAACCAAAAAATGAATCAAAATTACCAAACAGCTATGAAAATTATACAGCAGAGAATAACAATCTATACCAAACTTAATTCTTTGGCTAAAAACATCACCGATGGTATGTGGTTCAGACATCTTACGATAAAGTCAAAGCTTTTTCAGCTGGAAGGTTCGGTAGTTTCACAGGAATCAAACCATATGAGCATATTTAGAGGTTTCTGTGATAACCTGAAACAGGATAATGAATTTTTTAAAGATTTTTTAAGTTTTGAAATCGGACCGCTTAAAACCAGAAAAATATCAAATTATGAAATTCTGGATTTTGTTATAGAGGCAAGACTAAAATGAAAATTGAACTTACAAAAATAAAAGACTTATCTAAAAACTTAGATAAAGAGAAAATCACCCTTATAATTTTAATAATTATGATTTTTATAGTTTTAGATTTTTATTCTCTTTTAGGTATACAGTTAAAGGCAGTTAAAAATATTGACCTTAAAATAAAGAAATTAAAAAAAGAACTGAAAACATTTCAGAATGATTATTCTCAGATGCAGGAGGCGATAAAGAAACCTCCAAAACAATCATACAGAACTATCGGCGAAAATGAAATGTCTTTGCTTATAGAAGAGATATCACATTTAGCCAAAGAATCTAACGTAGAGATCTCTCAAATCAAGCCTCAGAAAGAAACAAAATCTTCAACATCTATCTCAGGATTTATCCCTTATTTATTTTATCTTAATCTTAATTCTGATTATTATTCTTTTTTAAGATTTATAAAAAGCCTTGAAGAAGACCCCATAATTATGGGCGTTGAAGAATTAGAGATTTCACCAAATCCTAAGAATATCTTTAAGCATAATATCAACTTAATTTTAAAAGTGTATGTTAAAAAATAAGTTTGTTATCATCGGGAATTTTGTTATATTTCTGCTTTTATTTTCTTTACCTAGTTTATCCGATGAAGAATTTCGTGATCCTTTTGTCAATTTGGTTACTGAGGATGGAAGGTTAATTACCTTTAAAGAGAAAAAAAAGGATGAACTTGAACTAGAGGGGATTCTTTATGACCCATACGGCAGGGCTTCGGCAATAGTAAATTCTCAAATTGTAAGAATTGGAGACTGGGTCGGAGAATATCAGGTATATAGAATAGAAAAGGATAGAGTGATATTTTTAAAAGAAGGTAAAGAATTCATAGTAAAATTAGAAAAGGAGGAAGGGAAATGAAGTTCAAAATAATATCTATCGGTTTATCTGTATTTATAATCTTTGGTATTATCTATGCTCAGACCCAATCACAGGAAATTTCTAAACAGACCGCTACAGTAGAAAGTATTAAAGATTCCGAAAATATTACTGTAGATTTTAAAGATGCGGATATAAGAAATGTTTTAAAGATTATCTCTTTAAAAGCGGGTATAAATATTGTGACTACTCCGGAAGTGATGGGAAATGTTAATATCCGGTTAGAAAATGTTCCTTGGAAAAAAGCATTGGAGGTAATTTTAAAAACCTATGGTTATGCCTATGATGAAGTAGGAAATACTATTATCGTTGCTCCTATTGATAAGTTAACTACCTTAAAGAGGCAGGAATCAGAACTACATCAGATTCAACCTACTATCACTGAGGTATTTTATCTAAAATATATTGATGCTCAGGATGCTAAAAAAGCATTAGAACCACAATTATCCCCTAGAGGCAAAATCACCGTTTTAGAAATGACCGGACAAGCAGGTTGGGAATTTGGAGGAGAGGAGTTAGGTAAAAGGAAAAGAACAACCGAAGAAAAAAAGACCCGCTCTAAGGTACTGATTATAAGCGACATACCTTCAGTAATAGAAAAATTAAAAGAAGTAATTGAAAAAATAGATACAAAGCCTCCCCAAGTAATTATTGAAGCCCGTATTATAGAGGTAAACAGGGATAAATTAAAGGATATCGGATTTGATTGGGGTTCAGGAACCACCGGAGTTTCAGGAACACCTACAGATTTAGCTTTAACCCACGAAGGCAAGAAAACCCTTGCGGGAAGAAATATAGGCGGGAATTTTACCCCTGCAGTTTTTGGTCCTAAAGAGGGACTTACTACTTTTCCTGGTACTTATCCTTATACCGCAGGCTTGGAATTAATTTTTAAAAAATTAACCAGTCCCCAGTTTGAAGCAATCCTTCATGCGTTAGAAGAAGATGTGGATACTAATGTTTTATCCGCACCAAAAATTATGGCTTTGAATAACCAAGAGGCAACCATTTTAATTGGCACAAGATACCCTATAATTAAAAAAGAATACACCGCCACTACCGCAGGTACCAGTACAGTAAGTGGAGAATCTTTAGAGTATTATCAAGATATCGGGATTCAACTTAATGTAGTGCCTCAAGTGGGAGCAGACAATTACATTAATATGGTTATTCATCCTGCAGTTACAGATTACACTACTACTAAAGGTACCAACGAATATCCAGTTATCGATACACGTGAAGCAGAAACCCGAGTATTAATAAAAGATGGAGAAACTGTAGTGATTGGAGGTCTGCTTAAAGATGTAAATAAAAAAGAAATTATCGGCATTCCTTTTTTAAGTAAAATCCCTATTTTAGGACTTTTATTCAGACGGGAAACCATAGATAAAGCAAAAATAGACCTACTTATCTTTATTACCGCCCATATTGTCAAAGAAGACGAATTTAGTCCAGAAAAAATAAATCAATTAGAAAAAAAATTGGATATAGCTAAATAAATAAAATATCATAATCTTTAAGAAAAAATCTTTTTTAATCATCATCTAAGTTTGCCCTTTGTTTATAGTTATGTATAAAATAAGTTTTACTTTCAGCAAAAAAGGTCTAATGAAATATATCTCACATCTAGATTTAATGCGTCTTTTTATAAGGGCTATGCGCAGAGCAGAATTACCTTTAAAATATACCCAAGGTTTTCACCCCCATCCTAAATTTAAGATTAAACGCGCTCTTAAATTGGGAAAGGAATCAGAAAATGAAGAGGCGGAGTTAATCTTAAACGAATTTTTAGAGTCAAAAGACCTTAAAGATAAATTACAAGCGCAACTTCCCGAAGGTATTGTTATAAAAGAAGTTATAATATTAAATAATGAAATAAAAGAGTTATGCCTAAAGAAATCCTTATAAATGTAGAGCCAAAACAAATCTCAGTAGCAATTGTAAATAATTCTTTGTTGGAAGAATTCTATGTAGAGCGTGCAGGAGAAAAAAGTATCGTGGGAAATATTTATAAGGGAAAGGTAAGTGAAATTGTTCCCTCTTTAAATGCTGCCTTTATTGATATCGGTTTAGAGAAGAAAGGATTCTTATACCTTGAAGAGGCGGTAAGTGTTGATTTTGATATAGAAACTCCTTTTTTGTTTTCCTCTTTAAAAAAAGGTCAAGAAATATTAGTTCAGGTTACTAAAGAGCCATTTGGCACAAAAGGACCGCGAGTTACTACTCATATCACCATCCCCGGTAGATACCTTGTGCTTATGCCTATGGATAATCATATCGGTATCTCCCGGAGGATAGAAGATGAAAACGAAAGGAGACGCTTAAAACAAATAATGGAAGAACTAAACCTACCTAAAGATTTGGGATTTATTGTAAGGACTGCTGCTTATGGGAAAACCAAGCAACATCTGCGTATGGATGCTTATTTTTTGCTTAAACTATGGTCGAGAATAAAAAGAACTTTGCGTTATAAATCTGCACCCAGTTTGATATATGAGGATTACGATATTACTTTAAGAGTAATAAGAGATTCTTTTACGGAAGATGTGGATAAAGTTATCGTTGATTCCAAAAAGCACTACTATCAAATCTATAGATTTGTAAAGACATTTTTAAGACATCTTAAAGGAAGAATAGAATTTTATCGGGGAGACGATCTATTTTTTGAGAAAGGCATAGAAGAGCAAATACAAAAGATATTTGAGCCAAAAGTCTATCTTAAATCCGGTGCATATATTGTAATTGAGCCTACTGAAGGTTTAGTGGTAATTGATGTTAATAGTGGAGGTTTTAAAAAAACAATACCCCAAGAAGAAGCCAGTTTTCGAATAAATTTAGAAGCGGTAAATGAAATTGTCCGACAACTTCGCCTCAGAGATTTAGGTGGAATAATCGTAATTGATTTTATTGATATGGAAAAGGAGATTCACCGCCAGAAAGTATTTAATGCTTTGAAAGAAGCTTTACGTTCTGATCGCGCCCATTATGATATATTAGGGATCTCACGCTTTGGGCTGGTAGAGATGACCAGAGAAAGGATTCATAAGACCGTAGAATCTATACTCTACGAACCCTGTCCATATTGTCAAGGAAAAGGGAAAGTAAAATCTCCTGCTACTACCGCTATATCCGCTATAAAAGAGTTAAGGCGCTATATAAAAAACCATCCCTTTTTAAAAGGGATAAAATTAACCGCCAATCCTTTAGTTACCGAAGAGATATTAAATAATAAAGAGAGTATAATTATATTAGAGCGAAAATACCGTACCCGTATAGAAATAACCCCTAATCCTTCATTTCATATTGAAGAGATAAAAATTGTCTAAATTTTATAAATAATCCTTGACAATATTAAGTTATATTTATATATATTAGATTGTGTTTAATTTTAACCAGTATTCAAAATGGGTAAAAAAGAATATAAAGATATAATGACTGCCAAAGAAGTGGCAGATTATCTGAAACTCCATGTATTTACAGTGCATAAATATGCCCGGCAAGGAAAAATCCCTGCCTTTAAAATTGGTGCGGACTGGAGATTTCACCGTAAGTTTATTGAGCGCTGGATAAGGGAAAAGATGAATTATCAAGCCGTAAGAAAAAATAAAAACTTATTTAATTCTAAATAAAAATGCCCAAGAAAAGAATTATCCTTATGTATATCTCGGAGGTCTCCGGCCATCACAGCGCTACTTTAGCAATTGAAAAGGCAATTAGACTAATGGATAATCATGCGGAAATTCTTAACATAAATATATTTCATTATACCAACCCCTTGTCTGAAAAGATAGTTAACCGTTTATATATGGGTGCGATTAAAAAACTTCCCTGGATATGGGAGTATCTGTACGATAACACTAGGGCAAAAAAAATAATAGATTATTTTAAGATTCTTGTCCATAAAATAAACTTACCTAAATTAAAAAATTTATTTGAAGAATTTAATCCAAAGGTAATTATCTGTTCTCAAGCTTATCCTTGTGGAATGGTTGCTGATTATAAAAAATTTTATAATGCTGATTTTAAATTATTTGCAGTACTTACTGATTATGTGCCTCATTCTTATTGGATTTACGATACCGTTGATTACTATATTGCTCCCTCAAAAGAGATAGGAGAAAAACTTTTTCATAAAGGTGTACCATTGGAAAAGATAAAAATTCTGGGCATACCTGTGGATCCTTGTTTTTCACAGGTTATTTCAAAAGAAGAAGTAATTAAAAAATTAGGCCTTAGTCATCAATTGCCAAAAGTTTTGGTAATGGGAGGAGGTCAAGGGTTAGGTCCTATAGAAAGTATTGTAGAATCACTACAAAAAATAGATATAAAATTAGAAATTCTGGTAGTTACGGGGATAAATAAAAAACTTTACTATAAATTAGAAAGAAAAATAAATAATTTTAAACATAGGGTAATTTTGTTTGGATTTGTAAATAATATCGCAGAATTAATGACAGTTTCTGATGTAATTATTACCAAACCAGGTGGGATTACCACCGCCGAAGCACTCTCCAAAGGATTGCCAATGATTATCGTAAAACCTATCCCTGGACAAGAAATGAGTAATACTAAGTATCTTGTGGAGAAAGGTGCAGCAGTGATGTTAGAGGATCCCAAAAAGATAAAAGATCTATTAACGGAAATACTTTTGAATAAAGAAAGATTGAATAAAATGCGTATGGCTGCAAAGGAAATAAGCAAACCTAACTCATCAATAGATATTGCAAAAATTGCTTTAAACTTAATAGATTAAATGTTTATCTTTGATCATATAATTTTTTACAGGATCGGCGAATTTTTAGCAAGGCATCTTCCCATTAATTTAAGCTACCTCATTGCTATAATAATTTCAGACTTGCATTATCTCTTTGCTAAACAAGACAGAAGAGAAGTTAGCGAGAATTTAGCAGTTATTTTTCCCGAAAAAAATAAAAAAGAGATTGCCAAAATAAGGCTAAAACTATTTCGTAATTTTGCCAAATATCTGGTAGATTTTTTTCGTTTTTCTAAATTGGATGAAAAATACATCAAAGACAAGGTAACTATCGAAGATATAGAAAATCTAAAAGAGGCTCTTTGTAAAGGGAAGGGGGTAATTGGTTTAACCATTCATTTGGGAAATTGGGAGCTCGGCGGGGTTTTGATAGCAATGTTAGGTTATCCTATCTGGGCGGTCGCCTTACCGCATAGGGATAAAAGAGTGGACAGATTTTTTAATCTTCAAAGAGAAAAAAAAGGACTTAAAGTTATCTCGATAGAGGAGGCGACAAAAAAATGCATTAATATTTTAAAAGAAAAAAAAATTTTGGCGCTTTTGGGTGATAGAGATTTCACGCAAAACGGAATAAGGATAGATTTCTTTAACAAACCGACACTTCTCCCTTTAGGACCGGCAATCTTCAGTTTACGTATGGAAGCACCGATCGTACCTGCATTTATGATCAGAAAGCATAAAGATTATTTCCTTTTAAAGTTTGAAAAACCCATATATCCTGTCCGTAAAAATAATTTAGAAGAATCTATAAAAGACTTGATTTTACAATATAAAGGTATCTTTGAAAAATATATTCAAAAATACCCAGAACAGTGGTATATGTTTAGAAGATTTTGGATTGAAGAGTAAAGATGAATGTCTGCGTAATAATTCCCACTTTTAATGAAGCAAGAAACATCGCTTCCATAGTAAAGAAACTTAAGGATTATAATTTAGAAGTATTAGTCGTTGATGACGGTTCAAAAGATAATACCGCAGAAATCGCGATAAAATCTGGTGCTAAAGTTATAAGGAATCCAAAAAATTTAGGCAAAGGTGCTTCTTTAATAAAAGGTTTTGATTATGCCTTAAAAAATAATTTTGATGCAGTAATTACTATGGATGGGGATGGACAGCATCTTCCTGAAGAAGTGCCAAAATTTATCCAAAGAGCAGAACAATCAGAAAGTTCTATATTTATAGGAAATCGGATGTCTGATGTTTACAGTATGCCTTTAGTAAGAAAACTTACTAACCGAATAATGTCTTTTTTTATCTCTTTAATTATAAAACAAAAAGTCCCTGATACACAGTGCGGTCTTAAACTCATTAAGCGAAAACTTTTAGAAAAACTTAAGCTTAATACCAAACACTATGAGACAGAAAGCGAGATTTTATTCACAGCAGGAAGGTTGGGATATAAAATTGAATCTCTACCTATCCACTGTGTATATCTAGGGGAAAAAAGTCAGATAAATCCATTACTTGATACAATTAGATTTATTCGATTTATTATGAAATATCATATAAGATCTTAATGGATGGATTATAAAACCTTAAGAAAAAATATGGTAGAAGAACAGATTATCGCGCGGGGGATAAAAGATAAAAGGTTGATAGATGTGCTTTACAAAATAGAGCGCCACCGTTTTGTTCCTGAAAACTCAAAAAACTCTGCCTATGCTGATTTTCCACTTCCTATCGGTGAAGGGCAAACTATCTCTCAACCTTATATGGTGGCATTGATGACCGAATGTCTTTCTTTAAAAGGGGATGAAAAGGTATTGGAGATTGGTACAGGTTCCGGATACCAAACCGCCATCTTAGCAGAACTGGCAAAAGAAGTTTATTCTACAGAAAGGATTGAAAGTCTTAAATTAAAAGCAGAAAAGATATTGAATGAGTTAGGATATACCAATATCAAGATAAAATCAGGAGATGGAACTTTAGGTTGGCCAGAAGAAGCACCTTTTGACCGCATTATTGTAACCGCTGCTAGTAAAGATGTACCACTACCTTTATTAGAACAACTAAAAGATAAAGGAATTTTAGTCATTCCTCTGGGAGATAGATTCAGTCAGGTATTAGCAAAAATAGAAAAAAAGAATAATCAAATTATCCGTAAAGATATATGTGATTGTGTATTTGTCCCTTTAATCGGTAAATATGGTTTTTGATGGAATGGATTTTTAAATTACCTAAAGAATACGCAGTAATAATGGTAGGGATGCTTCCCATATTTGAACTAAGGGGAGCAATTCCTTTAGGATTTTATTTAAATTTACCTATTTTTAAAACATTTATTCTGGCTGTGATAGGCAATCTTATACCGGTAATTCCCATCCTTTTTTTATTAAAACCGCTATCCGAAACTCTACGGAGATTTTTTCTCTTTAAAAAATTCTTTAATTGGCTTTTTGAGCATACACAAAAAAAATCTGAAATTATCCAGAAATACGAAGCATTGGGGTTGGCAATCTTTGTGGCTATACCTCTTCCGATGACCGGTGCCTGGACAGGAGCAGTGGCTGCTTCATTATTTAAGATAAAATTTAAATATGCATTCTGGGCAATTACTATAGGAGTTTTGATAGCGGGTATTTTAGTAACTCTATTATGTATATTAGGTAAATTAAGCTGGCAGGTATTCTTATGATTCAGGTTTATACTGGAAATGGTAAAGGAAAAACTACTGCTTCCTTAGGGTTAGCTTTAAGAGCAGTGGGCGCAGGTTTAAAGGTTTATATTGTTCAATTTTGCAAAAAGAGGAACTACAGCGAATTAAAAATATTAAGAAAAATTAAAGGGATAAAAGTTGAGCAGTTTGGTAGAACTTGTTTTATAAAAAGAAAGGCATCAAAGATCGATAAAGAGTTAGCAAAAAAAGGATTAGAAAAAGTAAAAAAAGTTATTCAAGAAAAAAAATACGCTATGATAATTTTAGATGAAATAAATATCTGTTTTTATTATAACTTATTAAGAGCAGAAGAAGTAATAGAGATATTGAAAAATGCATCTAAAGATACAGAGATAATTCTTACCGGTCGTTATGCACCTAAAGAAATTATAAAAATAGCCGATTTAGTTTCCGAGATAAAAGAAATAAAGCATTATTTTAAGAAAGGCATAATTGCAAGAAAAGGAATTGAGTTTTAACTTGACAAAAGACTAAATAATAGATTATAATTTTATATTGATACAGGTCCTTTTTAAGGTTAAAAGGGAAGTGTCGTAAAAGCGACCGCAGTCCCGCTGCTGTGGGGAGGGACGAAATTCCGTATATTTACCACTGCTCCGAAGGTTCGGAGTGGGAAGGTGTGGAAGAGTAGGGTGAACTCCCAGCCAGAAGACCTGCCTGTATCTTAAAAGTGCTTGCGCGGACGGGCCAAAGAATAAAACTAGGGTGCAACCCCGAAGCAATTCGGGGTTTTTTATTTTAGGAATGAAAAAATATATAATTCTGCAGATACTCTTTTTGGTAATTCTTTTTGCTAATTCTGCGCTCAGTATATCTTCACCTTATCCTCAGAGGATCATTTCTTTAGGTCCTTATATTACGGAAGCACTTTATCTTTTGGGTGTCCAAGATAAATTGATAGGTTGTACTGTATACTGCAAAAGACCACCGGATGCAGAAAAAAAAGAAAAAGTAGGAACGGTTATCCAGATAAATATAGAAAAAATCTTAACTCTTAAACCAGACTTAGTTATCGCAACAGCGTTGACCCAAAAAAAAGATATTGAAAAATTGAAAAAATTGGGGATAAAAGTGATAAGATTTTCTTCACCGAAAAATTTTTTTGAAATCTGTAGTCAATTTTTAGAGTTAGGAAGAATTGTGGGCAGATACGATATAGCAGAAAAAATCGTTCAAGAAGCAGAAGATAGAGTAGGGCAAATAAAAAGCAAAACTGAAAATTTACCTAAAGTTAAAATTTTTATTGAAATTGGAACAAATCCTCTATTCACTATAAATAACGATTCTTTTGTAAATGACTTTATTGAATTTGCTGGAGGTATAAATATCGCTAAAGATGCCAAAACTGGCATCTATTCAAGAGAAGCAGTTTTGAAAGAAAATCCTGATGTTATTATTATTGCAACTATGGGGATTGTAGCAGATAAAGAAAAACAGATCTGGGAAAAATATAAAACTTTAAAAGCAGTAAAAAACAATAGAATTTATATTTTTGATGCTTATAAATTATGCAGTCCCACTCCAATAAGTTTTGCAGAAACTTTAGAGGAATTGGTAAATATTTTACATTTTAAACGATGAGAAACAAGATAATCCGCTGGTTAATCTGGATATTTATTTTATTCAGTTTTGTTTTAATTATCAGCATCTTCTCTTTATTTATGGGCATAACTAATATCACCTTTAAAAAATTTATATCCTTAATTTTTACAGAAAGAGGTAGTATTGAATACAGCGTGCTTTTTGATATTCGTCTTCCCCGGATCATTTTAGGCCTTGCTATTGGTGGGGCGTTAAGTTTAGCAGGGGTGATTCTACAGGGATTATTTCGCAACCCATTAGTTGAACCATATACATTAGGTATCTCGGGTGGAGCAGCTTTAGGAGTATGCCTGAATATTATTTTTCAATTAGAACAAAATTTAGGAGGCATAAGTTTGCCTCTCTCAGGATTTTTAGGAGCAATTTTAATTATTTTCTTGGTATATTCTTTAAGTATTAAAAAAGGTATATTAAAAATTCAGGAACTCCTACTTACAGGGGTAATGCTTAGTTTTATCTTATCATCCTTGATTATGTTGATTATGGCAATTTCTCATATTCAAGATTTACAGGGAATAATTTTTTGGATAATGGGTTCACTTGCGGAGCCAAATTGGTTTTTAATAAAATTGATGTTTTTTGTATCTATTTTAGGATTATTATTTTCTTATATTTTTTGTCATGCCCTAAATGCTTTATCTTTAGGGGAAGAGGAAGCATTACACTTAGGTATAAATGTAGAATTGACAAAACGCCTACTTTTTATTTTAGCATCTTTGCTTACGGGTTTTAGCGTCTCCGTAGCAGGAATAATTGGCTTTGTAGGATTGGTAGTTCCTCATTTTATGCGGAATTTAATAGGTAATGATCATCGTATTCTTTTAATTAGCTCTTTTCTCTCTGGAGCAGGATTTTTGGTTTTATGTGACACTTTAGCAAGAACAATTATCTCTCCTTTAGAGTTACCTGTAGGGGTAATCACTGGAATATTGGGAGGGAGTATATTCATCTATGTCCTCTCAAAAAAACAGATGAAATCATGAAAGAATCAATACTTGAAATAAAAAATTTATCCTGTGGTTATGATTCGCAGATTATCCTTTCGGATATTAATTTAACTGTAGAGAGAGGAAGACTTTTGGGAATTATTGGACCAAACGGTTCAGGAAAAACTACGCTTCTTAGGGCAATAACCGGTGTAATTAAGCCAAAAGAGGGCAATGTTTTTTTTGAAAATAAAGATATCTATCAGATAGGACTCAGAGAGTTGGCAAAAAAAATCGCGGTAGTTCCTCAAAGTATAATTGTAAATTCTATAACTGTAGAAGAATTTGTGCTTTTAGGAAGAATTCCCCATTATAAGAGGTTTCAATTTTTGGAGACAAAAAAAGACCAAGAGATTGCTAAAAAAACCTTAGAGTTAACTGATACTCTTAAGTTGAAAGACCGTTCTATTTTAGAGATAAGTAGCGGGGAAAGACAACTGGTGCTTATTGCCAAAGCATTAGCGCAAGAACCGAAATTACTCCTCTTAGATGAACCCACTGCCCATTTAGATATTGGTCATCAGATAAAAATAATGAATTTAATAAAAAAATTAAATGAGAAAGAAGGGCTTACTGTTTTGGTGGTGTTACACGATTTAAATTTAGCTGGTCAATACTGCGAAGAATTAGTTTTACTTAATGAGGGAAAACTTATAAGACAGGGTTCGGTAAACGAAGTATTAAATTATCGCGATATAGAAAAGGTCTATAAAACCACGGTTTTAATAAAAGAAAACCCTTTGAATAAAAGACCTTTTATAATTTTATTTCCCCCTAAAGGAATGGATGAATAAAAATAAATCTTCAGTATTTCAAAAATTTTTAAAAGAACGTAACCAAAAAATTATAAATTTAAGAATAAAGGGGATTTCACTTAAAGAATTAAGCAGGAAATTCAATCTAAGTATTCGACAGATCTGTCGAATAGTTGGTTATAAATAGATGTCCAATTCTGTCTATTGACAGAAATTGTTAAAGTAAATAAAATTTTTTTAAAATCCAGATAGATGAAGGAAGTCCGGGTGAGATTCCCGGCATGCCGAAATTTCGGTATCCCGATGTAAGACTTCTACGGTTTTACTTCATTCGGGACTGCCCAGCAACGGTAATCTCTGACAGATTGTCAGAGGAGTCCGGTCGATCATCTATCAAGGCAAGTACCTTCTTGGGAAGGGAAAAAATAAAAAAATTTACCCGACCAAGAAGGTCGGGTTTTTTGTTAAAAATGATAGATTTAACTTGTGCCTGTTCCTGGAGTAGTGGAAAAGATAGCTGTTATGCCTTATATAGAGCAATAAAAGAAGGCTATCAGGTTAAATATCTTTTTAATTTTATCTCCTTTGAATATAGCCGTGTATCATTTCACGGGATAAAAGATAATCTTGTACATCTTCAATCAGAGGCATTAGGTATACCTTTGATTCAGAAACAGACGACCAAAGAAAATTATGAAGAAGTATTTAGAAAAACATTAAGAGAATTAAAAGATTTAGGGATAAGTCAGATTATCCGGGGTGATATTTATCTACAAGATTTATATGATTGGGTAGAAAATATCTGCAATTCTGAAGGATTAAAAGTTATCTCTCCTTTATGGAAGAAACCAACCGAAGATATACTAATGGGATTTGTAAAAGAGGGATTTAAAGCAATCGTTACCTGCGTAGATGCCAAAAAATTAGATAGAAGTTGGGTAGGGCGTATAATTGATGAAAATTTTATTAAAGAATTAAAAGAAAGAAAGGAGGTGGACCTATGTGGTGAAAAAGGTGAGTATCATAGTTTTGTTTATGATGGACCGATTTTTAAAAAAAGAATAAATATAACTAAATCTGAAAAAGTATTAATTAATGGTTTCTGGTTTTTAGATATAAAAGAATTTAATTTTTAAAACGAAAGGGAGGAAAAATGAAAAAAGGGATTTTAATAGTTTTAGGGATATTTTTAAATTGGTTACCTTTTGTTTTTGCACAAGAAATAGAATTAGAGAAAATTGTAGTTACTCCTTACCGAACAGAAATTTTATCTGAAACAGGTAGTACATCGGTAGAAAAAATCAATGTAGATGAAATACAAGCTAAAGGAATAAGTTTACTTAAAGAAGCAATTTCCGAATCAAGCGCGGTTATGTCTGCTTCAACCGGAGGTTTAGTGGGAGTAACTTCTATATTTTTAAGGGGTCATAACTCTTATCATACGCGCTTTATGCTTGATGGTATAAAGATATATGATCCCATACTTACCTCAGCCTATTATAATTTTGCCCATTTTAAATTAGCGGGTATAGAAAATATTGAAATCTCTAAAGGTCCGCAGAGTTCTTTATACGGTTCAGATGCCATTGGTGGAGTAATTAATCTAATTTCTAAAAGAGGAAAAGGGAAACCTAAATTTATTTTTCAGCAGAAGATGGGCAGTTTCAATACTTATGAAGAATCTTTGGAATTTTCCGGAAGTAAAGATAATTTTGGTTATGCCTTAGGGGTGATAAGAACAGATTCAGGTGGTTTTTCCCAAGCAAAAGAAAAAAATAATAATCATGAAAGAGACCCTTACCATAATTTAAATGCTTATTTAAACTTAAATTATAAACTTTCTGATAAAACCGAATGGGAACTTTTAAGTAGGTATATCTACGCTAAATATGAATACGATGGAACTAGCTGGATGCCTCCATATCTTCCGGTAGATGACGATGACAACTATGCCTATGATTACGAAGGTATTTTAGGATTTATTTTAAAACAAAATATTACCGATATCTTAGATTATAAATTAACTCTTTCTTCAACAGATATTTATCGTAAAGGTTGGGAAGATTCCTCTACGGATTATTGGTATTTAGGAAAAACTTATCAAGTAGATAATCAATTTAGCTTTTGTCCTTTTGATTTCTATAAAATAATTTTTGGTTTTGATTATTTAAGGGAAATAGGAGATTCCTTTAGAGTAGATAGCGGATGGATTTCTGATTTTCCTAAAGAAACCACACATAATAAAGGATATTTTTTAGAAAATATTTTTAATCCTTATAAAAATTTCCTTTTTTCATTTTCTTATCGGATTGATGACCACTCAAGTTTTAAAGATAAAGAGACTTATAGATTATCTTCAAGTTATCTATTGGAAAAAACAAAAACAAAATTAAAGGCATCTTATGGAACAGGATTTAAGGCACCTTCTTTGTATCAACTCTATGCACCAGCTACTGCTTTTGGACCAATAGGAAATACCAATCTTAAACCTGAAGAATCAGAAAGTTACGAGACAGGGATTGAGCAGGAAATTACTGAGAATCTAAAGACGGAATTGACTTATTTCCATAGTCAACTTAAAAATCTGATCGATTTTGTATCCGGTCAGGGTTATGTAAATATCGGTAAAGCAAGAATTAGAGGAGTAGAAAGTAATATCAATTATAAACTTCTTAAAAATTTAACCTTAACTTTAGGTTATACCTGGATGGATACCGAAAATAAAGAAAACCACACAGAACTTGCGCGCAGACCTTTAAATAAATTAGTATTTAAATTAAAAAATGAAATTGATAGATTAAGTATATTTTTTGATATCTCTTACGTTGGGCATAGATATTCTGATACCTCAGGGACGCAATTACTTAAACCCTATATATTGTCTAATCTCGCTTTGAATTATAAGTTAAGAGATAACTTAGAAATTTTTAGCAGACTTGAAAATATACTTGATGAAAAATATGAAGAAGTAAAAGGATATCAGACTCCAAAATTTTCTGCTTATGCTGGTTTAAAAATATCCTTCTAATTTAAGGACATATTAACTTTAATAAAAACTTAGCAAAAAGGGTAGGTATGGTGATAATTACGTATTTGCCTACCCTTTAATTTTAAAAAGAAGAATACAGGCACATGGTATCCACCTTAGGAGATTAGTTTATTTAAGCAAAGAGGAGTTTAAGTTTTTAAAGCTTTTAAGGTTTGATTTTTTAAAAAAGGCGCGCAGATTTTTTGAAAAACAACCAAGAACTAAATTTCTTACTAAAAAACAA